>Ga0207988_1000847_pt1 | contig 16961 bp, 14 predicted proteins | sample ETNtaG_11_FD_185773 | JGI IMG/M metagenome (GOLD analysis project Ga0207988, IMG submission 185773) | Marine microbial and viral communities from oxygen minimum zone, Eastern Pacific Ocean - ETNP201310SV74 (SPAdes) (version 2) | ecosystem: Environmental > Aquatic > Marine > Oceanic ...
CGTTCGAAATCGGGCCGTCGGTCCAGTGCCATGGTGCAGTCGAATCCAATGCGCCCCCAGTGCTCTTTGCGTTCACCGTAGTAGAACCCAGGAACGTCAGGGACGATGATGACGCGATCATCGGCCCGGCCACGGGTCAGAAATGCCCACACACAATCTGAAAGATCATTCAAATCCACATCCGCATCCACCACCATGACGCTTTTGACGAAGTCGTGGTGTACGCCGAACGCACCCAGAATGACTTGTCTCGCATGACCGTCGTATTGTTTATCGATTTTGACCACGGTATTCAAAAGATTCGGTACACAGCTCACGTCCAGAATCCCCCGTAGCGTGCCGTCGAGGTGGGCAAACACCCGGTTGCACAGGGCGAGTTCCAGCAGCCGTTGGTCTTCGGGTGAGCCGCAGACCAGCGCATGGTAGGTGGCCGATTCCCGGACGGTCACGCCTAAGATTTCAAGCACATGGTTGTCGCCCTCGGGTACGTAGTAACCCAGAAATTCACCGAACGGACCTTCGGGTTTTCGTACGTTCGGTAGTATTCGCCCTTCGATTACGATTTCTGTGTCATAAGGTACGTCCAGCGCCACATGGCGGCATGGCCGCATCTTGAGCGACCCACCGATCAGTCGTGAAACCAGGTCGAGTTCGCTTTCATCGGGCGGGATGGGTGAGGCCGCGGCCATCGCGACTTCCGGTGGCGGGCCGATCAGGATGGCCACTTCCAGGGCTGCATCGCTAGCCTCGGCTGCTGCCTGGTAATGAGTGAGATCGTGACTGGTGCCGAGCCTTACGCGCACCTCATCATTACTGATATGCATGCCCCGGTGATAAGAGAGATTGGGTACACCGGTCTCGGGTTCGTTGGCAAGAAAGATCCCTGATGTGATGTAAGGGGCTGCATCTTTTTCGAAATAGGTGAGTTGCGGCAGTTCATCCAGCGAGGCGCTGCGGAATTCACCGTTGGCTTCGGGCACCACGGTCGGCGCTGCTATCGGGTTTTTCATCAAGCTGGCCCAGCGCTGGCAGAAATGACCATCGCCAGCACCGAGATATTCGCTCAATCGTTGCCGGCTGCCGAAAAGATTGCTCGCAACCGGCAGGTCGCTGCCTTTTACATTGCGAAACAGGATCGGTCGGTCGCTCTCCTGCTGCGCACGGGCAATGACGGCCGCGCATTCGAATTTGGGATCGACTTCTCTTTCGACGATCTGTATGTCGCCGGAGCCGATCCAACGTTCTATAAGTTCTTTCATGGTGCGGTCCTGTAATGCCTTTGCCGTGGTGGGTTCACAGTCGGGCACTTCGTCGGGTCTGATGGGGGTAACGGTAGATCCAGTTGCGGTCATAACGCAGCTTTGACCGGTTGGCGGCTTCACAGAGTTCCGGGATAGTGCTGATCGATTCCTGACTGAGCAGTGCGAACAAAACGCCTACGAATTCAGCGCCGTGATGCGGATACTTGCGATCATCAACCAATGTGTGCGCGATCTCGTGCAGTACGATCACGGTCTGGCGCGCCCATCGGGGCAGGGTGATCAGGTTCTCGCCGAACGAGGCACCCGCATGGCGACGACCGCGGCCGTCTTTCACCTTAATCCTGGGGTTGTACTTACGGGCGAGCGTGGTGCACTCGGGCAGCGTCAGGTCTAGATTAAAAGGGTGTTTTTGTAGCCTGGCTTCTTCGAACCGGTACAGTTTCTGGCGCTGAAAGTCCCGCAGATTCGGTGGTGGTGGATTATTCGGCATCAGATGGCCGAACATATCCAGGCTGAGGTTGTCGAACATCGGTTAGACCCCTTGTGATCCAGGCGGAGTTGCTATAATACCCTCAGTTGTTCTCGTTAATAACTGTTTTTTCTAGGTAAAGCCATGTCGACCGAACCGACCGTTGACGAAATCCCCAGTCCGGGTGAGCAACTTCGCAAAGCCAGGATGGGCTATGGCTGGTCTCTTGGGGACGTCGCGGCCAATCTGAATCTGGACGTCGACGTCGTGCGGGCGCTGGAATCGGGTGATTATGCGGGATTACCGGAGCCGGCTTTTATCCGGGGTTACCTGCGTGCCTATGCCCGGCTGATGGAAATGGACGACGTGCAGTTGCTCGGCAGCCAGAAGCCACAGGCACACGCCCGCCTGGGTTCAGTCGTCCCGGTGATGGACAGCGGGGAGTTGCTGGACAGCGGTAAACGCAAGAGCTGGCCCAGTTTTGCCCAGAAACAAAAGTCCACCCACTACCGCTCGATCATTGTCGTATTGCTGGCGATTGCGGTTATTCTCGGTGCCTGGTGGTACAGCGGTATCCGGTTGTCCAGTTTTATCGGCGGTGCGGAAAACAGCACCGATTCCGGACCCAAGACGATCACGGTGCCACTGAATTCAACCGCAACCGGCGGTTAGTCCGCTAAGGTCGGTATCCGGCTCGGCGCCGGTGTGTTCTCAGGTGTTCAAAATGGCGGCGATGGTCTCACCGTCGATATTACCGCCACTCACAATTACGCCGATGCGGCCCGCCGCCGGTACTGCCTGGGACAGCAGTGCAGCTACGCCCAGTGCGCCGGAAGGCTCAACCACGATCTTCACTTCGTGAAACAGATAGCGCACGGCCTCGACAATCGCCTCTTCCGTGACCGTGCAGAAATCATCAACCAGTTTCTGAATCAGCGGGAAGGTGATCTGGCCCAGGGATTCAGTGCGTGTTCCATCGGCGATCGTTTGCGGGTTGTCGACACGTTGCAGCGTACCGGTCCTGAAAGACCGCGTGGCATCGTCCGCGAGTGCCGGCTCAACGCCGATGATCCGGCAATCGGGTTGAAGGTGGCGTGTGGAGATAGCGTTGCCGCCGAGCAGTCCGCCGCCACCGCAGGGCACCAGCAGCATGTCGAGCGCACCGCTGTCCGCTAGCAGTTCCAGTGCTGCGGTTCCTTGTCCAGCGATAACATGGGGATGATCGAACGGTGGAATCAAACTGTAACCGTGTTCGCGGGCGAGCTCGGCTGAAATATTCTCGCGTTTAGCAACAGCGGAGTCATAGTCCACGACGGTCGCGCCGTAACGTTCGGTAGCGGCGCGTTTGCGTACCGGCGCATTCTGCGGCATCACCACGGTGGTTTGAATGCCCAGCAGTTGTCCGCTCAGTGCCACAGCCTGCCCATGGTTGCCGGATGAGTGGGTGACGACTCCACGGTCGCGGGCTTCCCGGTCGAGTCGGCACATCGCATTCCACGCACCACGGAACTTGAAGGCACCGATACGCTGAAAGTTTTCACATTTCAGGTGTATTTCTGCGCCGACGTCGTCATCTAGGCGGGTCTGCGTCAGTACCGGCGTGCGGCGGGCATGACCGGCCAGTCGGTCAGCAGCGTCTTTGACGTCATCGAAGGTGGGCAGTTCCATCAGGCAGTATCCAACGGGGTCTGGCTAAATTCGGCGCAAGTATAACGGAGCCTGGTCGATCGTCTGTGCCGTGCCCGGACCCTGGCGGTTAGAATCCTGGGGATGGCCGACAACGATCCCCAAGTGCTGGAGCTGGAAACCGGGCCCGATCCGGTGTATTCGATCATCTTTCTGCATGGGTTGGGTGCGGACTGCCACGATTTCGAATCGTTGCCGAACATGCTGGATTTGCCTGCAGGTATTCCGATTCGGTTCGTGCTGCCCGATGCACCGATGCGGCCGATCACGATCAATAACGGCATGGTCATGCGCGGTTGGTACGACATAGGATTTGATATCGATCGCGGGCTGTGTCCGGACGGGTTGGAGGATTCGGCGCGCATGATGCGCACCCTGCTCGACCGGGAAGAACAGCGCGGCGTTGCCGCAGAACGCATCCTGCTCGGCGGGTTCTCACAAGGCGGCGCGGTTTCGTTGTATCTGGGATTGCGCTACGAAAAAACACTCGGTGGCATCATCGGGTTGTCGACCTATATGCCGGCAACGCAACTGTTCGCTGCGGAATCCCACCGTGCCAATCAGCACACCCCGATATTTCTGGCCCACGGGTTACACGACCCGGTACTCGCGCTGCAACTGGCTGAATCGAGCCGTGATTTACTGTCTGAACAAGGCTATGCGGTGAATTGGCATACGTACCCGATGCCTCATTCTCTGTGCCAGGAAGAAGTGACGGACCTGTCCGCCTGGCTCGGCCGAATTCTGACCGAACCTCCATCCACCTAGATCGCGTTTTCTTCGTCCTCGCGCCGCTGCCAGTCTTCTAGTTTCTGGACATAGCGGCGAATATTGGCTATGTGGGGGTTGATCGACAGCGCTTTCTTGAAGGCAGCCAGCGCGCCGGAATAGTTTTCCTGGGCAATCGATACCAGTCCGAGCCCGGACCACGCACCGAAGTGGCGTGGCTCGAGTCGCAGTGTCTCCTTGATATCGTCTATGGACCGCCGGTACTCCTTGATGTGGTAATAAAGGGTGGCTCTTTTATTCCACCCTTCGGCAAATTCAGGCGCCATTTCGATGACCCGATCAAAGCTTTGCAGCGCTCTGCGGTAGGTGCTGTAGTTCAATGCACGAATTCCAGTTTGCATCAGTTGTGAGACTTCCGGGTCGTCGTTCGCGGTCCAGCGTTGCCAGATCTCACGGGTGATGTTCGAGGCTTCTTCTTCGCTGGTGGTGATCGTCAGTCGCTCGAACAGGCGGTCGAGTGCGGGATCGTTCTGGTCTGCGGGACTGGCGAGCGAATACACCAGCAATATCAGCACAGCGATAATTCGCCCGGTCAGTGGTTTGAGCGTTGAAGAAATCATAAAGCCGCAGCCGGGTCGAGTCGTGCCAGTGCTTGTTCATGCAGTGCGGAGTTCGCGGTAGCCAGCACCTGGCGGCCCGCGAGCAGATCGAGTGGATTGCCCTGCCAGTCGGTGATCATGCCCCCAGCCCCTTCCACCACCGGCACCAGGGCCAGAAAATCATGCGGTGCCATATTCGATTCGGCCACGAGTTCCACATGGCCGGCCGACAGTAAGCCGTAGGCATAGCAGTCGGCACCGAAAATGCGGAAACGGGTGGCAAGCGACAGGGCGTCAAAGCGTTTTCGTTCACTGTCTGAGAACATGTCGGGTGTGGTGGCATACAGTGTTGTGTCTGCCAGCGTGGTGGTGTCGCTGGTTCGGCATCGGGTGTGATTGCAGGTCGTGCCCCGGTCGGCATTGCCGACCCAGCGTTCCTTCAGCGCTGGGATTTCGATCACCCCCAGTACGGGCGTGCGCTCGTACAACAGCGCGATCAGCGACCCGAACGTGGGTTTTCCGGTGATAAAGCTCTTGGTGCCATCGATAGGGTCGACCACCCACGACCAAGGCGATTCCGTGTCTTTGGAACCGAATTCTTCACCGATAAAACCGTGTGCGGGGTAAACGTCGGCGACCCGTTGACGCAGGGTTTGCTCGATTTCGCGATCGACTGCAGTGACGGGCGTATTATCACTTTTGAATTCCACGTCTACTCCCTGTCGGAAATAACGAAGGGCCAGATCGCGGGCCGTGTCTGCAAGGTGCTCGGCAAAGGTGACGAGATCATCGCTGATCATCGCGGTGGCAGCATCTTTGGGCGTATCGTCGGGCATGGATCGCGCAGGTAAAGTATGACCTGGTCCTTATTGTGCCAAGAGTAGGGCGGCTTACCAAACTAAATCGAGGCCGTCTATCTTGAACGACACGCAGATAGGCGGTAACGTTGTGCCCGGCCGGGTTGGCCAGTACATCAATGGCAGGAGACACCGACGTATGATCAAGGCGGTAACTTTCGATCTGTGGGATACGGTAATCCATGATGACTCCGATGAACCCAAACGCGCGGCCCAGGGTCTGCGGTCGAAGAAGGAAGAGCGACGTTATCTGTTGTGGGAGACGCTGAACGAAACCTCGCCCATCACACAGGAAGAAGTGTGGCTGGCCTGTAATACCGCAGATGTCGCGTTCAACCATGTCTGGCACACGCAGTTCGTTACCTGGCGTGTACGCGAACGGCTCCAGATCGTGATCGACGGTCTCGGCCGTGGTCTCTCGGAATCCGCACTGGATCTTGTCGTCCAGCAGTATGAGGAGATGGAGATCAACGTGGCGCCCGATATCATCGACGGTGCCGAAGATGCGATCGTAGCCCTGTCGCAGGACTTTCCCCTTGCCGTGGTGTCCGATGCCATCGTGTCGCCCGGGCGATGTTTGAGGCAATGGCTCGAACTGAATCACATACTGCAATACTTCCAGGGGTTTGCATTTTCCGATGAGGTGGGGTTCTCCAAGCCGCACCGAGATATGTTTGCATTGGCGGCCGAGCAGATGGGGGTAGCGATCGAAGAGATGGTGCATGTGGGTGACCGGGATCACAACGATATCAAGGGCGCTCAGGCGCTCGGCATGAAGGCGATTCTGTTTACGGGTACCCGCGATAAAGACAAGGCAATCACCACCGCCGATGCCATCTGTGCGCATCATCGCGAGTTGCCCGGCATCGTTCGGAGCCTCGTCGGGCAATGAGTACGGAACCCCGTTTTCTGGTGGTCGATGGCTACAGTCGTGCAGGCCGCGAAGATCTGGCGGCCGGTGGTGCCACCACGGCGGGCGAGCTTTACCGAAAGATGCTCGAAGGATTGTGTGCGGGTTGCACCGTAGATGTGATTTATCCTGCAGATCCCGGGGTCGGCCTACCCGAAGGCACTGCGCTCGAACAGTACGATGGGCTGGCCTGGACCGGGTCCAGCCTCACCGTGTGGAAGGCAGACGAGCCCAACGTCATACCGCAGATCGAACTCATGAAAGCCGCTTACCGGCACCAGGTCCCTAGTTTCGGGTCGTGTTGGGCCGCGCAGATCGGTGCGGTGGCTGCAGGCGGACGCTGTGCCGCGCACCCCCAGGGCCGCGAAATGGGAATAGCGCGTAAGATTCTTCTCACTGGCGAGGGCCGGGGTCATCCGCTCTATCATGGCAAGCCCGCGGTATTCGATGCGTTTATCAGCCACGACGACGAAGTCACTCACTTGCCGCCAGGTGCCGTGTGTCTTGCATCCAATGCGTACACCCGGGTGCAGGCCGTGGCCATCACGCACCAGGGTGGGACGCTGTGGGCGGTACAGTACCACCCGGAATACGATCTGCATGAATTGGCGCGGCTGATGCACTGCCGGACGCAGAAGCTGATCGGCCTGTCGTTCTTCGCAGACGAGGCCGATGCCGCGACCTACATCGCAAGGCTCGAGGCGCTCCATTCAGAGCCCACACGCAAGGATCTCGCCTGGCAGCTCGGGATCGACAGTGACGTGATGAATACCGATGTGCGTACTCTCGAGGTGCGCAACTGGATCGAGCAGCTGGTACTGCCCAAGATGCGCCGGTGACCCGGTGATGTCACTGGCCGGCCATTGACTCAGGACTCATTGTGAATTCCACCCCACTACCCGCACAGGCACAGGTGGTTGTGATCGGCGGCGGAATCGCCGGTTGTTCAACCGCCTATCACCTGGCCAAGCAGGGGGTCGGCGATGTGGTACTGATCGAAAAAGATCAGCTGACCGCGGGCAGCACGTGGCACGCTGCAGGCATGGTGGGCCAGTTGCGTGCCAGCGCCAACATTACACGCCTGCTGCAGTATTCGGTGGAGCTCTACCAGTCGCTGGAAGCGTTAACAGGACTGTCCACCGGCTGGAAGTCGACCGGCTCGATTCGCTTGTGCTGTACAAAAGATCGCCGGATCGAGATCGAGCGGCAGGTGGCGACGGCACGTTCTTATGGGGTCGATGCCGAGTTTCTGTCACCCCCGCAGATCGCTGAACTGTGTCCCGCGATGAGTACAGTGGGTATCGATAGCGGTGTCTATATACCTTCCGATGGAAACGTAAATCCTTCGGACCTGACCCAGGCACTTGCCCGCGGTGCCCGCCAACTGGGCGTTGAGATCATCGAACACACCGCGGTACGCGGGATTACGCTGAACAATCACCGGGTCAGTGGCATCGAGACGTCATCGGGTTCGATCGATTGTGAACAGGTGGCCATCTGTGCGGGTCTTTGGTCCCGGGAGATCGCACGTCTGGCGGGCGCGAACATTCCGCTGATCCCGTCGTTTCATCAATACATGGTGACCGAACCCATCGAAGGAATCGTGCCCGGCATGCCGGGTATCAGGGATCCCGATCGATTGACGTACTTCAAGGAAGAAGTCGGTGGACTGGCGGCTGGGGGTTACGAGTTAAACCCCGTACCTTACGACGGAAAACCGTCTGCCGACGATCCCGAATTCAGACTCTTCCCCGAGATGACCGATCATTTCGCCCAGTTCATGCCGGGTATGGTCGAACGTTTTCCTCAGCTCGAAACGGTCGGTATCAAGCGCTGGTTCAGGGGCCTGGAATCGTTCACCGAAGACACCTATTTTATTCTGGGTGAGTTGCCCGAAGTTCGCGGCTTGTTTTGTGCGTGCGGCTTCAATGCCATGGGTATCGCGGCCGGTGGGGGCGCGGGCATGGCGCTGGCTCAGTGGATGCGGGACGGCGAATCACCGTTTGATCTGTGGCCGGTCGATATCCGCCGCTTCAGTGCGTATCACCGTTCCGATCGACAGCTCGGTCCGCGAGTGCTGGAAGGGCAGGGCCATCATTATGCGATGCACTGGCCGCATTTCGAATTTCAGGCCGGCCGGCCGCTGCGCCGCAGCGCGTTATACGACCGCTTGCAAGCGAGCGGGGCGTGTTTCGGTAGTAAGACGGGCTGGGAACGGGCCAACTGGTTTGCACGAGACGGTAAACCTGCCTTGGACAACTACACCTTCGGGCGGCCCGACTGGCATGACGCCGTCGGTGCCGAACACAGGGCCTGCCGTGAGCGCGTGGCGCTTTTCGATCAGTCGAGTTTTGTCAAACTGCTGGTCACCGGACTGGATGCGGAGTCCCTGCTGCAGCGCCTCTGCGCCACGGATGTGGCCGTTCCTCCCGGTACGGTGCGCTATGCACCAATGCTCGATCGTCATGGGGGCGTAGCGTGTGATCTCACGGTTGCGCGACTTTCACCCACCGACTACTACCTGGTTTCAGGTACGGCCATGGCGACCCACGACATCGATCATATCGCTCGACATGTTCGACCCGCGGAGAGTGTCTCGGTGGTGGATATAACGTCGGGGTACGGGGTGCTGGGCCTGATGGGCCCACAGTCTCGGGCCCTCCTGCAACACCTTGCGGAATCAGACCTGGGCCGGGATATGTTTCCGTTTGGCACGGTGCAGAACGTGATGATTGCCGGTGCGCCGGTTCGTGTTCTGCGGATCAGCTTTGTCGGTGAGCTTGGTTATGAGTTGCATGTGCCCAGCGAATATCTCTTGACTGTATTTGATGCGCTGCATGACGTGGGTGCAGAGCACGGCCTGGTGAACGCCGGTTATCGGGCAATCGACTCACTGCGGCTCGAAAAGCAGTTCTGTGCCTGGGGTGCAGAGATCGGGCCGGACCATTCACTGCTGGAAGCTGGCTTGGGCTTCGCTGTGGATCAGAACAAAACCGATTTCGTCGGTCGAGACGCGGTGTACGCACAACGCTCGGCACCGCTGAAGAAAAAACTGGCGACGTTTACCATTACTGGTGATCAACCGCTGCTCGGCGGCGAAACGATCTATCGCGATGGTGAAGTGGCCGGTTGGATCACGAGCGGGGGGTTTGCACACTCGTTCGTTTGCCCGGTCGGATTGGGTCATGTCCGCCGAGAGGAAGGTGTCGATACGGACTATCTGGTCAGCGGTCGCTATGAACTCGATGTTGCCGGGACTCGCTTCCCCGCGGAAATTTCGCTTCGCGCCCTTTATGATCCGACAGGGGCGCGCATGCGCAGTTGAGGATCGTTTCGGTAACCCACAAACAGGGGAATACAAATGCCCACTGCTGAAGAACACATCGTCGAACTGCCGTTCTGGTCCGGACGTATAAAGTTGGAACCCTTGTCCGGTGGGTTGAGCAATGAGAGTTTTGTTGTTACCGATACTCGCGGCAAGTACGTCGCCCGGTACGGGCATGACATCGCGGTACATCATGTTGTCCGCACCCGCGAGGCCGAACTCAGCCGGGCTGCGGCTGATCTTGGCATCTCACCGCACCTTCATTTTGCGGGAGACGGCGTGATGATCTTCGATTTCATTGAAGGACATACCTTCGGTGCCGACGATCTGAAGACCAACCTGGAACGGGGTGTCGACATCGTCAAACGGGTACACACTGAAATGCACCACAAAGTCCGCGGTCCGGGCTACCTGTTCTGGGTGTGGCATGTCCTTCGGGACTACGCCCATTTGCTCAGACAGAGTGCAACGCTGCCCCCGGATCTCGAGCGGCTAATGGCCATCGCGGCCGTTCTGGAGAAGGATGCCGGTGAGCCTCGCATCTGTATCTGCCATTCCGATCTGCTCGCTGCCAACTTCATCGACGATGGTCACAAGCTTTGGCTGATCGACTGGGAATACGGCGCTTTTGGCAACGTCTGGTTCGACGTGGGCAACATGGCGGCGATTTCCGACTTCGATCGCCAGCAAGAGACCCAGCTATTGGAAGCCTACCTGGGCCATCCCGCGACAGAGGTCGACTGGCGGCGTTTCGATGCCATGCGGTGTGCCGCAAACCTGCGGGAGACACTGTGGGGCATGGTGTCGGAACAGCATCTGGAGTTGGATATCGACTACCAGGCGTACACCGCTGAGCAGTTGGCAGGGTTCGAGAAAAGCTACACCGATTATCTACAGCGATACCGGGATTGAGGCCGCTGCCGCGCCCGATATAGAAAATCGATCGGCCCGGTATGGGCTGACCCTACAACAAGGTGCATTCAATCAGGTGACGGTGCCATCATGAATGCCCTCTGGTAAACAGACTCTGCTGTCGAATCGCTGTAGTCAGTCGTAATAGCCGGCGCGGATCGTTGCGCCGATAAAGTTGCAGATCAGTCTTTCCGCATGAACCAGGGTCATGCCATCGAGGTCGTGCGAGGGTGCGATCTCGACCAGATCCATGCCCAGTACCCGTCCCTTTTTGACCAGACCATGGATCAGCTGCCAGGTCTGTACCCAGTTCAGTCCGCCCGGTACTCGGGCCATCACGGCCGGCATAATCGTCGGATCGAGTCCATCGGCGTCGATCGTCAGGTAGTACGGCCCGCCGTCAGGTATGCGATCCAGCACTTTTTCCATACCGATATCATGCATCTCGTAAGCCGTGATGATGTCTGCACCGTAGTTGCGGGCATCGGCGACTTCGGCCTCGCGGGCACTGCCGATCCCCCGGATGCCGATCTGTACGATCGGGCCGAACCAGTCCATCTCGGACGCCCGGCGGATCGGACTGGAGTAGCCTTCGGTCACACCGTTGACATCGTGGCGCCAGTCCAGGTGGGCATCCACGTGCACCAGGGTGATGGTCTCGTCGCGTTGCAGAGCCCGCATCACGGGTATGGGAATGCCATGATCCCCCCCGATGCTTACCAGAGTCGCCCCGGCGTCGAAGATCTTTCGTGCTGCCTGTTCCGCGCGGCGGTAGTGTTCCTGCAGGTCGAGAAGGTCTGTAGTGACGTTGCCGCAGTCCACGACTTTGACATCACGGTTGTCGAGCAGCGGACCACCCAGGTCCCAATCGTAATGGGTCCGGCTGTAGGACGGGTGGTGAGACAGTTGCCGGACGGCATCAGGGGCCCTGCTCTGGTCGTTGGCCATCTCGTCCGACCGGTACGGCAGACCGTAAGGAATGCCAAGAATAGCGATGTCCGCATTCAGGTCGTCGAGATCCAGTGATAGCGGGTAGTTAAGAAAGGTACCCGGCGGCGTGCTGGGTGCTTCGGTCAGTGACATATGGGGCGCTCCTGTATATAGCCTCTCATAATACAATAGACTTGGCGCGAGTGGTTTTCGCCAGTGGGCGAACGCCGTATTGACTAGCAGTCAACAGGACAATCAGGGGACTCGGATGCGATTGGGTGTTGAGGTGGGTGGAACTTTCACGGATCTCGTTGCCATTGGTGATACCGGGATTACGATCACCAAGGTGCCGTCTGTACCGCAACAACCCGACGAAGGCGCATTCAACGCGCTGATCGACAGTGGGATTCCGATAGACAGCATCGAAGAACTGGCACATGGCTCGACAGTGGCCACTAATGCCGTACTCGAAAGAAAAGGGTTTCCCACGGCATTTATCACCACCTACGGGTTTCGCGACATCCTTCGCCTGCAGCGCCACGGCCGCAGTCGAATCTACGACCTGGAATACGCCAAGCCTGAACCCGTAGTTACCCGTGCTGCCTGTTATGAAGTCGTCGAACGGGTGCTGGCAGACGGCAGTGTCGAGCTGCCACTCGATCGCAGCAGTATCGAAAATTTACTGGTGCCACAGCTTGAAACCGGTGGTTACGATGCTGTCGCGATCTGTCTGCTCAATGCCTACGTGAATCCGGTGCACGAGGAGGCCTTGGCGGAATTGTTGGGCGAGCGCCTGCCCGGTCTTCACGTTTCGCTGTCGTCACGAGTTTCCCGTGAGTTCCGGGAATACGAACGCGCCTCCACGACATCGTTGTCGGCCTACGTACAGCCCGTGGTGGATCGATACGTCTCACGGTTCGTCAGCCGACTTGACGAAGGCGGTTTTACGGGGCGCTTTTCGGTGATGCAGAGCAACGGCGGACGTCTGCCGGCCGAGGCTATGCAGTCCAACGCGGTGAACGCGTTGCTGTCCGGCCCGGCGGCCGGGGTGATGGGCGCCACGCGCCAGGCCGGGTTGTCGGGATACTCCAACCTGATCACCCTGGATATGGGTGGCACCTCGACGGATGTGTGCATGGTGACCGATGGCAAGGCGCAGCTGACACAGGAGTACAGTATCGACGGTCTGCCGATCAGAGTACCGCTGATCGATATTCACACGATCGGGGCCGGGGGTGGGTCAATGATCTGGGCTGACGATGGCGGTATGCTGCGTGTCGGCCCTCAATCCGCCGGTGCTGATCCGGGACCTGCCTGTTATGGCCGGGGCGGTCAGGTGCCGACACTCACCGATGCCCATGTTATTCGCAACACGGTGCGGCCCGAGGCATTCCTCGGCGGACGCATGGCGATATTTTCCGAACGTTCAAGGGCGGTGTTTCAGCCGATTGCCGATCAGTTAGGGATGAGCCTCGAAGATGCTGCCGACAGCGCAGTTCAACTCACCAACGCGAACGTTGGCCGAGCCATCCAACTGGTCACGACCGAGCGTGGATTCGATCCCCGTGATTATGTATTGGTGCCTTTCGGGGGTGCCGGGCCACTGCACGCCGCCAGCGTGGCTTCCGATCTGGGGATTGCCCAGGTCGTTGTACCACCGAGTGCCGGTGTGATCTCGGCCTACGGGTTGATTGCCAGTGACTTTACTCAGTTCACTAGCCTGACCCGGCGGGCGAGAGTCGATGATTCAGCGCCCGATATTGTCCGGCAGACTTACGCGAGTATGGCCGAGGAAGCCTCGACCCGGTTCAAGGCACTGAATCTCGAGGGTGAACCATCGGTAGATTTTATTGCCGATATGCGGTTTGTCGGACAGGCATTCGAGGTGCCCGTACGCTTCGACGTGTCGACGTTGGCTCACCTGACTGCGGATGATATTCGGATCCGGTTTAACGAAGAACACCACAAGGTATTTTTCTTTGGGGGCGCCAGCAGCAAGCCCGTCGAGTTGGTGTCGTTTCGCCTCGGTATGACGATGGTGCTTGAAGATGTCCCGGTACTGTCAGAGAGTGATGCGACGATCGATCACGACAGCGAGATCGAGATCTACGCCGACCGTGCCTGGTGCAAGGGGCGATTGACCAGTCGTTCCAGCCTGGTTGCAGGAGAGCCTGTGACGGGCCCGGCTTTGCTGGAAGATCCGACCTCGACCTTGTTTCTACCGACCGGCTGGCAAGCGGTACGTGATCCGTACGACAACACCGTCATGACAAGGGTCTGACCATGCCCGAGCGACCAGCCCAGGAAACGCAAACGATGACCGGCACCCCGCTGGATGCGGTCGAATACGCGGTAGTCAGCCAGGCGCTGATGGCGGCCGGTCGGGAGATGGGCGTGAAACTCATCCGGTCGTCCTATTCCAACATCGTCCGCGAAGCGCAGGATGCCTCAGCAGCCCTTTTCGACCGTGACGGCAATGTAGTAGCCCAGGCCGAGTTGATTCCCATGCAACTCGGCCCGATGTCGGACATTTTCCGGGCCTGTGCCGCGGTCGTACCGCCGGAGGATCTGAAAGAGGGAGACTTTTATATTAATAACGACCCTTACGGGGGTGGCCAGCATCTGCAGGATGTCTTTATTTTCTCGCCGATATTCGTATCGGACGAGTTGGTCGGTTTTGCCGGGACCGTGTCCCATCATCTGGACCTCGGGGGTGGTAATCCTGGTCTGAGCCCGGATGCGGTCGATGTCCATGCCGAAGGCATCATTTTCCCACCGTCGGTGTACAACTTTTCACGGGACTGGAACGGCGGACCGCTGGAGCGGTTGGTCGCGGCCAATATTCGTGTTCCCGATCAGACGATTGGCGATTTCTATGCTCAGTTTGCTTCTAACGCCATCGGCGCCGAGCGCGTGAAGCAATTGTGCGAGAAATACGGGACCGACAGCGTCACCCGATCGATGACTGAGCTGATTGACTACTCCGAACGACGCTTCCGGGCCGCCTTGCGGGAGGTACCCGATGGGGAATATTTCGGTGAAGACGCGATCGACGATGACGGGCTGAGTGACGAACCGCTGGTGGTCAAAGCAAAAGTGACGGTTCAGGGCGATTCGGTGCATGTCGATTTCGATGGCACTTGCCCTCAGGTCCGGCGCAACCTGAACTGCCCGTGGGCATCGACGATCTCGGCAACGCTCGCTGCGATTAAGGCGACGTTGACCAGTGCAGATATTCCGTTCAACGAAGGGATGAAGAGCGCGGTCACCGTGACGGCGCCCGCGGGCTGTCTGGTCAACCCGATTTATCCGGCACCGGTGCGTGCGCGCATGCTGTCGGCCTATCGTTGTTTCGATGCCGTGCTCAAGGCGCTGGCCCAGGCTGTGCCGGACAAAGTCATTGCAGGAGGCAACGATTCCACGCATTCCACTGCGATCTCTCATCTGTCGGGTTCACGCTACAAGGTGTACCTGGAGATCTTCGGCGGCGGCTATGGGGCCTCCCCCCGGGTCGACGGGTGCGATGCGGTGGATTCGACTTTGTCGAACTGTACCAATGTACCGATAGAAGCCATGGATATGGATTTCGACCATTTTAGAGTGGAGGCCTACACACTGGTGCCTGATTCGTGTGGTCACGGCCGGCAGCGTGGTGGCCTGGCGCTGATGCGTCGCTACCGGATTCTCAAGGACAACACCAACTTTGCTCGTTACTCAGATCGCGCCCGCATTGCTCCGTTTGGATTATTCGGCGGTACCGACGGGGGTAGGTCCTACTGCGAACTGACCCGGGATGGTAAGACCGAGTTGATGCCGAGTAAGGGCCAGTTCGATCTGAAAAAAGGAGATATTCTGAGCCTGTACACCGCTGGCGGCGGGGGTTACGGGGCAGTCGATGAACGCAGTGGCAATGCCATAGCGCACGACATCCAGGAGGGTTACGTGACGCGCGAGGCGGCCCTGGCGATTTACGGTCGTACGGAGTAACTGTTTACGCGGGTAAGCGCTGTTCAGCCTTTTCGATGGATGGCCCGTTACCGGGCAGGGCATGGATCTCCGATGAGAAGCAGTGGCGTTGAAGATGTTCTTGTCGTAACGTACGCATACCTATCAGCTTTGCTTGTGGAGGCGTCCATCAGCGATGCAAAAGCAGATTAATCTCGTCATTCATGGGGTCGAGTCGAGCGACGAGATCCCAGGCATTGACCGCATAGCCGCCGATACCCAAATCAGTTGTGCCCCCGACCTGGACACCCTGCAAGCATTCTTGCCCCAGGCAGAAGTGCTTCTGGGTTGGAATTTCCGAGCAAAAGACCTTCGGCAAACCTGGCACCTGGTAGAGCAACTTCGCTGGGTTCAATGGAGTGGTGCGGGTGTTGATGCGGTGCTGTTCCCAGAATTCGTGGCCAGCGACGTTCAACTCACCAACGTCCGGGGTGTGTTCGACCGGGCGATGGCGGAGTACACACTGGGATTGATCCTGGCTTTTGCCAAGGGAATGGTCGAGACGATGGCTGCACAAACGGCGCATCGCTGGTCCTATCGATTGACGGAACAGACACTGGGGCAGAAGGTACTGGTGGTCGGCGTGGGTAGCATTGGCCGCACGATTGGACGCCTGCTGAAACAAGCTGGCTTTAAAGTCTCTGGTGTCGGCCGTAGTGCACGTGATGGCGATCCTGACTTTGAACAGGTCTACGGGGTAGACACCCTGGTACAGTCATTGGAAACCGCGGACTATGTTGTGCTGATTCCGCCGCTGACTGATCAGACCCGGGGGCTTTTTGGCGCTGCTGAATTTTCCGCGATGAAAGCAACGGCACGGTTTATCAATCTGGGTCGTGGCGAGTTGGTTGATGAAGATGCGCTGATCGCAGCGCTAACCTCAGGTGCCATCGCAGGTGCCGGGCTGGATGTGTTCTTAAACGAACCGCTGTCTGAAAACAGTCCGTTCTGGGATCTTGAGAATTGTATCGTGTCGCCACATATGTCCGGCGACTATCACGGTTACAAAAAAACGGTGGCGGAAGTTTTTCTCGATAATTTCGAGCGCTATCGACAAGGCCGTGAACTGGTGAACCGGGTCGACAAAACACTGGGATTCGTCAATACCTGATCAGTGCGTAGTGCCTGGGCGATGCGACTACTGTTGCTGGAAAGCGCGTACGCCGCCGTCTAAGCTATTTATTTCTGCCTAGCGAGCGCAATGCCGGCGATCAAAAAGGCGATGATGTAGACAATGGTCCGGTAGATGACCATGGATCCCGGCGGGATGCAGATAA
>Ga0207988_1000851_pt1 | contig 16909 bp, 5 predicted proteins | sample ETNtaG_11_FD_185773 | JGI IMG/M metagenome (GOLD analysis project Ga0207988, IMG submission 185773) | Marine microbial and viral communities from oxygen minimum zone, Eastern Pacific Ocean - ETNP201310SV74 (SPAdes) (version 2) | ecosystem: Environmental > Aquatic > Marine > Oceanic ...
TGGATCATGGGGATCACTGTCCACGTAGATCACATCCAGATAATTGCTGTAAGGCTGTACATCAGGTGCAGATTGGTCGATAGGATCAAAAAGACCCTCAATTACTAAGTCACCCAGAGTACCGTAGGCATAGTCTCCCATGTCTGCCACCAACACCACAATTTTGCCATCTCCATCTATATCGGGAGTATCTCCAAATTGCCCTGTCATAAAATCAAACAGACCCATGGTAGAATCGGCTACTATGGAACTATCCATGGTAGCTATAATGGCAGCTACATCATCTGTGTTGGAAGAACGATGAGTTAAGCCAACATTCATGGACGCCCAGGTGGCTCCATCATCGGTTGACTTCAAAACTCCACCCGGTCGATACTTTACTATCCGGCGATCCTCCATGGGCGGGGTACCGCTTCCGGCGTAGATGGTACCATCGTCAGCCACGGCAAGAGCCGTCACCACATAAGAGAGTGAATCTCCGGTGTTAAGCGTATGTATTTTCGGCGTTACCTCAGTCCAGCTTGGATCGCCAGAGAGGCTCGTACTTTGTACACCTTCAGATGTCCCTGCAAAGAGCGTCCCTTCATCCGCCGAAAGAGCAAGCGAATAAATCTCCACATCGTCCAGATCAAGATCAGAAAGATTGCCTCCTTCTACGCTCACTGAGAAAACACCGGAAGTTGAAGAGTAGTAAACCGTCCCAGTTGAGCTGATTGCCATAGCAGAAACCGCTTCGGTGCCAGTGCTGTGAACGGTCACACCGTTAATATCATAATCTGCACTGTAGGTGGTACTGTCGTCATCGTCATCATCAAAGTTGTTTTCGTTAAAGTAATAAACGTTTTCGTTCATCAGGTCAACGGTGTAAGCCCCAAGGTCGGAGTTATAGGCCGCTTCACCAGTCCACATGACCGTATCGGCAGCATCATAAATGTTCAACGTCTGCCCTACTGACATGGAGACTCCAGCGGAAGATGCAGTGTCGAGACCTAATGTCAAATGCCAACTGGTTGTATCGGATACAGTAGAGTAATCATAGAACCATACCGTGTCACCTGTGGACCAGTCGAGAGTGAAAGAATCTGTCTGAGTTGAGTCCAAAACATCTACCGTAACATACGATAAGAAGGAGCTATTCACTGTTACCGTACCGCCTTCAATAGGAAGCTTATCTTCGTATTCAGCTTCAGCGTTCCCCCGGAAAAGCCCCACATCCGTAGCTACCACCATAACTGTAGAATCGTAGATAGTTACGGCATAAGCGGGAATACCCGGCCAATCAGTGGTTGCGGGTGCTGGAAATCCCTGATTAAGCTCCGAGAATGAAAATCCGCTCTTCCAGAACAGTCCGCCCTTACCTGCTGAGAAGGGTTCATCAGTCCCGGGAATGATATGAATGTCGTAAACGGTTGAGCTTTCGCCATCAAACGTAGGCATACCGGTAGCTTTTTTCTTCCACGTCTCGGCAACATCCGTACTACGGAAGACTGTCTTCTGCCCACTACTGCCCCCATCGTCCGTTCCGCCCCCCTCGATTCCAGCCCACCACGTGGTGGAATCCTCGAATGCTATCGAGTAAATAGCATGAACATGCTGATCTGCAGGTGCCGATACATTCACCAATCCGGCAACCGGTTCAAACGGGAGAACATCACCATCGGAACCCGACATGGCAGTCCATGTAGCTCCGGCATTACTGGATACGAACACACCGGAGTTTGTAGTGGCCGCAACAGTGTTCTGATCCCACGGTGCAATAGCCAAGTCACGTATCCGGGCATCTTCTGTAAATACGTAACAGTTTTCGCCAATGGTATTCAGGGTGGCGCTGGATTGGAAGTAGGTAGAAAAGAACCCCTGATCGCTCCACCAAAACATATAGGATTCACCCACTTGCGGATCCAAATCGGCTGATGCAGTAATAGGCATAAATCCCATTACCGCTATGAGTACCAAAATTGTCAGTCTTGCTCTCTTTTTATACATCTTCATCTATCCCTCAAAACTGGAATCCGACGGATGCCATCCAAGTAGGATCGAACAGGTCAAACTGCGTCAGGCCAAAATCAGCCGTAAGCCGTCCAACACCGGCAACCGGGAAACTGTCAAGACCAAAACCAAATGACAGAGCCTTTCGAGAGTCATGATTCATCACATATCCGGCCCGTCCCACAAAAAATTTCATAAATGTCAGTTCTGCACCCAAGTTTAACCGTTCAGCATTATCCGGAGGGTGCTCTCCCACTACTGACACAGTCAGTTTCATCCCCGCCTTATTAATAGGATCAGCAGACATACCAAAGCGGAATGTAAGCGGCAGACTGTGGGGTTTAAATGGAAGCTCATCCGCAACCTCGGTTTGAATATAGCCTATCCCGGATGGATCAGGCTCTTCAATTGTGGTTGTGATAGTATCACCTTCATCATAATCGATAAATGCTCCACCCAACTGCATTTCCGGCCCAAAATTCCGGATGGACATCCCTAAGCGCAATGTCTTATAGCCTGTTAAAAAGAGAGTGCCAACATCTACTGCCCAGGTAGTTCCGGCTCCATATCCATCAGCCTCTCCTAAGCCGTTGGCATAATTCTCATGAACAATCTTCCCATGTGCTCCAAAACTAAATTTATCCGTCAGCTTGATACCATATCCGATACCTAAAGCATAATTGACCGCGTTGAACGTCTGTCCCAATGCACCTTCCTGGTCACTTACGCTGGTTACAAGCATGTCTGGGGAACTAAGTGACACAGCGCTGAAGGCAATGTTTCCAGGTATTTGGGACAAAGGCATGGAGAGTGCCAGTGCAGTATGTTCAATGCCTGCCAACCAAGAAGTTTGAGCTACAAACGCCGTACGGCCTTCAGCCAATGTAAGTCCGGCCGGATTCCAGAAGACTGCTGAGGCGTCATCTGCAATTGTTTCCATGGCATCACCCATTGCGAAACCACGGGCGCCAACACCTATCTTCAAGAACTGGGCGCCAACAAATCCAACTTTTGCCGTAAATGCTTCATTGATATCAGAAGCGGCCCATAACTGTCCCGTCAGGGACAACATCACAACAAATACCGAAGTTTTTCTCAGAGTCTTCAACATCAGTCACCCCTCAATATCACAAAGGTTCCACGCTGAATTTTTGGGTAAGTCTCCACTCCACTTTCTACAACATATATATAGAGACCACTTACCACATCCAGATCCGTCCGTGATGCCAGATTCCACGAAAGGTCAGCTCTCCCTTCCGTATTCTCTAATGAGATAATCAAATCTCCTGTCAGACTGAATATGGACACTTTACAGGCTGGCGGGAGATTGGTGAAGTTTATTTTGTCTTCATATTGAGATTCCAGCGAAGATGCCCCCCTATACGGATTAGGATAAACAGACACCTCACGTCCGTCCCATTCCTCATCGGTATCATACAATTTCCCAGGGTAAACCGGGGTGGGCGCCCCTGTGGAAGGATCAGTTTTGAAGTTTGTCTTGGATGATTCAATGGGTGGAAATTCAGGCTTCCCATGAGCAGCAGGATTATCGTAAGATGTCACAGCATAGTAGTAAGGGAGGTTATTAATGGGTCTCGAAATATCTTCAATCAAAGCCGTTTCGTTATCATCTTCATCTAACACATAAAATACTGTTTGAGTATCCACCCAGCTGTGTTCCAGATCAGGTAAATCGAACAACTGGCCATCATAAAGTGTATCACCCGTAGAAAAGTCAATTATATTGACCGGGCCGTCGTAGTTATCAAAGGCAGCAATCATCTCCCACCCTTCCGGATTAAATGTAGCTCGATAGACACGATACCCTTCGAAGTCGGCCGCTCCTACCAGAGGATCAACTTCAAGCTCAGCCGAGTTGTCCCAGGACAGGCGGACACCCTTATCCATAGGGCTATAAGCCAGGACCGGGACTGGCGGTGGAACCGGCAACAGGTAGTGAGTACCTTCGTTAGGCGCCGAAGGATTATAAGGGTTGCTCTCACTGCCGGCATAATAGGCTGCTAATGCGTTATCGGCATTCTGCCTAAGTCCGCCTATTCCTTCGCCTACAGTGGCGACATATACTAATCTGATAGTATCACCGAGAGAAAAACCGTCAAAGGGTCCAGAAGTCAACATGAAACGATAGTCAAAAGTAGGAGCCCCTACGCTGAATGGATGGGGCATAAATTTGTTACCTCGGCTTTCCACGTGCTGTCCCATTCCGTAGTCAAACTTGTCACGATCCGAACCCGGATCAGACTCCCAGTTCCACCATTGGTGAGTAAACACACGCATGAGAGTATCATCGCCCATCGTTCCCTCATTGTATGCACCATACCATTTCCAGTAATCTGTATAAATCAGACTGCCGCCGATGAAACCCGAAACGCTCGTGTTCTCGTTCGTGTCATCTTCAGGGCTCGTTGGGTCATCACCATCGTACATGTAGGACATGTTCCTCGGTACAACATATCCCCGAAGTGTGTCTTCACCAACAACAGCTATTTCGCCTGCTACAGCATCGTAATCAGGATTAGAAGCATCCGCTTGCCAGCGGATCATGGGTGCTGATGATGGGTCTTCTGGAATGAAGACCGTATATTCATCGTAAAATCCGTCGGGATACGTCAGGGTGAGATCGTAGTTGGGTTGTGTAATGGAAGCACTCCCCACATTTTTCCAACCGTAAGGAATGCCAAGATCATCATATCCTTCTATGCCACCGTCGCTATCAAGGTCGCCATTTTCAACAATATCTTCCATATAGGTGATCTGGCTGGAAGGATTGTTCCCATCCCAACCATCAAAGTCCACCAAGTCATCGATGTGCGGGTTGTTGGGGTCTGTGCCAGTACCCACATCACAATCGTACACCCAACTGACGATAAAATCATTGAGTTCAGATCCGCTGTAATCGTCACCGCCAAGATCCTTCATGATCTCCACTTCGTATATCACAAAATCGTCGTAGTCAGGAGTACTCCAGGTAAGACCACGCTGATTTATACTGATACCCATTGCTGTGGTGGTGTGAGGGCCGAGATAATCATCGAAAGTGGTGTAGCTGTCCTCCACTGATTTGGAAGGATAGGCCGGTAGATCAAAAGAAGAACCATCTGACGGATGGAACTCGTAGTTTCCGTAATCCGCATGACTGGATCTCTTCTCTCCTTCAACCATAGCTGATACCCACAGTCGTCCTTCCCACAGGTGATGGGTGCCGCTGCCACATGGCCATTCCATGGACGGCAAACCTTCAGGGACATTAGGGTCGCCATAATTGGCAAAGTTAGAGGTTGCTGTACACATGGTACCTGTATTATGAACTTTATACTCATCAGCAGGACGGGTCCGCTCAAATCTATCCGGTACAGACTCTATCCTGATGTCTTTCCCCATGCCGGGAATGACCAGCAGGGTAACAAGCATAATCAATGGTATTTTCTTCAACATTCTCTAATACCTCTACAGTTAAAATTTCAGGGAAATACCAATGTTAACCAGTGCTCCCTCGCGATAGTAACCGGGATACCCAAAAGTTCCTCCAGCCGGGTTTTCTTTATTCCAGTCAATGGTGCCGTCCCCGTCCGTATCCATTAGCATCATATATTCATCTTCAAGGGATTCATCCACATAGCCGTCGCCGTCGTCGTCTATGCCGTTACTATCACCTTCAGAGCCGAAAAATCTTGTATCTTTATCTTCGTATCTTTGAATTATTTCTCGATAAAGATCAAACCACTCTTCATCCGCAACACCGGAGAGATTCTTGATATCCAGAAGATCTCTGACCAACCCGCTGAAAAGATTGTCCACCCATATAAAAGCTGAAAGGCGCATATTCTGCCCAACTTTAAACTCTTTCTGAGCATAGAGATTCATGACTAAAGTGGGTGGTAGTCGCCGCGTATTGATCTCTGGCTCCAGAGAACGTACAGGCGGCGAGTAAGGCAGTCCACTACCGTACTGCAGGGTTGTGTTCACTTCTATATCACCAACAACAGGGACAGGAATCAGTGTTTGCAGGTTGGCGTTTAAAGTATGTCGCTGATCCCAATCGAGGAAATTTTCATCCTTTGGAATGATTTGACTGGCCCAAGTATAGCGATAGTTTTGCAGAGCTGAAGAACTCTTTCCTTTGGCTATGGAATACGTGTAGTTAATGTTGCCGCCGTATCGCCGACTAAACCGCTTGAAAAGAACTATTTCTAAACCCCTAGTACTGCCGTAGTCACCGTTAACATGGCGGGTATAATACTGATTGGCTTTGATCCAGTTCTGTTGAGTATCAGTCAGGCCCTGAATGTCTTTAAAGAATCCCTTGATTTCCAACCGCCAATCAAGACCCATCTGGTGTCGAAGACCGAGCTCATAGTATGTAGTTGTCTCGGGCAAAAGATCGGGGTTGCCTACGATGGGGAAAGCACCAGAGAAGTCCCAGTTAATGTTGCGGTACATGTATTGGAACTGAGGCAGCTGGAACGCCCGTCCATAGTTAAAGTACATAACATCACGTTCGCTAACGGGGAAGGAAATTCCAATCCGTGGGCTGAAGTAGAACTTAGTGGGTACAGAAGTCGGATCTTTGACCTGCCCACCGGTGCTTTGATCTACTACCGGATCGTCAAGATTGGTTGGATAATTTTCAAACCTCGGATCAAAGTAATCAACCCTCAGCCCTGCATTGACGATAAGTGCTTCAAACTCCATTTTATCCTCAAGAAAGACACCCATCCAGATAGGATTAAGTTTACCTTGTGCGGCGTTCCAAGTATCGTCAGCATACAGCTCATCCCAATCTTCCGACAGTTCGTCATAGTTAACTTTACCGTCGCCTTCACCTTCGTCAGGTGGAAGATCGACAAAATCATCATCGTAGTCGCCGTCGCCGTTGCCATCAATAGCTGCTAGACCGTCGGAACCGTAATCCCAGTGATCCCAGACTCCATTACCCGAACAGCTGCTGCAGCCATCAAAACCAGTATCAGAAAAGTCTTCCCCAAAACGACCACCGAGGCTAGACATGCTGCCTATATTCTGACCGTAAATATTTCCACCGGACGGCATGTCCACATCGTGGTCAAAGATATCATAGATCTGCAGTTCAAATCCACCCTTCACCATATGATATTTGGTTACCTGGCTGGTCAAAATCGTTTTAAAGTTCCAGTAGGTCTTGTCATCCTCATTCCAGCGGAGTCTATAAAAAGTTGTTCCGCTGCCATAAGTGTAAAACTTGTCTGTATCCTGTGTATTTTGGATGGGAATAGTTTCCCATGTAAGCCACTTAGAGGGGTCATCAGGGTAGGCATCTTCGGAAATATCAATAAAATCGTTGTTGTTCCAATCGGTAAATAGATCATCCTCGTACTTATCCGGGATAGTGGTAATTCCGTTCTCTTCCAGATAATCAATGTACGCCGCAATAGTGGAGCTTTCATTAGTGTCGTAGTGGTAGTACGTCCGAAAACGGCTCAACATAACCTGGAGAAACGTTTTCTCTCCCAGCTGATGGTTTAAGTTGATGCTGAATAGTGAGCTCGTTTTATCGTTTCTGAGTAGTTGGTCCAGCATATTGAAATTATCATTAAAGCCAGTCGCAGCTGCGGAGCTGCCGTTCAAATTTCGATTGCCGGCTATAATATCGTACGTTGTACTCCCAATGGTTGTATCCGACATGGCTGAATTGGGGATGGCGGTGTCGGATCCCCACTGATAGGCGCCATCGCCATTAAGATCGATGAAACTGGAGTCAGCAGTTGCCCCGGACCTGTTTAGATCGGTTATATCCCAGATTCCGTTGCCATTTAAATCTTCGTTCCGGTAATCTCCGTCTCCAGCCAGTAAGTTCCCTGAGCCATCTACATCCACTTCAACAAGTACCATCCGCTTATCGCTCACAGTTTCAAATGTGTTTCCTTCATCGTCTGTTCCCTGAATAATAGAAAGCCCCGCATTAGCGAGGACATCATCCATACTGAATCCACTTGACGAAACACCTGGATAAAAATAGCCGCCTTGCAAATAATAGGAAGGGTCAAGCAAGGCCAGAGATGTGAGCGAGACTACCCGGTCAAGCCGTCCATCACCATCTGAATCTTCATTCTCGAAAGTTTCACGGCTGTAACGATGGCTGTAGTCGTTCCATTTGGATTCGTGGTGATTGAAATCGAACTTGATTTTAGTCTTGGGAAAGGGACGCCAAGTCAAACTTCCGTTGAGTGTTAGGCTTTCTTGATTTGATACCCCATACCGTCCCTGTGTATTCTGAAATTCACCGGAAATGAACCAGCGGAGAGGAAGTTTTGGAATGGGTCCACCGATGCTCATTTCCAAATTGTTTTTTTGGTGGGAATTGTCTCTGAGGGGATCGAGAAATCCTTCGTTATCTGTTTTGACACGTATGCGCCCGGTCAATTTGGAACCACCTTCTTGTGTTACCATATTTACAACTCCGGAAAGAGCGTTACTGTACTCCGCTGAAAAGCCGGAAGTAATAATGTCCGCCTCGGCTAGAGCATACTCAGGAACGTCTGTATCAAAGCTGTTATACATAGGATCTACAGCCGGTACACCATTAATAAGGTAAAGAATCTCACCACTTCGTCCGCCCCGGGCGTGACCATCAACAAAACCAGGGGTAAGGTTTAGGATATCAGTGATATCCTCCATGGGGATATTCTCAAGTTCATCTCCTGTCAACGTAGAGCGGCTGCTTGTAAGGTCGTGCTGAATGAGCGGTTTTTCGGCAGTTACAGTTACTTCTTCACCTTCAACTGTTTCAGAGACCATTTCAAATTCTACAGTAGTGGTCAGATCGGAATAGACATTTATGTTTTGCTTTGTGACATCATGGTGTGCGATAGATGAGGCTTTTAAATCGTAAACCCCAGGCGATATAAACAGAATTACAAAATCACCATTGTAATCCGTGGCAGCTCCGTATGATGTACCTATAACTAGAATGTTAATCCCGGCCAGCGGTTCACCTGTTTCAGAATCCACCACCCGGCCAGCAATTTTACCAGTTGTTACTGCCATTAACAACCCAAGAGGGAAGACCAATAGGCACAGCAAAGCATATCTCCTAACCGTATTACTCATAGCTCACTCCTTGATTCTTTCAAATCAGATTTTGTGAAACCCCGCGTATGTTGTGTTCTTTGAAAACTCCTGGAAATAATTGCCTCGGCGTATATTAGGAAGATTTCTTTACTTATGCCAAGAAAAAAAACAATGTTTTTACTGGCCCCAATTTTACTGGCGGTTGCAAAAAATTCTTATCTGAATAATAAGTCGGTTGAATCTTTCACCGGCGCTTCTCCTTCTGCCCCATTCAAGATAGCATCTACCAGGAGGACAATGTCAAATACGTCAATCATTGTATCGCTGTTCATGTCCGCCGCCCACGCTTCTTCCTCTGTAGGTTCAGCAATCCCCAACATAAAATTCACCACTTTCATAACATCGTAGATATCGAGGATGCCGTCGCCGTTTACATCCCCTAAGTTACCTCCGGCAGAGACGTCAATCCCGAAGAAGTCCAGCATGACAGTCAAGAGATCATCCTTGGAGCCGCCGGCGCCATCAGAAAGCCCTCCGAACTCGAAGCTGGTACCGATGGTACGGTAGTTCTCCGCTTCGTAGGCGACACCTACTCCGTATGACGGACTGCTGTTACTTAAGATTGTAACGGCGCCGCTACCCGGCTCTAAATGATCAATCCAGTTATTTTCGCCCTGGTAGGTGAAATATAAGTTCTCGGCAAATGTGCCGTCTTCCCCTATAATTGTTCCCAAGTCACCACTACCGTCATCCGTGCCGTTAATATGAAAAAAATTATGAAGAGATGTCGGACTATCCCAGGCCCAGGTCTCCCCACCTTCCATGTAGATATTGCCGCCGGCTTCTAGATATTCTATCAATAGGGTCGCTTCACCTTCAACAAGCACGTGGGTAGATGAAGAAATTCCGAGAAGGACAAAGATGGCTTCATAATCTGCTGCTACAGGGTCGCCAAACTGCTGCAGGTTATCAGCGAGGAAAACTGACTGGTTCAGGTTTTGAGCCGATTCCAGCAGAGCTGCGCCGCTTCCGGGGGAATTGTCCGGCGGCTCCCAAATGAAAATAGCTGGAGATTCGCCTACCCAGATATCTAAAGAAGGTGTGGGTGAACTTTCGTTAGGGGGCGATTCATTGTCTACTGCCGTGAGGTAGTAGCTGTAGGTATAATCCTGAGGAGGAGAATCGTTGTACCACCCCTGTTCACCAGGTGAAGAAGATGTCGAGGCTACTTGTTCACCATTACGGTAGATGACAATATTGGCTAAGTCATCCAGCGGTGTGCCGTCTTCTTGTGTCGTGGGCGATATCCAGTTGAGAGTCACAGAATTATCATTATTGCTCACCTCAAAATCGGATGGAGGCGATGGTGTTGGTGAACCACCGCAAAAGGCACCGTCATCCACAAAAACACTTAGACTATCGTTACTCAACAATCGTGTCTGGGCTTCATATTCGTAGAACTGACCGTCCACCAAACCGTTATCAGAATAGTATTCGACTCCTTCACCCACACTGGCTGCAAACGTACCGTCCCGGTAAATATCAATGGAAAAGTTGCCGATGGAACCACCACCGTGGAGTTCCGTAGGATCATCCCAAGTCAGATTTACACTCTCCGGAAGCGTGTAGTCACTATAGGCAGTGAAGTTGTCCGGTGGGCGAGGATCGTCGTCATCGGCTCCGGCGCAACCGGCGAAGTGCACTACGAATAGACCGCCGCTCATATCAGATATATAAGTATAGCAGCTTTCGGTGAATGGATAGGCGCCCCAAGCTCCCTCATATAGACCGCCGCTGCCGGGATAAGTATCGTAATAACCGGCCAATACCGGGTTGTAGGGATCGGAAATATCCAAAATCTGAAGACCGAAGACATAATGACTCGCATATAAATAATTATCTCGCACGAATACATTGTGCACTGATTCCTCTTGACCTCCGTCCGCCATCCATTCAGAAACCATATTGATGTTGCCAAAATCACTCACATCCCATATCCTGATATGTCCACCGGAAGTTTCGTCCGAAGTAATCAGGTAATTACCGTCTTCTGAAAGCCAGCAGGCGTGAGCCGCTCCAGAGTAACTCCAGCTCGTCACCGTAGAGGGGTTCGTTTTATCAGAAATGTCTATGATGAACATGGTGCTCGAATAAATACCGCATCCGTAAGCGTAGTCGCCCCGAACGTACACATCGTGAAGGTATTCTCCGTCCCAGCCGCCCACTTCCACTGGCTGGGCAGGATTGCTCAAGTCGAGGATATGCATGTCTGCTCCTGATGCACCAACCACATAAAGGTAGCCGTCAGCCTGGAAAATGTTGTGGGAGTTCGTTACCCCATTCCATGTGTAAACCAGCTCAGCATTCTCCGGATCCTCAATATCCACCACCTGAACTCCCTGTGAAGCTTCTGTCCCTACGTACATGTAGTGACCGTACGTCTTCACATCCCGCCAGGTAGAGTTCTGACCTGGGATAAAGGCAACTTCCGTCGGATTGGATTCATCGGTGCTCACATCCACAATGGAAGTACCAGAACTTGTGCCCACTAGGGCATATTCGGTGCCGTCGCTAGCCACGTATCCCCAAATATCATTGGCGGTTTGGGAATAGTCAAGCTGGCCAATTAGCTCGCAGTTCCAGCTTTGAGCAGTGATGATAACTGGCAGTAGAAAAGTAGTAACAGTAAACAGTTTCAAACGCATGTTTTCTCCATCTAATAGCTAAGAAGTTACCTGGTGGCAGCTACTTAATGACCACCAGCTTTCGTGTACGGATACCCTGTTCAGAAGAAAGTCGGTAGAAGTAAATGCCGCTAGAGACACTGGAAGCATTCCAGGTAAACTCATGAATCCCACTCACCAGTTCACCACTCACCAGTGTTTGAACCTCCCGACCTAGAATGTCGTAGATCATCAGCTCCACTTCCCCTGTCTGAGGCAGATCAAAGCGGATGGTGGTAGCCGGATTAAATGGGTTGGGGAAGTTCTGGTGAAGGGTGTAAGTCAGCGGTAGGCCTGATGGTTGCTGTAAAATCAAACTTGATGTATCGGTAAGAAAATTCAGCAATGACAACAGCAATTCAGTCTTGGTACTGCTTGAATCGCTATTGCTGTCGATAAGACCGCCAAACTCAAAACTTGTACCAATTGTCTTGTAGTCCCCACTATCAAAAGCAATCCCGGTGTAGTAATTTGGAGATGTATTATAGAAGATAGGGACAGCTCCTTCCAGAGGTCCCAGATGATCAATCCCAAAGTTGCCGCCTTCGTAGTCGAAACTCACACCCTCCGCTGGTGTGCCGAAAATACCTTCAATAGTAGAAAGATCATTAGCACCTACGTCCGAAACTTCGATGAGAAATTTCTCCGTAAGCGTGCCAGCATTCAAATTACCGAATTCGTCACCCGCTTCCATATAGATGGACCCGCCGTCGTTCAGATAGTAACGCAGCTTGAAGAGGTCACCCTGATGTCCCCACTGGCCGTCCCAGATTTCGTACTGTCTCGGGAATACTCCACATAAGATAAATATGACCTTGAATCCTGCATCGTAAAGGCTTCCGCTAAAGTAGGTCAATTCCTGAACTTCAGCTGCAGACCAACCCAATTCTAAAATGGAACGGGACAACGCTGTGGCAGATGCGGGGCTGACATTTTCCGGGTTCCAGATAAGGATGTCCGGCACATCACCGTACCAAACTCGCTGCAAATCCAAGATATCACTTTCATTTTCTGTTGATTCATTATCTACCGCACTGATCTGGTAATCATAAGAGAAACCAAAGTCTACATCGTCGGCCCAGATCATCTCTGTTCCGGCATCAGAAGTCTCTATATCCGTCAGTAATTCACCGTTCCGGTAGATACGTATTGCTGAGAGGTCATCCAGCGGTGTGCCGTCTATCTGTTCGGCGGGATTGGTCCAGCTGAGAGTGACCGCCGTATCTGAGGCTTCCACCGCAAAATTTTCCGGTGCAGACGGTACCGGCGACCCGCCGCAAATAACAGTGGCTGATACCATCACGCTGGCGCTGTCGTTCTCAGTTAGTTCAGCATAAACTGTATAACTGTAGGTCTCTTCAGCGGAAAGACCCTCATCTGCATAACTTTCCACACCCTGATTCACCACCGCTATCTCATCACCATCTCTCTCGATGATCACCGAAAAGTCCGAAATAGACTCACCGTTCACAAGTGTATCCGGGTCGTTCCAATTGAGAGCCACAGAAGTCTCTGTCAAGTAGTCGCTATAAGCTGAAAAGTCCGAAGGGGCTGCAGGATCCAACGCATCCGGAATCTGAAACGCCGTCAAAAAACCCGGCTTGTACGCCGCAATTACATCCACCATGCGGACGCCCTGTCCCGGGGAAAACTCAAATGTGCAGTAATCATTCGTGTAGTTCATAAAGTTATAGATTGGATCCATTCCGGGATCGCTAGGACAGGTATCCAGGGTTGGATCGCAGTCGTAGATAGTGTTACCATCATGCTGTGCGGGAGTATCTTCTACATCGTCACCATCAGAACACCCACCCTGGAAGGTGTGGTAGAGCCCAAGGCAATGTCCCCCTTCATGTATGGCCACATCGCCTTCATCGTAATTCTCAATGTTTCCTCCAGGAAAACTGCCGTAGTGCATCACAAATCCGTGCATGTAACTGTTCTCATCATACCACCACGGGAATTGAGCCCAGCCCAGAAGGTTATCCTGCAGGTTAGCAGAATAGACATTCATATTGTGCGCAGGATCGATGGCCAGAGAACTCTTCATCTCTGTTTCGTAGTCTCCGCTCAGATAAAACCAGTTATCGTTTACGGTGTAATCCACTGATCCGAGAACAAATTCGATTTCTCTATCGCTGTACCCTCCAGTCATATGCTCTACCTGTGCTTCGATCTGATCCATGGTGACGTCGCCCTCACCGTTGGAATCCACTATGATATGGAACGCCATGGGAATTATAATAGGACCATCGATTGCAAACCGTTTCCCAGTCAGCCTGCGCTGCATATCAGTACGAGCTTCCCACCGCTCTTCCGGGGTCAACCCAGGAGTTGCGCACCAGGCATTATTGTCCTGTGCCCAAACATCTGTAGGGATTAGGAAAATCAGTGTGATAAATAAGAGTAAAGTAAATCTTTTCATGATATCATCCTTCTGCATATTAACTTGAATGGTTTATGTGAGCCGTCGGTTCCTCGGAGTAATCATTACTTATACCTTATTTAAGTAAGATCATCCGTTTAGACAAGGTTTCTCCACTGCTTGTCAATTTATACATGTATATACCGCTGGCGAAGTCTGAGGCGTCCCACTCAATCTGATGTTCACCACTCACCATTATACCGTTCACTAATACTTCTACCTTACGGCCCATAATATCGTAAACAACCAATTCCACATCTCCAGCTTCAGGTATATTAAAATGAATGGCAGTAGCTGGATTAAACGGATTGGGATAGTTCTGACTCAGCGAAAACTCCTCCGGTATGATAGGATCATTTACTGAAAGGTCATCAGCATCCACCAGAAAATGGATAATGGAATCGAGCAAGACTGAATGGTTTATTTCTCCCTCCACAAGACCACCTATTTCGAAAGTAGCGGCTAGGGTTCGGTAGTCACCACCGTCATTAGCCACTCCGGTGAAAAAAGGTACACCGGTATTGACGAAAACGGGAAACGCACTTTCCAACGGGATCAGCTGATCAATGCCGGCTGCGTCGCCGTCATAGTCGAACATCATCTCCTCCGAAAATGTACCTTCCACGCCTACAATTCCATTCAAGTTATAGCCACCTTGAGAAGAGACACCAACGTTGAACAGTTCCGTTACTGTAGCGGCATTCATATTGGAGAACTCATCACCCGCCTCCATATAGATAGAACCGCCATCATTCAGGTAGTACCCCAGCCTGAAAAGATCACCCTGTGTTCCCCACTGCCCATCCCAAATCTCGTAACTGTTCGGGTAGAAACCACAGAGCACAAAAATTGCCTTGTACCCGGTGGCATAAAGATCCCCACCGAATTCAGTCAACTCCTGTACCTCAGCAGCTGGGCGACCCAATTCGTAGAAAGAACGACTGATTACAGTCGCAGAAGAAGGGCTAACATTATCCGGATTCCAGATGAGGAATTCTGGTATATCTCCTACCCAAAAACGGTGAAGCTCTGAAATATCACTTTCGTTTTGATCCGATTCGTTGTCCACCACCATAATTTGGTAATCGTAGGAAAACCCGAATTCCGGTTCATCCTGCCAGTTCATTTCAGCCCCTGCTTCAGTTGTAGCCACTTCCGTAAAATAATCTCCGTTTCGATAAATAAAAATAGAGGCCAAATCATCCAGGGGTGTTCCGTCTATTTGTGTGGCTGGATTCGTCCAGCTAAGAGTAACGACGCCCTCTTCCTCACTGCCGGTGAAATCCTCCGGTGAGGATGGGACAGGTGAACCGCCACAAATCCAATCTGTTGAACTGATAAAGCTCAAACTGTCATTTTCTGTTATTTGGACAAGAACATCGTAACTGTAAAGCTGACCATCCACGAGACCTTGATCAACGTATGCTTCAACTCCGCTAGCTATCTCTGCTACAAAAACTTCATCCCGATGAATCACAACGGAGAACTCAGGAATGGGATCGCCGTTTATCAGCATTGACGGATCGGTCCATTCCAATGTCATACTGCTTGGGGTGGTGTAATCACTGTAGGCAGACAGGTTCTCTACAGGTTGGGGATCAAGAACATCTGCATCCAGCGCCCCTTCAAAGTATACTACGTATAAGCCGTTGGACATGTCGGAGATGAGCACTTTGCCGGAGGCGAAAAAGGGATAAGCACCCCAATTGCTCTGGGTCTCATAGTATCCCACTTCGAATATGTTGTACGGATCTGAAATATCCACTATGCGCATACCACTTTCATAATGAGAGATGTAAGCGTACTCTCCCTTGATGTGGGTGTTGTGTGCAAAATTGTTGGGGCCCAAGTATTCAGAAGTCATGTTGATATTGTCCATGTCTTGAATATCCCAGAATTTTATTGTCTTGCCTACTGTCTCTTCAGTGGTCATAAGATAATGACCATCTTCCGTAGTCCATGCATTGTGACAGTATCCGGGAGCAGGGACATCGATCCTCTCAATAAAAGCGGGCGATTCGGGGTTACTCACATCGTAGATTCCAAACGAACCGCTACTCCCCTCCGAAATGTAGGCGATGTCATCTTGGACATAAATATCATGGCACTCAATACCGAAAGAAGAAATCTGCACCGGATTAAGCGGGTCGGCTAGACTAACCACCCGTATGACTGAAGATCCTTCCCCATCAGAATAAAGAATTCCGTTATCTTCATCGATGAAAATGTTGTGCGATGTATTCAGAATATCGGAGGTGGTTACCAGCTCGGCAGATGCCGGCAGGTTAGATAGATCAATTATCTGAAGACCGCCTGCCGCTTCGGTTACCGTATAAGCGTAATGCTGGTACGTTTTGATGTCCTTCCACGTGGAATTGGCACTTGAAATAAACGTTATCTCATACACATTATCCGTATCGGTGATATCAAGAATACTGGTGCCGTTCCTGACCCCCAGAAAAGCGTACTCTCTACCATCAGGAGCCGTGTAACCCCAGCAGTCATTGTATCCTACCGAAGGGTAATCATTCACATGAGCCAATAAAGGGACATTAGGGGAATTCTGCGCCGGTAGCAGTGATATCCAAACAAACTGAGCCAGAATAAATCTCTGTACAATTTTCATAGTAATTTCTTTTGTATTAGCTGAGAGTTTCAACAAAAGAGAGCCGGAATATAGCTCTGGAACAAAGTTATCGCAAAT
>Ga0207988_1000859_pt1 | contig 16794 bp, 13 predicted proteins | sample ETNtaG_11_FD_185773 | JGI IMG/M metagenome (GOLD analysis project Ga0207988, IMG submission 185773) | Marine microbial and viral communities from oxygen minimum zone, Eastern Pacific Ocean - ETNP201310SV74 (SPAdes) (version 2) | ecosystem: Environmental > Aquatic > Marine > Oceanic ...
TAGCTGGCAGCTCTCTCCGGCTTTTGATGGTCCTGATGCTCATTACTTTTATGGATCCACTATTTGGGCTTCGCAGAGTACACTGGGTATGGTTATCATCGGTGGTTCTGGATACTCCAATCCGCCAGTCTATATCAGCTATGATCATGGTGCTGGTTTTGTCCCCTTAAATGAGGGTTTACCAAACACACTGGTCTTTGAACTAGCTGGTACACCTGATGATGCTTACTTTTTTGCTGCAACGGAAGTTGGGCCTTACGTGTATATTACTGAAGAAGGTACATGGCAAGACTTAGCTGGTATATCAGCACCGGACCAGACCTACTGGTCAGTAGAATTTATCCCTGAACTGAATACTGCCCGTTTTGGAACATATGGCCGCGGTATCTGGGATTTTATTATAGATGATTCTGTTAATATTGCGGGTGATATAAATTTTGATGAAACTGTTAATATTCAGGATGTTATATTGCTGATTAATTTTGTCCTCGGAATTGATGACCCTGACGATTCCCAATTTTCTGCTGGTGATATAAATGAGGATGATATTCTTAACATTCAGGATATTATAGCTACCATTAATATAATTTTAGATAGATAGCAGGCCAACAACCGCTCCTGGTTATTGGATACAAGAATAATTTCTAGAACACATCATAATTAATTATTGGTGAGATTTATTAAATCCCTCTAAATTTATTATCTTAATTGGCCCGTTCGTCTAGTGGTTAGGACCCAGGGTTTTCATCTCTGTAACAGGAGTTCGATTCTCCTACGGGCTACAATTAATTGTTAATAGCCAGCAGCATATTACTGCTGGTGACATAAAACCTTCAGAACACCTACTTTTCGCGATATAGATTCTGGGGGTTTTTTTGTTCCTATAAATACAAAAAGCCCGGAAGGAGCCGAGCTTTTTGCTAACTGGCAAACAACTAGGAGGAGGAGGAAAAAGATGTTTACCAGGTATTTCTAGTTTTATTTATCGCATTTGCTATATCCACAATCGGGGTCCATACAAATATCACACCCATTTTCGGTTTTCAAAGTTCTATTATTACATTCCTTACAAATCCGGAACTCTTTATTGCCTGAATTTCCTTCCTCTTTAGCATGGACTACTTTTTTTAATTTACCATTATCTTCAATGGGCCTTGTATCGGGGGGTTCTACAACACCAACATCAAAGAAAAAACGTTCAATCACATCTGCAATCTCTGCATAAAAGGAATGATAATATTTACCGTCTTTATACGTTCCACCATTGGGATCAAAAATTCCCTGCAATTCTTCTAGAATAAACATTGGGTCATTTGATCTTCTAAAAATTGCAGATACCAACCGGGTGAGAACTACATATTCAGGAGCACGTGTTAAATCCTTGGAGTTAATAAAAATCTCAATTGGCCGGATAATATCAGCTTCTTTAACATAGCTTAGTGTTATAAAAACTGAATTTTTCACAAAGGCTGATTTTAATTTATAGACCTTTGCATCTACAACTTCAGGTCGCTGATTATTTTGCGCAATAGGGGTGGACGATATTGAGACCTGACTCTTATTAGTTTCCGATTTCTTTTTTTTGGAGATTTCTTCGATCTTTGTACTGGCTCCAAGTTTAATCATATTACAATTTCCTCAAATTCTGGGTTGGTTAATACTTCCTCTATGGCTACATCGCTATTTTTCAAATAATGATAAACTGTAGTAAGAGTCCCATCTGGTAATTTTATTATTTCTTCTCCATTTGCAGTAATGATCTCATTCCCATCAACTGAAATTTTGAACTCATTTTCTTTTATTTTTTGAAATTCTGTAAGTTCGGTTTCTTCTGTACTAAGAATTGGGAATCTGCTTCCATCTCTATATATAGTTACTCCTTTCAAATCTTTTTTCCAGGCTTTAAGATATATATCTGATATAACTTCAGGCCGTACATCTTCAGGGAGATTAATTGTAGATGATATACTATGATCAATATAGCGCTGAATCAACCCCTGGATTTCCACACGTTTATCGGGTTTGATGTGATGTGCTGTACGCAAAAAATAATCCGGCAGGATATCTTCAATTTTATCGGCGGTTTCTACCTCATCTGTTAGTTCCATTTTGTCTATATAAGCCTGGACTGATGAATGGAATACTTTATAAAATTCATTTTTGCTAAATGATTCTGTTCGCCGTGTATAATATAATGCAAATATTGGTTCTACTCCTCCAGAAACACCAATATAATTTTTTTCTCCAACTTGAATTCCTTTAACTATATTGGAAATAGACCCTGTTGGCGCAATTGACATTATGGCAATATTTCGAATTCCATTTTCACGAATAAGTAATTGCGTCTCTTTACTCAGTGCTGCCTCAATAAATGGACATTCCATATACTCTTCTTCTGAATAAATTGGAGAAGATCCTTTTTCCCCAGCAAGTGATGCCGACGCCTGAAATGCTGCATTGGTTATAAATTCCATAGCTTTAGTTATGATTGCTATTCCTTCGTCACTATCATAACCTAATCCTAATTGGTTCAGCATATCTGCAATTCCCATTATACCTACGCCAAGGCGACGAGTTTCCCGTGCAGCTACTTTCTGTTTTTCAAGAGCATTCAGATCTTCATTCCATGTGACAACATTATCAAGGAATCGAATAAGAACCGCCGTAGATTCTGCCAATTGATCCCAATTAATTTTTGCTTTGGTTTCGTACCCATTCTCTATAAAACGAGATAAATTTAACGAGCCTAAATTACATGCGCCCCCATCTTCAAGAGGAACCTCAGCGCAAGGGTTTGTACAAATTATGGGTTTCCCAACGTAATTTGATGGAGAATATTTACTCATTGTGCTCCAAAATATTAGCCCTGGTTCAGCAGTTTTATAATTTCCTTCAATAAACTGATCCCAAATATCCCGAGCTTTCACCATTCTTCTGATCTCCCCCGTTTGTTCACTGCTGAAATACAGCATGAAATCACCAGCCTGCCGAATAGCTAAATCAAACTCTTTATTATTTAATTCGATTGAAATATCTCCATAGACATCCCTTTTCAATTTATCATTGAATTTTGTTTTTGTAATACTGACATTGTATTTTTGCTCTAACCAATTTTTCATCCGAGCAAATGTGGTAAAAGTATCCATCAATTCATAATTTGATATATTCTTTGAAGGAATATTAATTGAATAATGAACATCATCAACGCCTTGCGGTGCATTCTTTAGAATATTGTTTTTCTTTTTCTTATAAATCAGGAATTCGCCCTGATGATATTCTCGTTGTTCATCTACTGCCTGCATGAATTCATCACTGGCTTTTACAGATATATTAGCAAAACGTACTTGGGTGTTTTCCATAACCTGTTTTTTAATGGTTTCCAGCTCTTGGTTGTCAAACCGACCGGACCAATTACACTGATCTACAATTTGGTTTGTCACCCAATTAGGAACTTTTTTCACTTTTAGAAAATGTTCAATATCAGGATGTTTAACATCAATCGTAAGCATTAAAGCACCCCTGCGTCCACTCTGACCAATCAAGCCGGTTGTAAGAGAATAAAGCTCCATAAATGATACAGCACCTGTTGAACTGTCCGCTGCATTATGAACTACTGAATCTTTTGGTCTCAGAGATGAAATATCTACTCCAATACCACCACCATAAGAATAGGTTCTGGCACATTCAAACGCTGCTTTATAAATGGAATCAATTTCATCTTTTTGAATTTTTGTAACAAAACAATTGGCCAAAGTTTTAAGACGATAAAGGTCACCTGCTCCCGCTAGTACTCGTCCACCAGGAATGAATCGACCTTCAAATAACTCTTCATAAAATTTAGTAGACCATTTTTTCTGTTTTGCCTTAGTGCCTTCTACGGTAGCAAGAAATGAACTCAATCTCTTAAAAACATCCTCAGGAGTTTCTTCAATTAAATCTGAATTTAAATCTTTAATAAAATATTTTTTCTTATATAGATTTTCTGCTAATACATTATCACCTAAATAATTATCATGTACCGGGATTTCATTTTTTGATTGTAATTCTGTTAATTGTCGATAAAGATCTCGATACGTTTTAACTCTGGTTTTTCCTATGATATTCACCGTTTTACCTTGGTGCTTAAACATATCTTCAAAATGTCTATTTGACATAAACTTTCCTTAACAAATAAGTCGTTATTGCTATGTTAATGGATATGAATTCAAAAATTCAATCCCTATTTGGGTTATCTCCTAAGAGGCAGAGTTGATAAGGCAGAACAAGTACAACCATTTGGGGGTAATACTTTCCAGATTGGAGGCTGGAATTTTTTTATTTTGCGTTTTGTTTCTCGTCGGATAAGAAATGCTACTAAACACAATATACGCCTATCTCTTGTAAAAAATATACCCTATATTGTGTTCGTTGGCAAAATGAAATATTACAAAATTGAACATTATTTTATTATTATCAAGCTAATTGCCTACAAATCAATAAGATAAAATTAAGTCCATTTTTAATTCGGAATCAGTATATAATAAATAGAATATTATTTTTATATTTTACCGTTCAATTAAATTGTAATTTCTCAAATAATCACAAAATTTAAATTATGAAAAAGTACCTTGACCTTGTTTCATATGTATTAAAAAACGGTACCGTAAAAACCAATCGTACCGGTACAGACACCTTAATGGTTTTTGGATATCATTACAAGGTAAATCTGCAAAATGGATATCCATTAGTGACAACAAAAAAGGTGTATTTCAATTCAGTAATACGAGAATTACTCTGGTATTTGTCCGGCGAAACGCATATTCGTAATTTAAGACAGCATACTAAAATCTGGGACGCCTGGACATCTGAAGAAAAAAACTGGGAAGTGGGTAAGATGTATGGATATCAGTGGGTAAATTGGGATAAATATAATCCGAAAACTGGCAATGGGGATATGCAACATAGTCATATTAACCAAATTCAAAACGTCATTGAACTTATTAAATCAAATCCAAACTCCAGAAGAATGGTAGTAAGTGCATGGAATCCTGCTGTACTGGATGAGATTGCCCTCCCAAGTTGTCATGCATTTTTTATTTTCAATGTGGCAAATGGCAAACTCAATTGTCATCTAACTCAACGAAGTGGAGATATTGCACTAGGCATTCCATTTAACTTGGCCTGTTATGCCACACTTACACAAATGATTGCAATGGAAACAGGACTGGAAGTGGGCGAATTTTCTCACTATATTAATGATGCCCATATATATATGAACCATATTGAAGGTTTAGAGGAACAAATTACCCGGGAGCCATTCCCATCGCCTTCTCTTGAAATTACAGATAAGCCTTTTTGGGATTTAAAATTTGAGGATTTCACTCTGAAAAATTATGAACACCATCCTGTTATTAAATTCCCCGTGGCTGTATAACTATGAAAATTCATCTTATTTGGGCACAGGATGAGAACGGCGGCATCGGGAAAGATGGGAAGCTCCCTTGGCATATTTCTGAAGATCTGAAAAATTTTAAAAGACTTACTTCGGGTTCCACTATTTTAATGGGACGCAATACATGGGAATCTCTGCCAATTAGACCTCTGCCTGAAAGAAGAAATATTGTACTGAGCAGTAAAGAAGTTTCCGATGTTGAATACTATACATCAGTAAAGGAATGTATTGAAACATTAGATGGCGATGGCATAGAAAAACTGTTTGTCATTGGAGGAACAACAGTCTACCGTAATTTCATTCACAGGGCCGATGAGCTTCATATCACCCATGTAGACGAATTGACTGAAGGTATTGATACATATTTCCCCGTTACGATACAAAAAATACAGATGGAATTTGAACAGATTAAAGAGCAGCCTCTTTCTGACAATGCGGTCTATTCTCACTGGGTGAAAAGTTAACTAATTAAATACTCTGTCCTAGATTTTATGGCTAAAATCTTAGCCAATAAATACTAGGTATGCGCCCGCCATTGCAATGAGTATAGCGATTACCCTGCGCTTTGTAAAAGGTTCATCGAGAAAAATATAGGCGAAGATTAGTATGAAAATAGTGGCCGTTTGATTGAGGATGCTGGCAGTGGATGCCTTTGTGAGGCTCATGCCAATAATCCAGGATGACATTCCAAGATATGTAGAAAAAAAGGCGGCTATCAGAAGGTATGGCCAGATTTTTTTATCCTTGAATGGAGAAATAAGATCTCTGCTGCGACTCTTATATGTAAAGATTAAAAGTGGTACGATAAATCCAGGAATTAATCGAAAGCCAGCAAACCATAACTGCTTCCCTACATCCCCCTGGAATTTATTTAATACCGGCTTCATTAATACAATAGCAAATGCCATCATGGCAATTGCAATAATACTAAGGATTATTCCATACTTCAGCCGACCCCTATCTACCGGAATATGCTGAAGCTTTGCCGATGCAAATAATATTGCCCCAATAATGAGGCCCCCACCCAAAAACTGGATAGCTGAAAGTTGTTCCCCCAATAATAAATATGCAAACAAGATTACAAAAGGGCTATACACGGTGTCCACCAGGGCTGAAATTCCCGCACCGATAATATTCAGGGAATGAAGAAAAATAATATCTGCCAATCCCATGCCAATAATAGCACTGGCAATAAGCCGTATATAATCTTCCCGCGTAATAACAAATCCGGGGTTTATCAAGGGTTCACCAATAATAATCAGGGTGATGCCAATGAGAATGGCGCCCAAGGTATTTTTAAATAGATTGAGTGCAACCGGATGAACTTTTTCCCCCACTTTCTTCATCATTACCACTGCCAGAGCCCAAAATATGGCACTGGAGAGAGACAATATTTCTCCAGCATATGGGAAAAAGGATAAATTCAATTAATTATACTTTGAAGAAAGTAGTTAGAAGTCTAGCCCCATAGTGAGGTACCATTGCCTTTCGGAAATTGTGCCCTTATGAGGATTATACTGCCATGCATAATCAAGCTGCCATGGCATGCCAAGAAAGATAAATCGGGGGCCAAATCCATAGGACATAAGCCAACCAGTTCGATGACTTATTTGGTCACATTTAGTTGATTCCCAATTACATTCATCCAAAAATTTGGGATATTCGGAGTCCCAAGTAGCTCCGAAATCAGTAAATAATACTCCATTTATTTGCCCCAAATATTTTAATGCAGGGAAATAATAAATTAGAAAAGGTAGGCGTAATTCTAAATTTGCTAAAAATACATTTTGACCAAATTTATTAGAAATTTGCACACCACGTAATGGCATTACGTATTCTGAAAAATATAATTCCTCTACTGATGGTGCATTTTCTTCTCCATAAAATCTTTCACTATATCGGTTAGATGAAAACAACCAAGGTACGCCTCCCAATCTAAATTTTTGAGAATCACTCCCCCAATTGGTCCCTGCAAAAAATCGACTCGCAAAACTAACACCATTAAACAGACGAAAATACTTTCTTCCATCCATAGTCGCCGAATGAAATGTCAATGATTTCTCATTTATTCCCGGACTGGTTCTATACTTCAGAAAATAACGAAACCCTTCAACGGGATGGGTATAGGACCAAAGAGCATTATCCCAAGTATATTTTATGGATGGAATAAATGTTGTAAATGAACTAATATGGCTTATTTCTTCATCATATTGTTGATTATAATCATCATATTCATTGGGGGTTATCTTAGATTTGATAATGTGATTAAAATCTATCCCTCCATCAATCCGGTTAAACCGGGAAAAAGGTCTACTGGCACTAATACTGCTTCCAATATTTTGATAAAGGGTAATCAGATAAGTATTAGGGGTAGTAAATTGGTTGTACTGATATGCAAGGTGGTAAAATACAAAATTCCAGTCTATTTTATAGGGAAGCAGACGATATAATAGAAAATAATCTGACCGCTGAAGATCCACCACCATTTCAGTTCCCAATTGAAGTTTGTGATCGCCTAATATATCGCTGAACAGAAAGTATGCCATGCCCTGGCCCCCATAGCGAGTATCGACAGCATAATAAGCTTGTGCAAAATCTAAAGTGAAACGGGTTTTATAAAGATGGGTTCGAAATAATCCTGTGCTATCATAAACTGCAGAGGCATCCAATTCAACAATTTCAGGGGGGAGTAGACTTTCTTCCGTAGCATCAAATCCTGAAAAAATATAATTTTTATATTTATCAGAACTAAAAAATGATTTACCTTTTCTTAATTCATCATTTCTCAGCAAATCAGGCTCCTCATATTTGAGGGTCCATGCTGCTGGAGAAACTTGAATATTCTCCGCAACTTTTTGAATGGGATTATCAAATGTGTATATATCATACCCTTTATTAAAAAAACCAGTAAATATTAATTGAGTATCATCTCCATTCCAGGAAAGTTGTGTAATACCTGTGAGCACATTGGTAATAACTTGGGGATCCTGATAATAATTTGTGGATTGAACATCTGAATAAAGGTAAATATTATTAATTCCACTTTTATCCGAAATAAAAGCGAGATAATTACTATCATTTGAAATACAAGGATACATTTCATTGAAGGGAGTATCTGTAATTCTATTGATTAATCCTGAATCAATATTTAATTCATAAATATCCGTCTGATTAAAGAGATGATTTTCCGGTTTATTTGTAACTCCTGTATCTAAAACATTATCTCTATCTGATATAAATAAAATTGCACTGCCATCAGGAAGCCAGGATATTTGGTCATCTGTAAACCAATCCTTGGTGAGGTTGGTGAGTTTTTCAGAATCCAAATTAAAAAGGTAAATGTCACTAGATTTCCCATTATTCCCTATAAATGCAATTTCATTCGTTCCCGGTCGCCAAGCTGGTCTAAATATTCCTTCCATATTCAACCTATGTTTTGTCTTTTTCCCTGATTTCAAATCAACTATAAAGAGGGCATCAGATTTTCCGGATTTTGCTGCAAAAGCAACTTTTTTACTATCTTCTGACCAAGTAATCCCAGGTTTGAGAATATGTAATTCTTCGAATTCTGAATTTCGTTCTCCTTGAATAATTCTCTTAATAAACCTTCCATCTTCAGCAGAAATAAGATAAATAGCCATTGGTCCAGACTTATTGGAAAAAATTGCAATTCGGCTGCCATCAGGTGAAATTGCCGGTGCCACATTATAGGTATTTTCAAGTTTTTCATGGTTGGTAAGCTGACGAGCAAAATTAGGAATATTTACCCGATTTGCCACATCAGGCCAATATTGTTCTTTTAAATATTGATGCCATTGCTCATTTAGTTTTTTTAAATCAACTCCCAATGCTCTTTTAAATCCGGCTTCAACTTTATTCGATTTTTTTAACTGATAAAAAATTTCCGCAATGGACTCCTCCCCCCATTTTTCTGTGATGAAATTCCATACTGATTGTCCACCCCGATATGCCATATAGCCAGTGAGTTGATGAATTTGTGGAAATTCTCCTCCATTTATTGCTAAATCCCTAATCCACATCTCTGAGTTTGTATCCCAACCACTGGAAAGATACTCTGCCAATCCTTCATTCATCCACATAGGAATTTGCACCTTAATAGAACTTGCAACCATATTCTTTAAACTGCCGCCATAAACACAATCATTAATAAAAGCATGAACCAGCTCATGGTGAATGACATGTTTAAATTCCTGGTTGGATGCATCAAATGGAATAACTACCCTGTTTTTGTACAGCTCAGTTACGCCTCCGATACCTTCAAACATATAACTATCTACAACATTGGTTTGTTGAAAATCATTATGAGAATTATATACTATAATAGAGACCCTACTCTTTAATTGCCAATTAAGTCGATCGGCAATTTTTAGATATGCCGATTCTGCTTCTTCCGCTGTAAATTCCGCATGTGATCTACCATCTTCAGCATAGTAAATATCAAAATGTTTGGACTGAATAAAATTCCAGGTAAAATCATCATACTGGACGATATTCTGCCCAAATTGCCCAAAAGCAGTGGCTAATAATTGAAAATAAATTAAATATTTAACTTTTTTATACATATACTATTAATATCACAATGAATTAATTTGTTCGTTTGACACCCTTTCAAAGATAACTTTTATTATAGAATAATCTAAAGGTGATTATCTATGCTTTTTTATTCTTTTATTTTTGAACTCAGGGATTTACCTTTCTAATTTTATACCGTGTTAAAGCTTCCTGTATATTTCGTTTCTGACAACCATTTCAAGATGGATGTAGATAGTTCTGAGAAGGAACGCCGTGGAAAATTATATCATGTTTTTGACCAAATAAAATCTACCGGAGGTACCCTCGTAATTGGAGGAGATTTTTTTGATTTTTGGTTCAATTATCAATATGTGGTTCCCTCCGGATACGTTAATCTATTAGAACAACTTGATAATCTTTATCAATCTGGAATTTCTATTCACTTTGTCTTGGGAAATCATGATTATTGGGATTTTGGATATTTTAAGGAAAAGTTTGGTGCAAATGTCTACTCAAAAAATTTAGAATTTACTCAGAATAATATTCAGATTCAAGTTTGTCACGGAGACGGTTTATTAAAAAATGATCATGGGTACCGACTAATGAAAAAGATAATCCGCAGCTCATTTTGCATTTGGCTGTTTAAATTATTTCACCCAGATTGGGGTTGTGCCCTGGCAAAAAAAGTTTCTAAAGCCAGTGGTGATTATCATCATCACGATTTAAAAGCCAATACCATAAGAACTGAATTAATTGATTATGCTCGGTCACAATGGAAGTTAGGTTACAATATTGTTCTACTGGGCCATTATCATCAAACGGGAATCGTCGAAGAAAATGAAAATACAGTCATTTTTATGGGGGACTGGTTGCGACATTTTACCGTGACACGCCTAGATGAAAATGGGTGGTGGCAGGGAAAATGGTGTGACATATAGATTTCCCTTGTTTCACCATTGAATAATGAGGGAAATTTTACTTCCAAATAGTATGAAAATCTTCTTTAAAATCGGCATTCGTAAACTTCTATTTTTCTTTACCGGAATAATTCTTATTTCCGGCTGTGCCAAACTCTCCCAATATGCTCTGGAAGATGTGGAAAAACAACGTCTCAAATCAAAAAATGGTGACGAAAAAGCACTCCAATTACTAACTGAAATGTATAAAGATAATAATCAACCTTATGAGGTTAGATTGGCGGCGATTCGTGCACTTTCTGAAAGTCGTGATCCCAAAGTAATTCATGATATTCAGGGGTCAGTTCGAAGTGCAAGTCTTATTGAACTCGATTTAATGAAGGAAGCAATAAAAATTCTTATCGGCTTTCAAGATATAAGTTCAACCGATTCCTTGATTGCCGCCCTTAATGCAACAGAGGCAAAAACCAATGAAATTAGAACAGATATTCTAAGTGCAATTGGAGAAAATGGAACAAAAGATGAAGTCTTTCTCCTTATTAAATTATACGATATGAGTAAGCGAAGTAATGCACGAATGAATAATTTGCTTACCACCACTTTGGGTGAAATTGGTGATGAAAAAGTAATTCCTATTTTAATGGAAATTGCCAAAAATAAACATTTACCAGTTAGTGTGCGTAGTAGAGCAGTAGATGTTTTATCTAAAAAACAAGCCCCTGAACTGGTTGATTTTTTTGTTGAGATGTTAGGTGATCCCGTATCTCGGGATAAGGTCAATGAATTTGCATTTGATGTAATGGGAGAAATGCCCGAAGAACGAATGTTGATGGCACTTCTAGAAGCCTACCAAGTTGGACGACATAAATATTATAGTCTGCTTAATACCATTATTTCATCTCTAGATAATTTTGATAATCCAGAAATAAAATCTCTGTATCTGGAAATTGCACAAACCAGTGATTTCCCCAATAATATAAGGCTCAAAGCTTTTAAGGGATTAACACGTTTTTCTGATCCAGAGGTTGTAGATGGAATTGTGGAATTACTAAATGACCCCACAAATTATGTTTATTATAATGAAATTGTTGAGATGCTCCATGAATTTGGTGTCTATGATGAGTATAGAGATAAGCTCAGAATGGCTGCTTTTAAAGCCATGAAAAAAGAAGCCGGCTTTATCGGATTTGGAAATGATTAGACTCAAATTATCTATATTTATTCTTGCAATTTCAATATTCCAATTCGGATGTGGTGGGAAAAAAAATGCTGATCCAGACCCTCAGATTGAAACACCAGTCCAAACAGAAATCACCAATATATTTACTGACAGTGCAGCGGTTGTTCAATCAAATAAATTTTTTAAGCTGGAACAATCTATGGAAGATATTCAAAAAGAAGTTGAAATTCTTCGGAATAAAGTGATGAATTATGGGTATAATCCACCTGATTCGGATTACACCACACAATTGAAAGCACTCATTGACAATCCTCCACCTGCCCATAAAATATCGTTGGAAAATGGTTCCATTATTGAGGGTACTATTGAAAAAGATAACGTAGAATATCTTCTGGTAAATACAGAAGTGGGTTTATTGACATTAAATAAATCTGAAATATTAGGTATCGAAGATTTAATACTCCCCACACCAGAATTGGTTTTCATTGGCCACGGGCAAGAAGAAACATTTGAATCGTTCAGATTATTTAGTGGGAAGGTTATGAACCAAGGAAATCGGAGGGGAGATTTTGTAAGAGTAATTTATAGTTTATGGGGAGAAAATACCCAGCTTCTAGGTTCAGACTCCACATTTATCGAGGGTTCTCAAATTATTTACAAATCTGGCATTGTTACCGACTCAGTTTTAGAACCCAATCAATCTGCAAAATTCAATTTAAAGGTTGCTATACCAGATTCCATCTCTGTTACTTATGTCACCCGAGATGTCCGCTGGGAAATGTTTGATTAATAATTCAAAGGTTTACTTCTGTCTTTACCTTTAATTTTTCCCTATGGCAATCAAAGTATTTTTCTCTATTTTATTATTAATAATTGTTCAATCTTGCGGACAAGAAAATCACGTTCGGACATACCGTCTTCCAAAACCTGAGAAGTCCTCTCAAAAACAGAAAGTAGAAACTCCAACATCTGGCTTTAGCTGGGAAAAACCTGAGAATTGGATACCATCTGCAGGATCAAATATGCGTTTGGCAAGTTTTGATGTGCCATTCTCTGATGCAAAGGGCGATTTGTCCCTTATTAAATTATCTGGAACGGGAGGAGACCTTGAATCCAATATAAATCGCTGGAGAGGTCAACTTGGCCTGGCTTCACAGTCACTTTCAGAAATGAAGAAAAATATAACTACTAAAGAAGGTAAGCTTGGGAAATATCAACTAATTAAACTATTTAATAACCAAAGTAATTCTGCATTTCTCTGTGCTATTATGCCCGTGGGGAGTCAAACCTTATTCGTAAAATTATCTGGTGGACTAACTGGAATTCAGGAATCAGAAACCGATTTTATATCTTTTTGTTCATCTATCGACTTTTTAGAATAATTTATTCTTTCCTCTATTAAATCTCTATGAACAAAATAGCTAATTTTTTTAAACATCCGAAGATCTTTGTCATCACTATAATTTGGATGATGGTTCTTGTTGTATTGGGCACAATTGAACAAAAACATTTTGGCTTATTTGCTGTTCAAGAAAGATACTTTTCATCGTGGGTCATTTGGTTTTCATTATTCCCCATGCCCGGAGGCCGCCTTACTTTAATTATCATGTTAATAAATTTGTCATTCTTCTTTTTTAATAAAAGTATATGGAAATTGAAAAAACTTGGGATTGTAGTTTTACATTTTGGGGGCATTTTACTTTTGGTTGGCGGAGGATTAACCGCCATGTTTAGTTCTGAAGGGAATATGGTGATTGAAGAGGGCGATAAATCCAACCATATAGAAGATTATCATTATATGGAATTGGCAATTATCAATACATCTGCAGTTGATTTTGATGAGTTTACAATTTTTGATCAACCACTATTGATAAAAAACAATATTTTAACCCATGAGAATTTAAATTTTGAAATCGAAATATTAAATTATCTGGAAAATTGTGAGCTAGATAAAAGGACTTCCTCTCCGGCAATCCAATATAAAGGTATGTTGAAAAATTTTATGCTGAAGGAATTAAAGCCAGAAAAGGAAGATAATTGGAACCGTCCCGGAATTATTTATAAGATAAGTAATTCAGGAACAAGTACAGATGGAATGTATGGAATCTTTTTGGGTCAGCCTGTTGTTCAAACTATTTCTGTAAATGACAATAACTATACTATTGTACTCCGGCGTAAACGCACCTATCTCCCCTTTTCAATTGGCCTTATAGATTTTAAGAAAATTCTGCACCCGGGAACTGATATTCCAAAAAGTTACAGCTCTGATATAATTCTCACAGAAAATCGAGCGGTTCGGAAGATTCTCATTCAAATGAACAAACCTTTAAGACATAAGGGATACACTTTCTTCCAGTCATCATTTATCGAAGGACCAGATGGTGAAACAACCGTACTTGCAGTAGTTAAAAATTATGGGCGCCTCTTTCCATATATTTCAAGCATCATCATGTGTGTTGGACTATTATTTCATATGTTTCAAAAATTGCCTGGCCTATTCAGAAAATCAAGAGAAAAGATTGCAGTATGAAATTCTATAGTCTAATATTTTTATTCATTTTATCAATATGTGCAATTCTATTGCCCAGAGATTTTGACCACCGGGATATTCCCATTCATGAAAATGGCCGCATTAAACCACTGGATACCTTTGTGAAAAACCAACTGCTGCTCATTTACGGTAAACGGTCTATTAAACAAAATGCATTGCCAGGAGAATTAAATTCGGAAGGATTATCAGCATTAGATTGGTTTTTTGATATTGCTTTACACCCTGATGAGGGAGATAAATACAGAATCTTCAACATCAGCAACCCTGAGGTGGTGGCGAGCCTGGGACTTGATTGGGATCCGGAACATTTATATAATCAAACAGAAGTATTAACCGGGCTGAAAAATCAGATTCATTATATCACAACTATCCAGAGAAAACCAGAAGCTGAACTCACCCAGTTTGATACACAAATGCTGAAGGTTTACAGTAATGCAATCCAATACCAGACGCTCAGTTATAGCCTTTCCTGTTTGCTTCCTTCAATACAAATTCATAATGAAACAATTGCCCAATCTCTATCTGTAAATCCGGGAGATAAACTCAGCTATTACCAATTAATGAGAAAGGCAAATAAACTGAGTCCTTTAATGGAAAGATTGATCAACCGAGATAAAAATAAATGGTCAGAATCAGACTATGAATTGCAACATGTCATGGGTGTTTTAAATGAAATAGATCAGGATAAATTCGCCCGAATTTTGAAAATAATCCCTTCTGAAAGTGGAAAACAGAATGAAGAATGGCAGTCTCCCTGGGAATTAATGGAAAGTAGAATGATCGGTCCAAATCAGGAAAAATTACTTCTAACTCTGGAATCGTTTTTAAAATTCCGGATTGATAATGATTCCATAAAAAGTGATTCTCTATTAGCAGAATATGAAAAACTGCTTTCCCTCCAATTTAAGGGGTTAATCAACCTAGATAATGTTAAATTGGAAACATGGAAAAACAAAGCAAATCTGTTCTATAAAAGCATTGCATTTTACATTTTGGCTTTTCTCCTCTTAGTAATTTCATGGATGACAACACCAAGATTGCTCAGGCGAATTTCATTTGCCTGCTTGCTGGGCGGATTGACATTTCATTTTTATGGGATCCTTTTACGCATCATAATAATGCAGAGGCCCCCTGTCTCAACATTATATGAGAGTATCATTTTTGTCGGCCTTATAGGGGTCATCTGTGCATCGCTTTTGGAATATAATCGCAAAGATGGAATGGGTATTTTCATTGGTGCCATTGTTGGAGGGGTACTCCATTTTGTAGGGCTCGGGTATGCAAACGATGGTGATACCCTGGGAATGCTGGTAGCTGTGCTAAATTCTAATTTCTGGCTGGCTACCCACGTCACTACCATTACCATAGGGTATGGCGCATCTCTTTTTGCAGGATTACTGGGGCATATATACTTACTTCAGTTAATCCGAATTCCATTTGATAAGAAGTATTTAAATACTGTAAATGCCAATTTATTTGGTGCAACATTATTTGCTCTATTTTTCACTCTTTTCGGAACTATTCTCGGAGGAATTTGGGCAGATCAATCTTGGGGAAGATTCTGGGGTTGGGATCCTAAAGAAAATGGGGCACTGCTTATTGTCATGTGGCAAATTATGATGTTGCATCTTCGAATCACAGGATTGGTGAAGCCAATGGGTTTTGCGCTGGGCATGGTACTGAATAATATTGTGGTAATTTTGGCGTGGTTTGGTGTAAATCTACTCAATGTGGGGCTCCATAGTTATGGATTTGCAGCTGGGATTGCCATTAATATCTCACTATTTACTATCTTTGAATTAATTACCGGGTTTGGATCATATTTTTGGGCAAAGAACAGGCAAAAACAATTGACTGCATATTAAGTATTTTGAACCTTGAAATAATTTCATTTCTAATCAATTTCTAATTTCAGATGAAGAAATTATTGGTTATCATAGTACCTTTTTTGTCACTTTCATGTACAACTCAACCTGAGGGGTGTGGGACTGGATATTTAGATATCAATGGAAAATGCTTCAATCAGGGAGATTTGAGTGTCCTGCAGAATTTTATAGATAACAGCTCTGGAACTATTAAATCATCTCTTGATACAGATTCAAGTGGTACTATTGAACCTCTGGAATTACAGATTCAAAAATGGAACGAAAATGGAAGACTCACATTTTTATGGCTATATGAT
>Ga0207988_1000861_pt1 | contig 16782 bp, 16 predicted proteins | sample ETNtaG_11_FD_185773 | JGI IMG/M metagenome (GOLD analysis project Ga0207988, IMG submission 185773) | Marine microbial and viral communities from oxygen minimum zone, Eastern Pacific Ocean - ETNP201310SV74 (SPAdes) (version 2) | ecosystem: Environmental > Aquatic > Marine > Oceanic ...
GTGCTCCTCTTACTTTGGTCGGTTCGAGAAAGCTGCGATGCTACCGCAGCTTGCCCTCTTACCAACTCTGTAGAATTGCACTTAGGAGTTGAATTCACGCGATTATTCTGGGGTTGTACTGCAGGTTATACACAGCGATAAAATTTTGTCCCTCTGTTGACACCGACTTGCCTCTTTTTCCGGCATTTAGTTCAGCAACTGTTTCTTCAGGATATCGTTCACAGCCTGCGGGTTAGCTTTACCCGAGGTCGCTTTCATTACTTGCCCCACCAGGAAACCGATTACTTTTTCCTGTCCTGCACGGACCTGTTCGGATTGGTCGGGAAAGCGGGCAATGATGTCGCTGACGGCCTGTTCGATGGCACTGCTGTCGGTAATTTGGGTAAGGCCTCGACTCGCGATAACCTCGTCTGCGCTTCCTTCGCCATTCCACATGGCTTGAAAGACTTCTTTTGCGATCTTGCCTGAGATAGTCTTATCCTGTATGCGTTGCACTAATTGCCCCAGCATCGTTGGGCTAACTGGACTATCGGTGAACGCAGTATTACACCGGTTGAGCCAGGCCATGAGTTCACCGTTGATCCAGTTGGCGGTCAGGCGTGTTTCACCACCCGCTTTTGTTACCGCATTTTCATAGTAATCAGCAATCTCCTTTTGCGAAGTCAACTGCACTGCCTCATCTGCGCCTAGGCCATAGTCACTAATAAAGCGCGCAAGCCGCGCATCAGGCAATTCGGGAAGTTCGCGGCGCAATTGCTCCAGATCAGCTTCGCTGATCACCAGCGGCGGCAGGTCAGGGTCAGGAAAGTAGCGGTAATCGTGAGCTTCTTCCTTGCTGCGCATTGAGCGGGTCTGGTCGCGCTCGGGGTCGTACAGACGGGTTTCCTGGATGATATCGCCACCGTCCTCAACGACTGCGATCTGGCGTTCGATTTCGTGGTGCAGGGCGCGCTCAACAAAGCGAAAAGAATTGATATTCTTCAACTCAGTACGTGTGCCTAAAATCTTGTCACCGTGGCGGCGGATTGAGATGTTGGCATCGCAGCGAAAAGAGCCTTCTTGCATATTGCCATCGCAAATCTCCAAAGTGCGTACCAGCAAGTGCAGTTTGCGAAGATAAGCCACCGCTTCGGCAGGCGAGCGCATATCTGGCTCAGAGACAATTTCCAGCAGCGGTGTGCCAGCACGATTCAGGTCGATACCGGTCATGCCGTGGAATTGTTCATGCAGTGACTTACCGGCATCTTCTTCAAGGTGAGCGCGGGTAATCCGGATAGTTTTTTCTCCCTCGGGAGTATGAATCTCCAGAGTTCCTCCACTGACGACGGGAATCTCAAACTGACTGATCTGGTAGCCCTTGGGCAGGTCAGGGTAAAAATAGTTCTTGCGCGCAAAAACTGAAACCCGATTGATCGTGGCGCCAACGGCGAGGCCAAAGCGGGCCGCCATCAGCGCCGCTTCACGGTTCATTACCGGAAGTACGCCGGGCAGGCCGACGTCGACGGCGCAGGCCTGGGTATTGGGTTGAGCACCGTAGGCAGTCGATGCCCCCGAGAAAATTTTGCTGTGGGTCATCAACTGGGCATGGACTTCCAGGCCGATAACGATTTCCCAGGTCATATTCAGAATCCTTCAGGCGCGCGCTGGTGCCAGTCAGTGACCTGTTGGAAGCGGTGCGCTGCGCCCAGCAGCCGGCCTTCGTCCATAAATTTCCCGATCAGCTGCATCCCCACCGGCAAGCCGCTGTCGTCCAGGCCTGCGGGGATAGAAAGCCCTGGCAGGCCAGCCAGGTTAACTGTGCTGGTAAAGATGTCATTGAGGTACATCGCAACCGGATCCTGGGTTTTTTCGCCCAAGCCAAAGGCGCTACTCGGCGTGGTTGGCCCAGCAATGATGTCGCATTGTTCGAATGCTTTAGAGAAATCCTGTGCAATTAACCGTCGAATCTTCTGCGCCTTAAGATAGTAGGCGTCATAGTAGCCTGCGGACAGGGCATATGTGCCAATCAGGACCCGTCGCTTGACCTCTTCGCCAAAGCCTTCGGCGCGGGAATATTCGTACAGTTCCTGCAAGTTGGTCGCCTGCTCCGAGCGGTGCCCGAAACGCACCCCGTCGAAGCGGGAAAGGTTGGATGAGGCTTCAGCTGGCGCAATCACGTAGTAGCAGGGGATTCCGGCACGACTGTTGGGTAGTGCGATATCGATCAGGCTTGCACCCAGCTCCTCAAAGACTGCCAGCGCTTCACGCACCCGGAGCAACACACCTGCGTTGACCGAGTCATCAAAAAACTCTGTCGGGAGTCCGATGCGAAGTCCACGAAGATTGATCTTGAGGGCTCCATCAATGTCGGCTGTATCGTGAGCCATTGATGTTGAGTCACGTCGATCAAAACCTGCCATGCATTTCAACAGTAGTGCCGCGTCCATGGCTGATCGTGCCAGTGGACCACCCTGATCGAGTGAGGAGGCGAATGCGATCATGCCGTAACGGGATACTCGACCGTAACTTGGTTTGAGCCCGGTTAATCCGCAAAAAGCCGCGGGCTGGCGGATCGAACCTCCAGTGTCGGTTCCAGTTGCCCCAGGCACCAGCCGTGCGGCGACGGCCGCCGCTGAACCTCCAGAACTGCCACCGGGAACGCGCTCGCGGTTCCAGGGGTTGCGAACCGGGCCAAAATACGAGGTCTCGTTAGATGATCCCATAGCGAACTCATCCATATTGGTTTTGCCGGTGAGCACGCTTCCAGCGTCAGCAAGACGCTCAACAACCGTCGCATCATACGGGGCGATAAAGTTGCGCAGCATTTTTGAGCCACAGGTGGTCAATATGCCGCGGGTACAGAAAATATCCTTGTGTGCAATTGGCACGCCAGTGAGGGGTCCATGCTCTCCGTTAGAGAGGCGTTTGTCTGCCTGTTGTGCGCTGGCCATGGCAGTTTCCTCTTCCACCGTTATGAAGGCATTGAGGTCGTCATAACGGGCGATGCGGTCGAGAAAATGTCGCGTCAGCTCGGAGCTGCTTATCTCGCGCTGGCGCAGCATATCGCGCAAGGTGGTCAGGCTGTGCCGGTGGGGCATGACGAGAGCAGGTTGTTAAGCGTTAGAAGGGTTGGCAGTCAAGTGGCTGACAGCTAGGCGCTACTCAATTACCCGTGGTACTAAATATAGGCCGTCTTCAACCAGCGGCGCTCCTTTTTGAAAAGAAGATCGCTCGTTGATCTCGGTTACGCAGTCTTCCCGGAGTCGCAGGGCGATATCCTGGGGATGGGCCATCGGCTCAACCCCATCGGTATTACAGTCCTGCATTTGGGTCACCAGCTCAAGAATATTAGCCAGCCCCTCCTGATAGCGGGTCAGTTCATCCGGAGCGACCCGGATCCGGGCGAGGTGAGCGACATGCTCGACGTCTTTTTTAGAGATGGACACCGTGAATTTAATATACAAGAATGATAGGTGGCCAATTATATCCCAGTGATCCGGGCTTATCCTGACGCCCTGTGTTAAATTACGCGCGCAAAAACTTCTTTTTCCCCCAAGGCGACTCATGATACTCAAGCGTTTGCTGGGCCTGTTCTCAAACGATCTGGCCGTGGATCTTGGCACTGCAAATACCTTGGTCTATGTTCCTGATCGGGGCGTGATCCTGAATGAGCCGTCTGTGGTGGCAATCCGAACTGGCTCATTGGCGCCGGAAAAGACGGTACTGGCTGTGGGGCAGGAAGCCAAGATGATGCTGGGACGAACGCCAGGCAACATACAGGCGATCCGGCCACTGAAGGAGGGCGTGATTGCCGATTTCACTGTTGCCGAAGTTATGCTCAAATACTTCATCCGCAAGGTCCAGCAGAACCACTTTTTCTCTTCTCCAAGGATCGTGATCTGCGTACCCGGTGGTTCGAACCAGGTGGAGAGACGCGCGATCCGCGAGTCGGCAATCACATCCGGAGCACGGGAGGTGTTTCTGATTGAGGAACCGATGGCAATGGCAATCGGCGCATCGCTCCCTGTAGCTGAGCCGACCGGCTCCCTGGTTGTGGATATTGGGGGCGGCACCACTGAGGTTGCCGTGCTTTCACTGGGCGGCATTGTCTATGCCACCTCGATCCGGGTCGCCGGGGATACCTTTGATGAGGCGATCATCAATTACGTCCGTCGACGCCATGGGTTGCTTATCGGAGAGGCTACTGCGGAGCGGGTCAAAAAAGCGATTGGCACTGCCTGGGAAGAATCCGATCACCGCGAGATGGAAGTCAAAGGCCGGGACATTGCAGAAGGAATGTCACATAGCCTGACTATTGGCAGCGATGAAGTTTACGATGCGATCAGTGAGTCGCTGCGCCAGATCGTGCGCGTGATTCGCGAGACATTGGAAAATACGCCGCCGGAACTCGCGGCTGATATTGGTGACAGGGGTATGGTGATTGCCGGCGGCGGTGCATTGATCCGCGATATGGACAGGCGTCTTATGCAGGAGACCGGATTACCGGTAGTGGTCGCCGATGATCCGCTGACCTGTGTTGCCCGAGGTTGCGGCAGGGCGCTGGAGGAGATGAGCGCGCTGGGTGACGTCTTTACCCACGAATAGGCTGTTACAGCGTGTCTGCACCGTCGTGCTGGATACACTGTCTCTGTGGCTCTGAACGTTCAGAGTCTTTTCTGGACCCTACCCGGTGAATCGAACTAGGAATAGTGCGATTCGAGGGCTCAGCCTTTATGTGCTGCTGTCGGCTGGGCTGATTACTGCCCACTACTATAGCCCGGTTGTTCGCCAGATATTCCAGTTTGCTGCTGTTATTGGGGTACCAGTGCATTTTCTGGCTTCCTTGCCCAGTACCGTACTCGAGAGGATGCAGGGTAAGTTAGAGCCTACAGATCAGTTGCGCCGCAACTATGCGGCGCTTCGCGAACACAACCTCATTTTACAGGCCCGCCTGCATCGCTTCGAGTTTCTGGAGAGCGAGAACATCCGGTTGCGTCGGCTACTTTCCGCGGTGCCGGCAACGGCAGAAAAAGTGACGCTTGCGGCACTGGTTGCAGTTAATCCGGATCCGAGAGGCCAAGCAGTACTAATCAATAAGGGTAGTGCAGATGGTGTTTTTCAGGGCCAGCCCGTGGTTGATGCCGGTGGAATTGTTGGCCAGGTTACACGGCCGGGAATGTTTCGAAGTACGGTTAGCCTGGTGACCCGTGAGAATCAGGGAATACCTGTCCAGGTTGCTCGCAGCAGTTTGCGGGCGGTGATTTACGGCGGGGGGCGTAACCGACCTTTGCGTGTGCTGTATCTGGATCGTAATTCTGATATTCGCACTGGGGACCTGCTGGTAACCTCCGGGCTGGCTGGCCGCTATCCTGCTGGATACCCGGTTGCTCTGGTCACCGCAGTAGAACGGAATCTCAGCGAGTCATTTATGAGTGTTGCCGCTGAACCGACCTCGCATCTTGGAAGCGAACGTGAAGTTTTATTGCTCTGGCTGTCGGCGCTAGATCAGCCGGTGGCGAGTGACTTGCTCGACTCAGAAGGTGAGTTGGTTGATTAACGTCAATACAATGCAGCGCCGCACGTGGGTTCCGATTGCGACGGGGATTGTTGCCCTGGTATTTTTCGCGCTGCCGGCCGAAGAGCCCCTGCGAGGGTTTTTGCCAGACTGGGTATCTCTTGTCCTGATTTACTGGACTTTTGCTTTGCCGGCACGAATGATGGTCGGAATGGCGTGGTCGGCTGGGTTGGTAGTCGACATTGTGAGCTTTGGCTTGCCTGGCGCCTATGCTCTGAGCAAGGCTGTGCTGGTGTATCTGGCGCGCGTTCTGGCGCTTCGGGTGCGGACCTATCCTTTGTGGCAGCAGACAATTGTCGTATTGGGATTGCTCGGCATTGAGGCGCTGATACTGTCACTCATCGATTTTATTGTTAGTGGCGACCTGACCGGGTTGCAACGCTGGACCGCCGTGGTGGTAGGCGCTGTGGTATGGCCCGCGGTTTACTGGATCTTGCGTCGCGCCCGTCACCTTGCGCGGCTCGGCCACTGAGGGGCTAGACATGGCGGCGACACAGTCTTTTAACCGGCAACCTATGGAGGCGAGTGTTGTCAGGGGTCGGCTACGACTGGCCGGGTTGTTGGCGCTGGTGCTTTCTGCATTGCTTTTGTCACGGCTTTACGTGTTACAGGTCGCCGAATACAGTCGTTACCAGACTCTGTCACTTGAAAATCATATACGCCTGCAGGCTCTACCGCCTGTGCGCGGGCTTATCCTGGATCGTAACGGCATTGTCTTAGCTCGCAACACCGCAGTCTACACCCTGCAGGTAATACCGGAAAAAGTTGGCGATATGGATTTGCTGTTACACGAGGTAGGCAAGCTGGTCGATCTTGAAGAGGATGACATTGCAGTATTCAAGAAAAACCTTAGACGCCGACCAAGATTTGAGAAACACTTGCTGAAGTCGAAGTTGGATGACGTTGAAGCTGCACGTTTTGCAGTTAACGAATACCGTTTTTCTGGTGTGACGCTTGAGGCCATGTTGCACCGCGATTATCCGTTGGCTGATCTGACCGGGCATGTACTTGGTTACGTGGGCCGTATCAGTGAGCAGGACGAGGCGCGCCTGGACTCTGCTGCGTATCAGGGCGTATCTCATACCGGAAAGTTGGGTATCGAGAGTTATTACGAGAGCTTGCTTCTCGGGCGTTCTGGGTTCGAGCAGGTCGAGATTGACGCCCATGGCCGCACCTTACGAACCATCAACCGGGAGAGTGCGATACCAGGGCAGAATCTATACCTCAGCCTCGATGTTGGCCTGCAACGAATAGCTCGGGAGGCGTTGGGCAATCGCCGTGGCGCCGTTGTCGCGATGGATCCGGGCTCGGGCGAGATATTGGCGATGGTCAGTGCCCCGGCTTATGACCCCAACCTTTTCGTTGATGGCATCAGTCGGGAGACCTACCAGGCCTTAATCCAGTTGGCCGACAAGCCACTACTGAACCGCGCTCTGTACGGACGCTATTCTCCCGGATCGACGATCAAACCTATTATGGCTTTGGCCACTATGGACGCCAGGGTGAGCCCGCAGGAAAGGGTGTTTTGTCCAGGCTGGTTCATGCTGCCGGATAGTACTCGTAAATACCGTTGCTGGAAACGTACTGGGCACGGCAGCGTCAATCTGCACGATGCTATCGAGCAATCCTGTGATACCTACTTCTACCAGGCGGGAGCCCGTCTTGGCATAGACAAGATGGCTCCGTTTCTCTTCAGTTTTGGATTTGGCAAGCAAAGCGGGGTGGATTTACCGAGTGAACCTTCCGGTCTCGTCCCCACCTCCGAATGGAAGCAGGCCACCCACCTGGAACCTTGGTATCCTGGTGAGGATGTTATTACCGCGATCGGCCAGGGATTCCTGCTGACCACCCCCTTGCAACTGGCCCGCGCTAGCGCGATGCTGGCTAGCCGCGGTCGACTCGTTAAGCCAACCTTGTTGCGTCGTCAGGAGAACCCGCTCACGGGCGAAGCGCAAGAGACGCGGGTCGATGCTTTATCAGAGGCGCCGGCACTGGCCATAGACCAGAGGGATATCGAGTGGGTTATCCGGTCAATGACGGCGGTTATGCACGGGCGGCGCGGTACGGCACGAGCCAGTGGGCGGCGCAGTGCTTACCGCATGGCCGGAAAGACCGGCACCGCACAGGTAGTCAGCATTGCTCAGGATGGCGAATACGATGCAAGATCTTTGCGTGAAACACTGCGTGATCACGCTCTATTTATCGCTTTTGCGCCTGTCGATCATCCGAAGATCGCCATCGCCGTCGTGGTAGAAAATGGCGGTAGCGGTGCAGCAGTGGCCGCTCCGGTCGCGCGCAAGGTGATGGATTACTTTTTTCTCAAACGCTTGCGGCGGGCAGCTTCGACTGGGGCATCCGGTGTTTTCGGGTAGGCGATTGCATCTGGATGGCCCACTGCTGATTGGCCTGCTGGTCTTGAGCGCTTTGGGACTGGTTGTGATTTTCAGTGCTTCGGGCGAGAACTGGAGTGTTATGGCTCGCCAGGGGCTTCGGCTTGGTATCTCGTTGGCAGTCATGGTGGCGGTGGCTCAGGTATCTCCTGAGAATCTGCGCCGTTTTTCCCCTCACCTTTTTACCGTGAGTGTAATCCTGCTGGTGGCCGTCCTGGTCGTAGGCGCTGCGGGCAAAGGTGCTCAACGCTGGCTCGACCTCGGTTTGGTCCGATTTCAACCCTCGGAACTGATGAAACTGGGAGTACCGATGGCCGTGGCCTGGTTGTTAACCCGCGGTCGATTGCCGCCCAGGTTTTCGGTTCTATTGTCTGCGTTGGCGTTAACCCTGATTCCTGCGGGCCTTGTCGTGGTACAGCCTGATTTGGGCACGGCTATCATGCTTGTGGTGTCCGGACTTTTTGTTCTTTTTCTCGCCGGCATCCGCTGGCAGCATGTACTGATGATGTTGGCTGCGGTGGCTGCGGTAACCCCCTACTTATGGTTTCGTCTGCAGGAGTATCAACGCCAGCGGATTTTGACGCTGTTTGATCCTTGGGCTGATCCGATGGGCAGTGGTTACCAGGCGATACAGGCTCAGATCGCAATAGGATCGGCAGGAATATCCGGCAAAGGTTGGTTAGCGGGCAGTCAGTCACACCTCGAATTTATTCCCGAACGAAGCACTGATTTCATCTTCGCTGTTTTTGCTGAAGAATTCGGCTTCATCGGAGTTCTTATGTTGTTGGTACTTTATCTTTTTGTGGCGGGCCGTTGCCTGGTGATGGCGTACCATACGCGGGAGACCTTCTCACGATTACTGATTGGCAGTTTGGCGCTGACTTTCTTTTTTTACGTTTTTGTCAATCTTGGTATGGTCTCAGGTATCCTTCCTATCGTGGGGGTGCCACTTCCACTGATCAGTTACGGAGGTACATCGATGCTTACACTGATGGCAGCATTTGGAATTATCATGGGTCTTCACGCCAGGCGTCGGTTAATGGCATGAAGATAACTTGGGGCTATGCGAATATAGAACGACTAGCGCAGGTTTGTGTGCTAGTCGTATTAGCAGTAGTCGTGGCACCGGCGATGGCCGTGTCCCTTGATCAGTATCCGCGCCTTGTGGAATTAGCCAATCGCATGGCCGGGACACCCGGGCTCAATGGCGAGCAGATCAAAGGCTGGTTTCGGGATGCTGCGATCAAGTCGAAAATCATCAATGCGATGAATCGGCCGGCAGAGCGATTACCCTGGCACCGTTACCAGTCACTGTTTGTTAACTCTGCCTCCATCAGCGGTGGGGTTCAGTTCATGAAACACCATGCAGCGGCCCTCGCTCGCGCCGAACAGCAATACGGAGTGCCCACTGAGATTATCGTAGCGATCATTGGTATCGAAACCCGCTACGGCAAGGTGCTGGGCAATTTGCGTGTACTGGATAGCCTGGTGACACTCTCCATGGAATATCCACGGCGCAGCAAGTTCTTTTCCTCTGAACTGGAACATTTCCTGCACTTGGTCTCGGAGCAAGGGCTGGACCCGCTATCGGTCAAGGGCTCCTACGCTGGCGCCATGGGGATCCCTCAGTTTATGCCCAGCAGTTATCGCGAGTATGCTGTTGATTTTGATGGTGACGGACGAGCCGATCTGATCCACAGTGTTGCCGATGCAATAGGCAGTGTGGCGAATTATCTGGCACAGCATCGTTGGCGTTCTGGTGAGCCTATTGTTACCCGGGTTATTGACCCCCCTGATGAATTGCAGGCAATGACAACCCGTGGTCTAAAAGCACAAACGCCGGTTGCCAAAGTTAGCGCTCTGGGCGTGCCAGTATCCGCAGGTAGTGGCGACAAACTGGGCGTGATGCAGTTTGATGGCAAGATGGGCACCGCTTATCGTCTCGGGCACCACAACTTTTTTGTGATAACCCGCTATAACCACAGCCAGAATTATGCGATGTCGGTTTTTGAACTGGCCGAGCAGGTCGCGGTAGCGACCAGGAATTAAATGAAGTCTTGTGGGCGCTCGATTGCGCTGTACCTCTTATTGGTGTGCCTGTTACCCGGTTGCAGTTTCTTTCGAGATAAATCGTCCGGCGCCTACTTTGAAGATGATGGGCCGCCTGTTGGCGGCCCGAGTCCCGCCAGTGTCGCCAATGCTGTGCCCAGGCCCGAACCGCTCAGCAGGATCGGTAATTCACCTTACGAGGTATATGGCGTGACCTATGTGCCGATAAGAAAGGTATCGGTGGGCTATGCCCAGGCCGGGGAAGCGTCCTGGTACGGTAAAAAATTTCATGGCCGTAAAACTTCCAATGGAGATGTCTATGATATGTATGGCATGACAGCGGCACATAAGACTCTGCCACTGCCCACTTACTTACAGGTGCGTAATCTCGATAATGGTCGTGAGGTCGTGGTCCGAGTGAACGACCGTGGCCCCTTCCTGGGCGGGCGCATTCTGGATTTGTCATACATGGCAGCGCAAAAACTTGGTGTTGTGGCGACCGGAACTGCCCAAGTCAGGATTGAAGTTATCGATGGCCCGGTGTCAGCTAAGGCGCCGGTCCAGTCCGTAGCCCTTGATAGCCCTGAAGCTGTATTTTTCCTTCAGGCTGGAAGTTTCCGATTAGCCACTAACGCGCATCGGCTCAAGGCTGATTTGGCTGGGGCCGGGGTAACCGGCATCCGAGTTGTCACCGTCCAGATTGGACAGAACCTGTATCATCGAGTCCAGGTAGGCCCAATACACGGCTCAGCGGCGGTGAGTACTCAGCGTGGTATTGTCATAAACCTAACAGGTATCGAGCCTAAAGTGGTGAAGGAGTGTTGTTGAATATGGTTCAAAGATGGATGAGGGGTATTGGGTGGGGCGCATTGTGCCTGGCCCTGGTAACTGTGTCACCGACGGCTCACAGCGAGATCGAATCGGATCTGGCAGGCAAGATGCGATCAACCATTTTGCCACCCAAACTTAAGGCTTCCTCCTGGGTGCTGATGGATGCTGCAACCGGTGTGATGCTTGCAGGCAGTAATCCGAACAAGCCGGTTGAGCCGGCTAGTCTGACCAAGTTACTGACTGCGTTTATCGTTTTTCGCGAAATCCAACGTGGTAGCGTCAGCCCAGAAGACGAAGTTGTGGTGAGTGAGAAAGCCTGGCGAACGAAAGGCTCACGCATGTTTATCGAGGCAGGAGATAAGGTCCGGATTGATGATCTGTTAATGGGGCTCATTGTTCAGTCAGGCAACGATGCTGCCGTGGCATTGGCTGAGTACGTCGCTGGTAGTGAGGTCGGGTTTGTCGATCTTATGAATCAGGCCGCCGCCGAACTGGGTATGACTAATAGCCATTTTACAAACAGTTCCGGCATGCCACACCCAGATCATTTCAGCACGGCCTATGACATCACTCTCCTGGCTCAGGTGATTATCCGCGATCAGCCGAAGCATTATGCACGGTACGCCATCAGAGACTTTACCTGGAACGATATTACCCAAAAGAACCGCAATCCCCTGTTGGGCAGGGATGACTCGATTGACGGCATCAAGACCGGGTATACCCGGTCGGCTGGCTATTGCCTGGTTGGCTCAGCACACCGTGACGGGATGCGCCTGATCGGTTCGGTAATGGGTGCCGAGGGCGACAGGGAGCGTGCCGATGCTGTTTATTCGCTGTTGCGCTTTGGTTTTGCTGCCTACGAGCGCCATGACCTTTACCTGGCAAAGCACAAGATTGTGGATGCAAGAGTATTCAAGGGTGCAGCAACCTCAGTTGAGGTGGGGCTAGCTGATCCAATCGATCTGGTGCTGCCCAAGGGAGCTGGCAAGAGTTTGCAGGCAACTGTCCAATTGATAGACCCGGTGGTGGCACCGCTGGAAGCGGATCAGTTACTGGGAACACTCACAGTCCAAATGGACGGGGCTGACTTATTGTCGCGCCCGCTGGTGGCCTTGCACGCTGTCGCCGAGGGGGCATGGTTCAATCGCATGGCTGATGCGGTTCGCTTATGGTTTCACTGATGCCGGGTCATTCAGATCAGAGCCCCGCAGAAGAGGTGGAACTGTTCAGCTTCCCCTGTCGTTTCCAGATCAAGGTGATGGGACGGCAGAGCGAGGGATTTGACACTCTGGTCTCTAAGGTGGTGAGCCGTCACCTCGATGGCGCGGCTATACTGGATGTCAGTACACGCGAAAGTAGCGGCGCAAGTTATGTATCGGTCAATTGCACTATCGAGGCGACGAGTCGTCAGCAATTGGACGCGATTTACCTTGACCTCAACAGCGAGAGTGACGTACTGGTCACGCTGTGACATTCCAAGATTGATGGACGTGGTCCTTGGATCGTGAATTGCCTGGAATTTCATCGCCTGGGACTGCGCGACTACAGCGACACGCTGCGGGCGATGCGTTCACTAACCGATTCCCGTACTGAAAGTTCATCAGATCAGATCTGGCTGCTGGAGCATTATTCGATCTATACCCAAGGGGTAAGCTGCAAGGATCGGCCGACCGGTGATTCCGGCGATATCCCCCTGGTTCATTCGGACCGAGGCGGTCAGATCACCTATCATGGTCCAGGGCAGTTGGTCGCCTATCTGTTGCTCGATATTCGTCGCCGAGGGATCGGGGTGCGCCAACTGATCAATGTCATTGAGCAGTCGCTGGTTACGTTACTGGCGGATCTGGGGCTCAATGCGGCAACACAGCCTGGTGCTCCCGGGGTCTACATCGCCGGGGAGAAAATCGCGGCGCTCGGACTTCGAGTACGTTCAGGATGTTGCTATCATGGATTCAGCCTTAATGTTGATCTGGATCTTAAACCCTTCAGTCGAATTAATCCGTGCGGTTTCGTCGATCTTGCGGTAACGAGCCTGGAAAAGCAGGGAGTTTCGCTCACAGTAGCCCAAGCCGCTGACCGGGTGCAGGCGATTCTGTCACAGACTCTCCCGCGAGCACCCGGGTCGTGATCAGGGCCTGTAGAACCCAATAATTTCTTGACGATACTCAATCAAGCGAAATCTTCTTTGTCTAACATGGCTGACACCATAGCCGCTCTGTAACTCACCCGTGATTACCGTTGACCAAATCATGATAGAAAAGCCGTTCGCGCCGAGCGAGCGGGATACGCATGGGCGATGTCCAGCGGCAGATGGCAGTGAAAAATATTCGTCATGTACCCATCGCCGCTGATGACCAGCAACTGCTTGGCCTGGCGTCCCAATATGATGTGGCCTGCACAATGCCTGAAGCGGCGCAAGCGGCTCTCGAGCAGATCATGCTCACCGAGGCGTGCACCACCACCCCAGGGCCGAGCCTCAGACAGACAGCACTGGTGCTGCAAGGCCATAAGGTAGGGTTGCCTGGCGGTGATCGATAAGGAGCAACTGGTTGGAATCATTAGTGGCGGTGATTTCGTCGCGGTAGCAATCAATCTTTTGCAACAGCACGAAAAAATCAGCGATGAAATAGAAGTTGGCGAAGACCTTGAGATAGACCAGCTCGATGATCTGGGTAATCTGTATATTCAGACCAAAGAGGCTGATGATTGGGAGCGGGTAGACCTTTAAACGAAGATCGGCAGTGGTTACAGATCAGGGGTCTGACTTGAACAGCTCCTCTGCCTTGGTTTGTGCTGTGCGAAGATTTACCGGACTGCCGACGTCCATCCAGCGCCCGCTATACATTTCGCCACTGACGGTGCCGGCAGCGATGGCTTGATGCAGTAGCGGTGCAAGCGCAAAGCGCCCTGGAGTGCACTTTTCAAACAACTCGGCACGGTAAACCCCGATACCTGAAAAGGTTAGGGATGACGGGTGATCTGTATCGTTAGCTATGACATCGCTACCACGAAGGGAAAAATCTCCTTTGGGGTTGTGGTCCGGATTCCGCACCAACACCAGGTGAGCCAGTTTTGTCAAAGGCTTGTGCAAGTCGGTAAACTTGTAGTCCGTCCAGATGTCACCATTCACGACAATGAATGGATCTGACTTGATAAGAGGTAGGGCGTTATGAATGCCGCCACCGGTTTCGAGCGCTTCAGAAGGCTCGCGGGAATAGCAGATCTGGGTATCATTCTGGGCTGAATGGCCGAGTCGTTCAATAATCATATCAGCCAAGTGCGCTACGTTGATTACAATCTGCTCGACACCTGCCTCGATCAGGGCATCCCGGTGGTATTCGATCAGACACCGCGGCCCGACTTTGAGCAAAGGCTTGGGAATGGCATCGGTCAGCGGCGCGAGGCGCTCGCCTCTTCCGGCTGCGAGTATCATTGCCGATCTGATTGTCATAGAACTTCCCTGGGAGTGAGGTAGTATAAATCCTTGTAAATTCCCGGCAGCCGGCTGGGTTGCCTATAATATTGACTCTTATACGTTGGACTATATGCAGCCGTGTCTGTCGACCTGTCGCGCTGCGCTGGCCAGTGTGAGATTAATGCCGTAACGGTCTCGTCCGCTACGACCGATCCATGGAGAAGTTTGTAAAAAATGATTCGTTCCCCTGTTGTGGCTAGGCTAACTGCCGGATTCATTATCGCCTTTGCATTGCTCCCGGCAAAGTCGTGGGCTGACGCACCGGTTACCTTTGCTGATGAAACGACCTGTAAGGCCGACCTGATCAGTATACCGGCGGATCTCCTACCCTACGTGGCGCAGGGAGTTTCGGGGCGGCCAATAAATCTCGAGGCTGATCAGATTGATGTACCTGTTGCAGATACTCTCATGCTTAAAGGTAATGCCTTTGTCACCCAGGGGGCACGTGGCATATATGCGGACGAAATCATTTTTGACAAAAACACGCTCTCGGTCAAGGCGAAGAACGTTGTGCTGCACAGCGAGTCTGGCGACCGAATTACCGCTGACTCGCTGCAACTCGAGATTGAAACCCGGATCGGTTCTGCGCGTAATGTCACTTTGCAGTTGGCTCGACAAGAGCCCCTGCCTAAGCGCGAAGTGGTGGATTTCACTTCACCGACATTTAGCCAAGCGGGCTTCAGCGTTGCCATTGCTGGGGCGCCCGGGAGTGTGAAGGGACCGCCGCTGAAGCCAGTCGATGTTATTCGCCTGTCGACCGGTGAATTTATCAACCTGGGCCAAACTCCTGCTCAAATTGGGAACCCGGACGATACGGCACCCGCTGAGCCTGAACCGGTTGAAGTCAAGGCCAAGGCCCGAGCTACAGCCGATGCGCTTTTTCTGGAAGGGCACGATCGTGAGCGTTTGCAAAATGTGATTTATTCGCGGTGTGTGGCAGGTGATGATTCTGTATTGATCGAGGCAAGCGAACTCACGCTGGACCATGCCAGTGGTGTGGGTACCGGAGAGCATCTGAAAGTACGCTTTTACGGTGTACCGATTGCTTATGCGCCCCGCCTCAGTTTCCCGATCAATGATGAACGAAAAAGTGGCTTACTTTTTCCGACGGTTGGTTTCGGAGAAAATTGGGGTTTCAATCTCGAAGTGCCGTATTACTGGAATATTGCCCCACAGCATGATGCGACTTTCTCCGGACGCTATATGGCCAATCGTGGTCTGCTTGCGTCTGGAGAATTCAGATATATCGGATCAGATAACAGTATCTGTCGATCATCTCCATGCACGAGCGGTATCGTACGCGGCGAGTTTATACCGGACGACAGCAAGTTCGGTTCCAGCCGTTATGGCTGGAGTTATGAACATAATCAGTATATCGAGCGTTGGGAGAGTGAATTTCGGTATGACGTTGATTTTGGTTACGTTTCAGATACCGCCTACCTTGATGATCTTTCTGATAACCTGCAGGTTAGTAGCGCTTCACATATTCCCCAGACAGTAAACCTTTCTATTGAGCCTTTTGATATTTTTCTGGAAGATGAATACCTAGGAATTAACGCCGATGTATCAGCCTACCAGACCCTGGATAGTTCGGTTATTGAAGAGGAGGAGCCCTATACCCGGCTTCCTGGAATTAACCTAACCTGGAACAAGGGCTATGAGCTGAATCTTGAGGATACGGGGGGTTATCTTCGGGATGACAGTACGCGATTCTCCTTGGGGTTCGAACTTGGCTCAGAGTTGGTCAATTTCACCCATAGTGAAGCGACAAAGACCAAGGGTCTGCGGTTGGATCTGCAGCCGGCGATTTCCCTGCCGATGGAGCGTACCTACGGCGCGATCACGCCTAAGTTGACCTATGCCTACACTGCCTATAGCGTACATGATCAGCCAGACAATAAGCCCTCAAGCCCCACCCGCGGTATTTATCTATTTGAGATAGGGTCAAATCTTTTCCTTGAGCGCGAAGTCAGCTGGCAAGCGCAAGATCACACGCAGACGCTGGTGCCGAGTCTGTCTTATCACTATGTGCCGTACGAAGACCAGGATGATCTACCGGTATTTGATTCAGGATCAGTGGGTTTCGATAATATCGCTGATGCTTTTCTGGGAGATGGCTTCTGGGGCTCGGATCGCATTCAGAACTTTCAGGGATTTACCCTGGGGCTTTCCAGCGAGACCTACGAGTTGGAAACAGGCGATCAACTCCTGCGCTGGGAACTTGCCCAGCAGATCTACCTAGCTGACCGGGAGGTTACTCTGGGGGATGATGAGCCAGATTCCAGTGAGTTTTCGCCTTTTTTGGGTGAGGTTGAGTTTCACATCAATGAATATCTCAGCACGGACGGCTTTGCTAACTGGAACTGGGATGAAAGAAGTATCGGTAGTTGGCGTGCGGGTGCCCGCTATAGCCCGGATTTCCGGCGTGAGTTTGGGGTGTCTTATTCCTGGGAGGAAACCACCAACAACCTTGAGTTGGATTT
>Ga0207988_1000869_pt1 | contig 16593 bp, 16 predicted proteins | sample ETNtaG_11_FD_185773 | JGI IMG/M metagenome (GOLD analysis project Ga0207988, IMG submission 185773) | Marine microbial and viral communities from oxygen minimum zone, Eastern Pacific Ocean - ETNP201310SV74 (SPAdes) (version 2) | ecosystem: Environmental > Aquatic > Marine > Oceanic ...
TTGCTTCTGGACAATAAAAACAGTTAATACCTTCTTGTTTTGCTCGCAGGCAAAAGTCTACATCTTCTCCGTACATATTGAAGTCTTCATCAAATCCGTTTAGCATATTTATCACTTCCATGGATGTAAACAGACAGCAACCTGTGATATAATCCGTTTGCATAGGTTTAGAATACTCTGGTGAATCAGGTTTGCGAATGCCTCTATGAGATATTTTTAAGTATTTCAAATTCACATTTCCACCAGCATACCAAATTATTTCTGGATTTTTCTTATAAAATATCTTTCCACCATATAAATTATTATCTCCGTACTTTTCTTTTGCCTGGATGAAGCTATTAAGGATATCAGGATCCACTTCAGTATCATTATTTAACAGGAGAACCAATTCAGAGTATTCATCTCTTAATTGTGTAAAACATCGATTGTATCCACCTGCAAATCCATAATTATTTTTTAACTCTATAATGTCAACTTCGGGGAAATTTTCATTAACCATTTTAACAGAATCATCTACTGATCCATTATCAATCACCATTACTGAAAAATTGGGGTAATCTATGGCAGTTACCGAGTCTAAACAAGGTTTGAGTAGATGTTTGCCATTCCAGTTTAATATGAGAATTTTTATGTGTGGAGTCATATTTTTGAATACACCAATTCAATACCATTAACAAAATATTCCCATGAGAATTTTTGTTTAAATTTTTTTATATAGGTTGCCATTTCTAGAAATGTACCTGCTTCCAAATTCTTTTCTAATATATTCGCTAACTCTGTTGGATTTTCCGGTTCAATAGTGATCCCTGACTGCCCCTCATCCACAATTTCTGGAAGTCCACCTACTTTAGTGACAATAACTGGAAGATCATAAGAATAGGCTATTTGGGTAACTCCACTTTGGGAAGCGGTTCGATAGGGCAGCGCAACAACATCTGCGGCAGAAAAATAGTTGGATACCTCAGAATCCGGTATATATTTGTTATGCCAGGTGATATAATCAGAAATACCTAAATTAGAAATTAATTGGGTATATTTTTCATCACTTCCATAACATTCTCCCCCTGCTAAAAGGTGAAAATCAAGCCCACTATCTTTCAATTCAGCTATTGCATTTAATAATATATCAAACCCTTTGTAGTCTCGTATTATACCAAAATAGAGAATGATATTTTTTGCTGATAATCCAAGTTTTTTTCTGGCGGTAATTTTATCTATTTTTTTGGGGAAATTGGTATATATGGGATGAAACCGTTTCTCATATACAGGATTCTCTACCACTTCTTGAAGTTCATTTTCTGTTTGACTAGATTGTACAATATGCCCATCTAACTTATCAAATAAATACGTGGTAAGAAAATATGCAAAGGGTGTTTTTTCGTGAGGTAAGATATTATCACATAATGACATTAATTTTGTGTAGGAGGATTTCTTCTTTATGATTCCAGAAATGACCCCCAGAGCTGGTGCAAAAAAAGGATTCCAAAACCTAAAAATAACCAGGTCATAATTTTTCTTGGCAAGCTTGTTTCCTGTGCTGAACCATGTGAGGGGATTTATTGAGTCAATCATCCTTGAACTATTGTCATTTTCTAATTTATCATCTAGATACTGGGTTTTCCCAGGAAAAAGAAAATCAGGGTATTGACGTGAATAGTTTATGACATCAACCGAATGATTTTTGGACAGATTTTCAACCAAAATGGAAGTCTGTTTGGAAATTCCACCTCGATAAGGTGGTGCTACCGAGATAAGTGCTATTTGCATTTATTTCTGCTTTTTTGAATACACAGAATGGATTTTCTTTTCAGATGTTCCTGATGCTTTAATAAGTAATTCTCCCAATAGACCTATAGAGAAAAACCATAGGCCTAACCCAAATACCATGGCACCAAATACTATGAGGGCAAAATGTATTTGAAAAGGGATGCCGTTTACAAGTTTATCGTAAATAGGAAATATTTCACAACCAGTTGATATAATAATAAAGAACAGTCCGATAGATCCAAAGAAATGGAGAGGCCTGTCAAAATATTTTCCTGTAAATAACATGGTAAACAGGTCGAAAAATCCATGGAATAATCTATTTCCCCCATACTTGGTTTCTCCAAATTCCCGCGGGCGGTGATTCACTTCAATCTCAGTAACAGAAAACCCTTTTTGCCCAGCTATTGCAGGAATATAGCGGTGAAGCCCCCCGTAAATATCAATAGATTTAACCACTTTCCGTCGATATGCTTTTAACCCACAGTTAAAATCATGAATTTTAATTCCCGTAAATATCCTGGTTACTAAATTAAAAAGCTTTGAAGGAATCCGTTTTGAGGCTGGATCTTTCCTATCCTTTTTCCAACCAGAGACGACATCCCAACCCTCTTGAATTTTTGTAATTAATCGGGGAATTTCAGCAGGATCATCCTGAAGATCTGCATCAATGGTAATGATTATGTCGCCCTTTGCTTGTTTGAATCCCTCTGAAAGTGCATCTGCCTTGCCAAAATTTTTAAAAAATTGAATGACTGATACTCTATCATCGTTATCAGCTAATTTTCGCATAATATTATTGGATTCGTCATCGCTTCCATCATCAATAAAAATCAATTCCCAATTAGAATATATTTTTAAAGAATTAGTAGATTCTAAGTATAATTTTTCTAAAGAGCCTTCTTCATTTAAAACAGGGACAATGATGCTGATAGAATGATTTTCAATCATATATATTATTTATTTTATTTCTTATTATTTGATTATCAGAATCTATTTTAAGTATTTTTTCATAAATGTTAATAGCTTCAGTAGTCTTATTCAATTTTATATAAATATCACCGAGATGTTCTAAAATTACAGGGTTATTATCATTGATGCTTAGACTTTTTTCGAGGAATTCTTCGGCTTTTTGATAGGTTTCCAATTTATAGTATATCCAACCAATTGTATCCAAAAAAGCCGCATTTTCGGGGTCTATTGCAATAGCACTCTCTGCCAATTGAAGTGCATAATTAAAATCGTCCTTAGAAGATTCCTTTCGCTCTGATAAAATGTAAGCATAATCATTTCTTCCACCGGCATCATTTTCATTCTGGTTAATCATGTGGAGAAAGAGGGAATCCGATCGATTGGTATCATTCATATCCTCATACATTATCGCAAGGGCATGTTTTGCTGCAATTAAATCTGGCTGAATGGAAAGGGCTGTATGGTAATAATTTTCAGCTTTCACGAATTCCCTTGAGTTATTAAAAATAGTTGCCAATGAAAAGGGAAATGAAACTTCATTTGGAAAATTTGTGAGTGCCTGAAGTAAAACCTCAACTGCTTTATTGTTATCCCCAGCCTGTATATAAGCAAAGGATAGGGCTTCAAATCCCACAGGCAACTCTGGATATTCTTTTATTAATATCTCACTAATGATAACTTCATTTTCTGTCTGGTCAAGAGAGGAGAAAGCGATTAAAAGCATTCTCAGCACATCTAAGGAATGATTCCCCGCATTATAAATAGGAAATAAATTATCTATAACATCATTAAATTTTTCAACTCTCAAATATAACTGACTTAATTTAATTAATTGTTCATCTGTACTACCAGTATTAGCCAGCATCTCAATTAGTAATGAAATTGCCGTTAAATATTCACCATTACTATCGGCAATTTCAATTAATAATTCATGAATAATTGGGTCTTGGTATTTAGATTTTAATTCCATTAATATTTCCCAAACTAACTCTATATTTGCCGTAGCTACTCCAATTTCATAAATTTTTAATAGAATTTCATTTTGTTTAGTATCAATTTCGTAAATATCTCCATATGTTTTTAATAATTCTTCCCATTCCTGTTTTGAAAACTGGGTGCTTGCCTTAGCATATAAAATATCTAGATCATCTGGATATATTGTGAGGAGAGAATCTAGTAATAGTTCAGCTTTTTTATTATTTCCTTCCTGAGAGTATATATCATAAAGATTTAGTCCAATCTCTTTATTATCTGGGTCTAATATTAAATTTCTTTCTAAATAGTTAATCGCATCGGAATATTTTCCCTGATAGATTTTTAAATCAACTAATGAATGTAGAATTGTGGGAGAATCGGGAGAAAGAGAAAGTGCCTTTTTATAATATTTTTCTGCCATTTTAAAATCATTTTGAAGAAGCTCATATTCGGCTTTCATAAAATATTCATATGACTCACCTTTATTGGAAGTATTTCCAAAAATAAGAACCATAAAAAGAACTACTAATAGTACTTTTCTAAATATTAAAAACATAATCCCATAAAATACGTCTAAATACAAAAATAGGAGGGAATTACCCTCCTATTTCATTAATAAAATAATTAACTTACGCTTTGTTAGCGAGCAATTCCTTTACAAGGCCATCAGCGTTTTTTCCTTCTGGAACATGGACCATTTCTCCATTAAACCGTAATGCACCTGTTTTGTTTGATCGACCGGATCTTATTAACATGATATGATTTTTTGAAGTTTTTTTTGCATCTCCAACTTTTTCGCCAAAGGATTGTTTCTTTGCCATTATGAGTTTTCCTTTTTCATAAAATTAAACTATTTGCACTAATAATACAGTTATAAAACTACTGGGTTTACAACGATAAATCCGAGGATTATTACTATTTATTGCCACCAACTAATTGAATTCGATTCTCTAAATGTTTTGGATTAGATTTTCCCGATGTGTCTGAATCTGCCATAGATGGCAAATTTTTGGTTGGGGTAATAACTGATGGTTTAAACTGATTCGTAGTTTTCTGCTGGGATTGAGTGGATAGCTTTTCAAAGTCAACATTGGGCAAACCATCTTGATTTAATAATAAAAAAGAAGCACCAATTACCATTACAAAAGCCATGGCAAATCCCAATGCTGGAATCGGTTCAAAACCAAGTGGCTTAAATAGTAAGAGCCGTTGCCAAACCGATGGTCCCTTATTATCAATTTCAAGGATTCTTTCCCGAAGTACTTGGTCAAATTGACTTGATGTTTTCACATTTGAAATATTTAGCATATTTTCCATTAATTTGGAAATATCACTTAATTTTTCAAAACAATTATCACAGGTTTCTTTATGATTGATGAAATTCTCTCGAACTGCCTGTTTTAATTCTCCCTCTATGTATGCTGATATATTCAGCTCAAAATCGTAACAATTCATTCAGTATGGTCTCTCCTCTTTCTTTTTTAATAATTCCTGCAATTTTACTCTTCCTCTATTAATACGGGATTTAACCGTTCCAAGAGGAACTTCCACTATTTTACTAATTTCATCATAAGAAAGTTCCTGAATATCTCGAAGTATGATAATTGTCTTAAAATCATCAGGAAGTTCCACTAATGCTCTTTGGACGTTTTTTTCAAATATTTGTGCTAAATTTTCATCATCTGGTTCAATATCAGGACTGGAAATTATAAATTCTCTATCATCCCGACTCAATTCTGAAACCGAAAAAGTTTTTCTACGCTTTATTTTTCGTAATTCTGTGCGAGCAAGGTTAGCAGCAATCGTATATAGCCATGTGGAGAATTTTGCAATTTCTCTATATGAATCTTTATGTGTGTATAGTTTTATTAGGGTATCTTGCACCAGATCCTCTGCTCGATCAATATCATTTAAAAAACGATAAATAAAATTTAATAATCTGTCTTTATAGCGATAAACAATCTGGTTATATGCTCCAACATCTCCATTTTGGAACTTTTTGATTAGTTCCTCATCTGTTAATTCAAAATTAGACATATTGATTTTTACATATTTTAACAATTAAGGGTTGAATAAGAGAAACATCATTTATTGAGGTTGATTTGCTTAATACATCCAATTTTCGCAACTCTTGAATTACTTGGACCAATTCTCCATAAGAGTATCCCTTATGATAACGAGATAAATTTGAAGTAATAATTTTATTAATTCCTGTATAACCATTGGGTTTGTACTGTCCCATTTTTTTCCAAAGTAATTGCTGATATAAATAAACTAAATTTACTAATATCTGGGGGAATTTTGTTCCATTTTCAGTTAAGGAGGCTGCAATTTCTAATGATGTATGTAATTCTTTCTTCCCCAAGCTATCCTGTAAATGCCATATTTGAAATACGCGGTCAAAACCATCTAATTTTTCAATATTATTTTCATTGATTTCTACATCTCCCAATAGGAGGAATGCTTTCTCTATTTCATTGATAACATGAGCAGTGGAATCTCCATAACTCCGGATATAATGATCTATAGCACCCTCAGTAATTTTGATCCCTCTACTGTTTATCATAAACTTCACCCATTCTTTCATTTTATTTTCAAAGGGAGTTCTCACATCCAATAATTCTGAGTTTTCTGCAATATTTTTTAAAAAACTATTTCGCAAATCAAATTCTGCTGAAATAATCAATAATACAATATGGGGGTTTGGGGTTTGGATATACTGAATCAACTCCTGCCTGCCCTTTTTACTACTCAGTTTCTTAATCTCCCTGACAACAATGATACGTTTTTCTTCAAACATTGAAATTGCTGAAAGTTCCCCAAATAACTTTTCATCAGAATCCTGATCTAAAGAATAATGGGTCTTCGTCCCATTATTTGCCAATAAGGACTTTGACAGCTCTTGAATAAAATAATCTTCAAGAAATGAATCTCCACCATACAGTGCATAAACAGGGGCAATCTCCCGTGTCCGTATTCTACGGATTATTTGACCGATAGATGCATTATTTTTCATAATTATTAATAATTTTTATAATATAAAAGCTAACAAGGAAACCGCAAAACAGTATAGGGAAAACCAATAGAATTTACCCCTTGAAATTACATCCAATAACCAACTTATTACTAAATATCCTGTTATAGCAGATGAAATAAATCCGACCATTAATGGACCTGTTAAAATATTAACTTGATGTTCAATTGAAATCACCTGTAGTAACCCAGCACCAAAGAGGACAGGGATTGCCATAAAGAAAGCAAATTTTGCCGCTTCTTTATGTTGAATACCAATAATGAGGGCAAGAGATATCGTAATACCTGAACGGGAAATTCCTGGCAGTAGGGCAAAAGATTGTGCAATCCCAATACAAAATGCAATAATTAATACCATCTCCCTTTGAGGTCTATTTTTGGAAAAATACGTTGAACCTACTATGATTCCCGTTATCATGAACATCCATTTCACAATCGATAAAGTGAAGGTTGACTCAATTATATCTCTGAGAATCAACCCTGCACAAACAGCCGGCATTGTAGCAATAGCTAGATATATAACATAATTTCGCGCATCCTGGCCTCCATTAAAGAAATCCACTACCAACTGTTTCAGGTCATTGTAAAAATATAAAAGAATAGCTGCTAATGTACCCATATGCAATATTACTTCTAAAAGAACCCCTGCTTCATTGACACCTAGAATATGTTGAGCCAATACGAGATGACCCGAGCTACTTACCGGTAGAAATTCGGTGAGTCCTTGAACTACACCTAAAATGAGCGCTTGAATCCAGTCCATTATTTCAAACTTAAAAATGCATACATTCTGCCGGCATTTTCTCCATCTCTCCGATAGCTGTGACATTCAGGTGATTCATATGTGCAGATGTTTGATGCTCTAATACTATTAGTTGGAACTCCTAATTCTGTTAATTGATATCTAATCTGCCCGTGCAAATCAACCTTCCACTTATCGTAATCCATTTTTTCCTTTGCTTCATCATTAATATATTTAGAAACTTCCCGGTCTACTTCATAACAACATTTACCAATGGCGGGGCCTAGAAAGCATCTAATGTCCCTAGATTCTGCTCCATTTTTCTGCATTAATTTAATGGCATTTGATACAATATTCTCCACCGTCCCTCTCCATCCGGAATGTACCAACCCTATTATTCTTTTTAGGGGTTCATATAAAAAAACCGGTACACAATCGGCTACTTTCAGTGTGAGTAGGATATTCGAGTTAGTAGTCACCAATCCATCAACATCAGGGTAAATCCCCGGAAGCTTTGCAAACTCAACCACAGTGGAGTGAACCTGCTCTGGAATAGCAAGGTTATCAGTATTATTTTCTAATTTATTTGCTATTTCGCTGCGAGAATATTTAGATGGATTCAGAGAAAATACCGCCTGTACATCATTAGATATTTTTTCAGAACAATCTAATAGTGATTCACTTTTCAAGGTATAAATATAGGAGGATTTTCAGGGATGACTTATCAAAGAATAGGATTACTATTTTTTCGATTGTCTAATGTGAATGAATAAATACTCCAAACTCGAAAACCCCTTCAAACTCCGTTCCATCACTGAGAATATAAACCCCATCTCCATGAAAAAGCCCATCTTTAAACTCACCAGAATAAACTGACCCGTTTGGGAAATTATAGGTGCCGTATCCGTTAAACATATCATTCTTAAATTCCCCAACATAATTTTCATCATCAGATGAATTATTAAACGTAAAAGTTCCATATCCATCTTTTTTACCATGGCGGAATTCCCCAACATATTTTGACCCATTTGGAAATAAATATGTGCCTTGACCATGGAAGCTTCCATCCTGAAAATTGCCTATATAATTTTCATCATTTTCTCCCTGCCAAGTACCTGTGCCGTTAAGTACTCCATTAGTAAATGAGCCAGAAAATTGAATGCCATTAGTCAATATTAATATCCCTTGACCATTTTGATAACCATTTTCAAATTCACCCTCATAAATGGCACCATCAGGGAAGGTAAATACACCTTCTCCATGACTAACACCATTTACAAAATCTCCAGAATACACAGATCCATTTGAAAAGGTAAACGTTCCTTTACCGTTCATTTTATCCTCTTCAAAGTTTCCAATATATTTTCCACCATCAGACAATATGAAAATACCATCACCAGATTTTTTACTTTCTTTAAACATACCCATATATTTTGAGCCATCTTCGTACATGTAATTACCATAACCTTCAATACAGTCACCAGCGGTGCATTCCTGAGCAGAAAGGAAACAAAATTGAAGAACAATTACTGAGCATAATCGAAGTATAAAAAACCTTTGCTGAGCACAGTAGAAGTATGAATAATTATTGGAAATATTCATGCTGTAATTTACAAGATTATAGGGGATAAAAGGACAAATGGATATAAATTAAAAAGGGAGACTTTTTAGTCTCCCTTTTTCGAATTTGTAGTTAGCAATGTTTATTCTACCGTGACAGACTTCGCAAGGTTACGCGGCATATCTACATCACAGCCCTTTAATACAGCCATATGGTAAGCTAACATCTGTAATGGTATGGTGGTGAGCACTGCCTGAAGACAGTGACTAACATCGGGCACTTGAATAATATGGTCTGAATATTCCTGTAATTCTGCATTCTCCTCAGAAGTAATGATGATGATCTTACCACCTCGAGCACGAACTTCCTGAATATTAGACACAATTTTATTATAACCTCTTGCAGTGACAACAAACACCACTGGCATATCATCATCAATGAGGGCAATGGGACCGTGTTTCATCTCTGCAGCTGGGTAGCCTTCAGCATGAATATAGGAAATTTCCTTCAGTTTAAGCGCTCCCTCCAAAGCAACGGGGAATTGATATCCCCGCCCTAAATAAAGAAAATTTTCCACATCCATAAAATGTTCAGCAATGGGGAATACTTCATTCCCTTGATCTAGCACGGATTGAACCAACCCTGGTAATGCATCCAAGTCATCTATAATGGGTTTTATTTTTTCTAAATTACACCCTTTTTTCTGCGCTAGCAAGATTCCGATTAAATTGAAAATGGTCACCTGTCCCGTAAATGCTTTGGTGGAGGCAACCCCAATTTCAGGTCCGGCATGAATATAAACCCCACAATGAGTTTCCCTGGCTATGCTACTGCCTACCACGTTCACTATACCCAGAGTCAATGCGCCCTTTTCCCGGGCTTTCCGTATGGCAGCTAGTGTATCGGCAGTCTCACCTGATTGACTCACACATATTACCACAGAATCACTATTTACCGCTGTTTCCCGGTATCGGAATTCAGAGGCATATTCCGCCTTAACCGGAATATTGAGGAGCTCTTCAAGAATATAACTTCCTATAAGAGAGGCATGCCAAGAAGTTCCACAGGCAGTGATATAAATATGTTTGGCATCTAATATCTGCTGAATCCAGTCGTAAATACCACCAAGAGTTACAGTAGATTCTTCAGAATTCACCCTGCCTCTCAATGCTTCAGAAATAGTATATGCTTGTTCATTTATTTCTTTCAGCATGAAATGGTCATATCCACCTTTTTCTATTTCGTCCAGATTATATTTAATTTTCTCTACTTCCTTGGGTACAATTTCATTGCCGGATAAATTTCGCACCTCATATTCATCCGGTGTAATTACTGCCAACTCCCCTTCATCTAAAAAAATAATATTGCGAGTATATTCAATTATGGGAGATGAGTCGGATGCCACAAAAAATTCATCTTTACCTATACCCAAGAGTAATGGACTTCCAAGTCTTGCAGCAATTAACATGTCAGGATAATCTTCACATAAGACTACAATTCCATAGGCGCCAACCACTTGATTAAGTGCCAGGCGAACGGTATCAATAAAATCTAATTTTTCTTTTTGGTGGAGATAGCCCATAAACTGAACCAATACTTCTGTATCCGTATCTGTTTTACAGGTGATTCCATTATTTGAAAGTAATTGTTTAAGGCTTTGATAATTCTCGATTATTCCATTGTGAACCAGTGTGAATTTTCCACTATTATCACTATGAGGATGCGCATTTTTATTGTCTGGAATACCATGGGTTGCCCAACGGGTATGACCAATACCCAGCCCGCCAGTATGAGTACCAGTAGAAATTTCAGCTATCAAATCGCTTACCTTTCCCTGCGTTTTGGTTATTTCCAGCTTATTATTTTGAAAGGTTGAAATACCTGCAGAGTCATAGCCCCGGTATTCTAATCGTTTTAATCCTTTTATAACTACGTCTTTGGCTGATTTATTTCCAAGATATCCTACTATTCCGCACATATATCTTAATGATTAATGGTTAATGGTTAATTGTAAATGGTTCATTTCAGTAATTATACATTGTGTTATTAACGTATTCCTATTAATTATTCCAAGAGAAGGTACACTATTCAACATTCAATATTCTCAACATTATTCCCACTCAATAGTTCCCGGCGGTTTGGAGGTAATATCATATACTACCCGATTTACCCCTTTCACTTTATTAATTATTTCGCTGGAACATCGATTTAATATTTCATGAGGCAAATCATAATAATCTGCTGTCATTCCATCAACACTGGTAACTGCTCGCAAGGCTATGAGATTTTCATAGGTTCGGGCATCTCCCATAACTCCAACCGTTTTCGTAGGAATAAGTACAGCAAAGGCTTGCCATATATTTTTATATTCTCCCGTTTCATGTAGAATTTCAATAAATATATTATCAGCTTCCTGAAGAATTCGTATATACTCTTCGGTGATTTCACCCAATATCCTCACTGCTAAACCAGGACCTGGAAATGGATGACGGTCTATTACAAAATCTGGAAGCCCTAATTCCCGACCTACATTTCTTACTTCATCTTTAAATAAATCACGTATAGGTTCAATGAGTGCAAATTCAATATCTTCTGGCAAACCCCCAACGTTGTGATGCGATTTTATGGTTACTGCCGGGCCAAGAGCGCTACCGCCAGATTCAATTACATCAGGATAAAGAGTACCCTGAGCTAAAAATTGTGCATTTTCTTTATCTTTCGCTACAGATTCAAAGGCACGAATAAATTGTTCCCCAATAATTTTCCGCTTTTTCTCAGGGTCGGTAATGCCTTTCAACTTAGATAAAAAGGTTTCAGCGTAGTTATATTTGTGGATGTTTAATCCTAAACCATCTTTTAATGTCCCCATTACTTGATCTGACTCATTTTTTCTAAGTAGTCCATGATCAATAAATACACAGGTGGATCGAGATCCAATTGCTTTATGAAGAAGGGTGCCTACAACTGAGGAGTCCACACCGCCACTGAGGCCGGTTATAACTTTTCCATTGTCACCAGTTATATCCTGAATTTTAGTAATCGTTTCCGAAATAAAATTTGCAGCGGTCCAATCTGCTGTACATTGTGCAATATCAAATAGAAAATTTGAGATTATGGTTTCACCTTCAAGGGTATGCATTACTTCGGGATGAAATTGAACACCATACAGGGGCTGATCTTTATGATGTATAGCTGCAATAACATCATTTGAGGATTTAGCTATAATTTCAAATCCATTTCCTAAACTGTCAATTTCATCGCCGTGGCTCATCCATACCTGAGATTCATCTTCTATTTTCTTTAATAAGGGAGATTCATCTACTGTATGGATTTTAGCAAAGCCATATTCGCCCTGCCCTTTATGAGTGACATTACCGCCATTTTGGGTAATCATAAGTTGGAGTCCATAGCAAATCCCCAATACGGGTATGCCCATGCTTAGTATGGAAGGATCAACCTGGGGTGCATTTTTATCATAAACACTTGATGGCCCACCAGAAAGAATGATTGCTGGTACATTTTTTAATTTCAATTCGCCGGCGGTAATGGTATGCGGCAAAATCTCTGAATATACATTCTGTTCTCTTATCCGCCGAGCTATGAGCTGCGTGTACTGAGAACCGAAATCAAGAACAGCCACCGTTTGTTTATTCAATTATTTCTACCTCATCTTCATTTTTTTTCATTCCTTTTCCAAAATTGAAAAATGAAAATAAATCGCTTAAGGTTGTTTTTAATTCTTTTCTCCCCACAATATGGTCTATAAACCCTTTTTCCAGTAAAAATTCAGAGCGTTGGAACCCTTCCGGTAAATCTTCTCCAATAGTTTGTTTAATGACTCGTGCACCTGCAAACCCGATGAGGGCATTTGGTTCAGCAAGTATGATATCACCAAGCATTGCAAAACTAGCAGTTGTTCCCCCAGTTGTGGGATCAGTTATCACCGTAATATACAAACCGCCCATATCGGAATAACGGGCAAGTTTTGAGCTTATTTTGGCCATTTGCATGAGGCTGTACGCACCTTCCTGCATTCTTGCTCCGCCGGAAGCAGTTATTATGATAAGTGGCAGCATATCTTTTGCCGCCCTATCAATTGCCTGGCTTATTTTTTCTCCCACAACTGATCCCATACTTCCGCCAATAAACGTAAAATCCATTATTGCTAACACAGCTTTTAGTCCATTAATTTTCCCTGCAATGGTTTTAACTGCATCCTTATTCCCAGTTTTCTCCTGAGCTGTCCTTATTTGATCTGTATAATTTTTTGCTGCATTAAAATTTAAAGGGTCAACAGATTGTACATTTCCAGCGATTTCTTCATATTTACCATCATCCATAAGAAGTTGAATATAATCATCACTGGTAATGCGAAAATGATGGGTACAGCTTGTACAGATAAAATGATTTTCTTCCAACATTTTTCTATACACAACTTCTTGGCATTGAGGACATTTTACCCACATTCCCTCAGCAATTTCCCTCTTATCCAAAGTTTTAATCTTTTCGGATTTTCGACGGAACCATTCTGCCATTTTTAATTTATCTCCAAATTATATAATATTGCATCATCCCCTTTTGAGTAATAATCTTTTCGCATTCCTACTTCAACAAAACCCAAAGATTGATAACATTTTCGAGCGGAAACGTTATTAACACTCACCTCTAATAAAATAACATTTACTTTTTGATCTACAACTCTTGAAATTATATGATTGATAAGTTTCCGGCCAATTTTTTTTCTAAGATAATTAGGGTGGACTGCAATATTATGCAGGTGAAATTCTTTTTGAATAATCCACCCAAAAATATAACCAACCACTTTTTCATCTTGAACAAATACCCAATTTTCAGAATCAATATGGTTTCGAATATCATCCATCAGCTGGCTACGTTTCCATGGTTTTTCAAATGAGCTATTTTCGATTTCCACTATTTCATCTAATTGATTTAATTGAGCAGGAATAATCAATTCTCTTTCACTTTCCCAATATTGAAATTTGACACATAATTGGGAATAACCTCACTTAAATTGATGTTCGCCCATTTATCATAATTTTGGATGGCAAGTTCACCTACAAACTTGGCTGACATTGGTGCTAATCCGTAATCATCTACTTTACAGATTGAATTCATATTAAATCCGAATCGTGGATAATATTCATCAGCATCAAATGGCACACATTCAATTTCTGAATCTGGGATTCCTGAATTAAATTGTTGAACAAATACCATATTTTTATGAGAATGTAGGAGAATATAATAAGATCCCTTTTGAGATATCCCTTTATTCATCACTTCCAGTGTGGGAACTGGTATAATGGGAATACTTCCAGCCATGGCTAAACCTTTTGCAAGACTCATTCCAATACGTAAACCCGTATAAGAACCGGGACCGGAGGAAACAGCAATTCCATCTAAGTCAGTTACGCTAATAGAATGATTCGAAAGCACCTCATGTACAACTAGGGGTAACCTCTCTCCATGAATCCGAGGCTGGTTTATTTCATCAATTTCGACTAGATTATTGTTAATGAATAAAGCCGTTCCACATACGGTAGAGGACGACTCAATGGCTAAAATATTCATGAATTTGATAAAATAATTTCTCTCGAATTTGAACTTTTGTGGCTGAAATTAACAAAAAATGTATTTTCGGGCAAAAGGGATTTCATTTTATCGGCCCATTCAATAAATACAATATTATCATCGCTTAAATAATCATTTATTCCCAATTTAAGCCATCTTTCCAAATCTTCCTCCCGATAGCAATCAATATGAATTACTGGATATTTAGCATCATACTCATTCACCAAAGTAAATGTGGGTGATGTAACTGATTTTTCAAAATCAAGCCCTTTTAAAATGCCTTTTATAAAAGTGGTTTTTCCTGATGCTAATTCTCCAATAAAAGCAAATACGTCTCCCACTTCAATAAATTTGGCAAAATCTTCTCCTAATTTTACCGTGGTTTCGGTACTGTTTGTCATTCCACCTGTCCAACCTGATTTCATCCATTTTTCCCCTTCAACTCAGCAATGGGAATGACCATCTCTTCCAAGCTGATACCTCCATGTTGGAAGCTATTATTGTAGCGGTTCGCAAATTTATGGTATTCATTTGGATAAATTAAGAAATTACCCGATTTTGCGATAAGATAATTGGTACCCAGATCATGTTTAGGAAGCAGGTACTTTTCCGGATTAGGAATTGTTATTCCGGATTTCTCCGGCATTTTAATATTCTGACCATATTTAAACCGGATACCTGTGGAGGTTTGCCTGTCTCCTTTTATTTGAACCGGCTTCGTCACTCTTATGCTTCCATGGTCGCTGGTAAGAAATACAGTATGTCCCCAATTACTTATTTCTTCTAACACATTCAAGAGCCAGGCATTTTCAAGCCACGAACAGACTGCCTTTCGGTATGCAGATTCATCTGGAACCATTTCCTGAAGTATGTTTGATTCTGATCGGGAATGCCCAAGAATATCAACAAAGTTTATAACAATCGCCAGCAAATCTACTTCTTTAAATTCACCAATTCTATTTTCTAATTTATTCCCTTCTTCGTAGGTGATAACCTTATGATAATGGATGGATTTTGATGCTAATCCCAATCGGTTTAATTGGTCCCTGAGGAATTGGTTTTCGAAGCGATTCATGCTATGTTCATCCTGCCACATTTTCTGCCATAATTTATCATATTCATTTTGCAATTTATTGGGATAATATCCACTGAAAATTGCATTTCGGGAGTAGGGGGTTGCCGTTGGAAGAATCGACAGATAATATTTTGTATCTATGTGGAACATCTGCGCTAACAGGCTCGTCATTGCTTTTAATTGGTCTGCCCTCAGGCAGTCAATTATTATCAATACTATTTTTTCATCATTTTGTAATTTTTCCTGTATATGAGTGGGGATAATTTCTGGTGACATAAGTGGTTTATTTTCAGAATGAAGCCAATTTTCATAATGATCCTCTATAAACTTTGTAAACTGTTGATTGGCTTCCTTCCACTGTTCATCCAATAATTGACCTAACCCCTGATCCCCTAAATTGTCAAATTTAACTGACCAGTCAGTTAAATCATCCATAATCCCATACCAGTCATCAATACTTTGGGCATCTTCAATATTTTCCGCAATTTTCTGGAACGATTGCAAATAATCCTTAGCCACTCGGTCAGACTGAATTTTTCGTGATTCCAATACGTTCTTACAAGCGATGAGAATTTGACTGGGATTCACCGGTTTGGTAAGATAATTGGTGATTTGGGCTGCTATGGCCTCTTCCATGAGCCATTCTTCTTCATTTTTGGTTATCATAATCACTGGAAGGGTAGAATGTTTATCCTTTATATTTTTCAAGGTTGTGAGTCCATCCAAGCCTGTCATCATTTCATCCAGAAGAACCAGATCAATATTCTCTTCATCACAGAAATGAATGGCATCCTCCCCCGTTTTAACGGGTGTGACCTCATAACCTTTGTTTTCAAGATAAAGGATGTGGGGCTTAAGCATTTCTATCTCATCATCCGCCCA
>Ga0207988_1000877_pt1 | contig 16507 bp, 13 predicted proteins | sample ETNtaG_11_FD_185773 | JGI IMG/M metagenome (GOLD analysis project Ga0207988, IMG submission 185773) | Marine microbial and viral communities from oxygen minimum zone, Eastern Pacific Ocean - ETNP201310SV74 (SPAdes) (version 2) | ecosystem: Environmental > Aquatic > Marine > Oceanic ...
GCATAGCGTCCGGCCGGACCGAGATGTTCTTCCAGGCGGATGAGTTGATTGTATTTGGCGAGCCGGTCGGAGCGCGACAGGGAGCCGGTTTTGATCTGGCCGCAATTGGTGGCCACCGCCAGATCGGCGATGGTGGAATCCTCGGTCTCGCCGGAACGGTGCGACATAACGGCGGTATAACCCGCCTTATGGGCCACGGAGAGGGCCTCCAGGGTCTCGCTCAGGGTGCCAATCTGGTTAACCTTCACTAGGATGGAATTAGCGACGCCGTGTTTAATGCCCTCGGCCAGTCGCGCCGGATTGGTGACGAAAATATCATCCCCCACCAACTGTACTTTCTCGCCCAGCGCCTCGGTCAGCGCCTTCCAGCCGTCCCAATCGTCCTCGGCCATGCCGTCCTCGATGGAGACGATGGGATAGCGCACCACCAGGTCCTGGTAATAGGCGATCATGCCGTCGACATCGAGGGACTTGCCCTCGCCCTTTAGCTCGTATTTTCCATCCACGTAAAATTCGCTGGAGGCGGCATCGAGCGCCAGCATTACGTCCTCGCCGGGCTTATAATCCGCGCTTTCGATGGCTTGCATGATGAAACTCAGGGCCTCGTCGGCGCTCGCCAGATTGGGGGCGAACCCGCCCTCATCGCCTACATTGGTGCTGTGGCCTTCCTTTTTCAGCCCCGCCTTGAGGGCCTGGAAAACCTCTGAGCCGGCGCGCACGGCGTCGGATATGGTAGCGGCGGCCACCGGCATGATCATAAATTCCTGGATGTCGATGGGATTGTCGGCATGTTCACCACCATTGACGATATTCATCATCGGCACCGGCAGGGTATCGGCGCTGGCCCCACCCACATAGCGGTAAAGGGGCAGCCCGGCCTCGTCAGCGGCGGCCTTGGCCACAGCCAGGGAGACACCGAGAATGGCGTTGGCCCCGAGACGGCCTTTGTTTTCGGTGCCGTCGAGGTCGATCATGAGGCGGTCGACCATTAGCTGATCGTCGGCCTCGATCCCGGAGAGGGCGTCCAACAACTCACCGTTGACGGATTCCACGGCCTGAAGCACGCCCTTGCCGCCATAGCGCTTTTCGTCTCCGTCTCGTAGTTCCATCGCCTCGTGGGCGCCGGTGGAGGCTCCCGACGGCACCCCGGCCCGGCCCATGGCCCCGGATTCAAGCTCCACATCCACCTCCACGGTGGGCATGCCCCGGCTGTCGAGGATTTCACGGGCGTGAATGTCGATAATGGCGCTCATGGTCTTTAGGGTCAGGACCTATAAAAGGTTTTGGATTAGTGATGGGTGCGGGAATGTAGGGGGTGGCTCACGGGATGGCAACCGGATTGGCCTTGGCCAAAACATCGAATTCCAGCAGGGCGGCCAATAGGGCCGGCATTTCTTTCAACGGCACCATGTTGGGGCCGTCGGATGGCGCCTTGTCTGGGTCCTGATGGGTCTCGAGAAAGACCGCCGCCACGCCAACGGACACCGCGGAGCGCGCCAGTACCGGCACGAACTCGCGCTGGCCGCCGCTGCTGGCCCCCTGCCCGCCCGGCTGTTGCGCCGAATGGGTGGCGTCAAACACCACCGGATAGCCCAGACCCGCCATGATGGGCAGGGCCCGCATGTCGGAAACCAGCGTGTTGTAGCCGAATGACGCGCCACGTTCGGTGAGCAGGATGTGGTGGTTGCCAGATTCCGCCACCTTGGCCACCACATGGGCCATGTCCCAAGGTGCTAAAAACTGCCCCTTCTTGATGTTAACAGCCCTTCCCGTGGCCGCCGCGGCCAGGAGGAGATCGGTCTGGCGGCAGAGAAAGGCCGGTATCTGTAGCACGTCCACGGCCTTGGCCGTCGGTTCGCACTGTTCGGGCTCGTGCACGTCGGTGAGCACGGGACAGGAATATTTATCGGCGATATCGGCGAGGATTTGCAGGCCGAGCTCCATCCCCACCCCGCGTGCGCCGACGAGGCTCGTACGGTTGGCCTTGTCGAAGGAGCTTTTGAAAATCAGGCCAATTCCCAGCTTGCGGGTGATCTCGGACAGGCCGCCAGCGATCTCGAAGGCATGGTTGCGGCTTTCGATGACGCAGGGGCCGGCGATCAGCGCCAGCGGCAGGTGGTTGCCCAGGGTCAGGTTGCCGATATGCACCTGGCGTTGCTCGGTCATAGCTGCCTCCTATACCAGACGCGACTGATGCACTGCCGCCTCGATGAACGAGGTGAACAGGGGGTGTGGCTCGAAGGGCTTGGATTTCAGTTCGGGATGGAACTGGACGCCGATAAACCAAGGGTGATCGGGAATCTCCACGATTTCCGGCAGCACCCCGTCGGGCGACATGCCGGAAAAGACCAGCCCCGCCTTTTCCAGGCGCTCTTTGTATTCAATATTTACTTCGTAGCGGTGGCGGTGGCGCTCGAAAATGGTGTCCTGGCCGTAAATGCCGCAGACCTGGCTTTTCTTGCGCAAGGTGCATTCATAGGCGCCGAGCCGCATGGTGCCGCCGAGATCGCCACTAGACTTGCGTTTTTCCAACATTTCGCCCTTGAGCCATTCGGTCATCAGACCCACCACCGGTTCTTTGCAGTCGCCGAATTCAGTGGAACCGGCGTCCTTGATCCCGGCCAGGCTCCGCGCCGCCTCCACCACCGCCATCTGCATGCCGAAACAGATACCGAAATAGGGGATGTTGCGCTCGCGGGCGAAGCGGGCGGCCTCGATCTTGCCTTCAGCGCCGCGCGCCCCGAAACCGCCGGGCACGAGGATGCCGTCCACCCCTTCCAAATGATGCACCGTATCCTCATTCTCGAAAATTTCCGAATCAATCCATTTGAGATGGACCTTCACACTGTTAGCGATACCGCCATGGGTAAGGGATTCAGCCAAGGACTTATAGGAATCGAGAAGGTCCGTGTATTTTCCGACAACGGCGATGGTGACCTCGCCTTCGGGCTCACGGATGCGATGAACGATCTCTTTCCAGCGGGTGAGGTCCGCCGCGCCACCCTGGTCAAGGCCAAAATAGCTGCAGACCCTGTCGTCGAATCCCTGTTCCGAATAGCTCACGGGAACCTGATAGATGGTGTCCACGTCGAGCGCCGCAATCACGTCCGCCTCGGCGATATTACAGAAGAGGCCGATCTTGCGCCGGGCATCATATGGAATTTCGCGGTCGCACCGGCATAGCAGAATATCGGGCTGAATCCCCACCGAGAGCAGTTCCTTGACCGAGTGCTGAGTAGGCTTGGTCTTCAACTCGCCCGCGGAAGGGATAAAGGGCACTAAGGTGAGGTGGGCGAAGAGGGTGCGCTCGGACCCCAACTCGTTGCGTAACTGGCGGATGGCCTCGAGAAACGGCAAGCTTTCGATGTCGCCCACCGTGCCGCCAATCTCGCATAGTACGAAATCCTCGCCGTCGAGGTCGGCCTTGATGAAGTCCTTGATGGCGTCGGTGACATGGGGAATAACCTGGATGGTGGCACCCAGATAATCGCCGCGGCGTTCGCGCGCGATGACGTCAGAATAGATGCGCCCCGAGGTGACGTTATCGCTCTGGCGTGAGGGCACGCCGGTGTAGCGTTCGTAGTGGCCGAGATCGAGGTCGGTCTCAGCGCCGTCATCGGTCACATAGACCTCGCCGTGCTGGTAGGGGCTCATGGTGCCCGGGTCCACATTGAGATAGGGATCGAGCTTGCGCAAGCGCACCTTGAAGCCGCGCGACTGGAGTACAGCACCCAGAGCCGCGGAGGAGAGACCTTTACCTAATGAGGAAACCACGCCGCCGGTGATAAAAATGAACCGCGTCATGGAGGGACAATCTACAACAGGTTCCATCCCCGCCCCAAGAAAAAGAAGCGGATTGGACACGGAAAAACAAACATTTTTTATTGATCCACGGGAACGCTGGGTGCTTCGGGCTCCGATTCCGACGCGCTTTCCGTTCCTTCCATAGGAAGTTCCGTCTGAAGGTCCGTGAAGTCTTCGTCATCAGCCGGCTTGTCAAGCTCTTCGAGGATGGATTCCGGGGCCACGTCGCGGGCGCTCACATAAGCCAGAAGCATGCTCGAGGCCATGAAACAGGCGGCGAGAATGGCCGTGGTCCGGGTTAGGAAGTTGGCCGTGCCGCGTCCCGACATCAATCCACCCATGTTGCCGCCGCCGCCGATGCCCAAGCCTCCGCCTTCACTTCGCTGGATGAGGACAACCCCTACCAGGGTGAGCGCCAGCAAAAGATGAATCATGAGAAGAACCGTGGTCATGGGGGTCGGCCTTTGGTTTCGGGTGTGAATGTCGCCGTTATCAATTTCGCTGAGGGTTTTTTAATGGTTAGAGCACACTCCGGTCAAATGATTCTATTTGGCCGGAGTGTGCTCTAACGTTTGTTAAGGTCAGCGACTTTATCCATTCCTCTCCATCCCCGGCGATTCTCGTTCCCAGCCGCAAACAACAAAACCTAAAGACAGGTCGCGGCGATGGCCCAGAAATCATCAGCATCGAGGCTGGCGCCGCCCACCAGCGCCCCATCCACATCTTCCAGTTCCATCAGTTCCGCCGCATTATCCGGTTTCACCGAACCGCCGTAGAGAACGCGCACGGCATCAGCATCGGAGAGCGCTTTGGCCAAACCGGCGCGGACCCCAGCATGGATCTCGGCCACATCAGCCACCGTCGCCACCAGCCCGGTGCCGATGGCCCAGACCGGCTCATAGGCGATAACCGTGTTGCTGGCATTGGCCTCGTTGGGAAGTGAGCCCGCCAGTTGTGAGCCGACGATGGCCATGGCCTCGCCGCGGTCGCGCTGTTCCCGGGTTTCACCGATACAGATGATGGCGGTGAGCCCGCAGGCATGAGCGGCAGCGGCCTTGATCTTGACCTGATCGTTGTTTTCGCCGTGATCGGCGCGGCGCTCGGAATGGCCGACGATCACATAGGAACAGCCCGCATCCTTGAGCATGGCGGCGCTCACATCGCCGGTATGAGCGCCACGTTCCAGGGTGTGGCAGTCCTGGCCGCCCACGGAGATGACACTTTCGGCCAGGGTCTCGGAGACCTCGCGCGACAAGGTGGCGGGAGGACAGATAAGAAGATCGAGATGCAGGGGACCATGCGCGGACTGGTGGGATGCAGCCTTTTCCGCCACCGCCGCCGCCAGCGCCACGCCTTCCCGGTGCAGCCCGTGCATTTTCCAGTTGCCGGCGATCAAGAGCCGTCTTTCTGTCATTACCCAAATTCCTTTCCCGCTTGTGCCAGTGCGTCGCCCTGCAATGCGGGCCCCTCTACCGCCTCCTTACCATGAGGGTGGGATCGTTGCCACCTTCAGAGCGGTTCAGCCGGCAGCTGGAACCCCAATGAATCGCCTGTTGCGGGGGCCTGCCGTCACTTCTATGATGCCGCCCGTTTTTCGAGTTTTCCGTCAAGGCCTTGACCTTTACGGGGCTGTTCTGCAAAGAGAACAGGATTCCCGCCACAACATTCCGTTGGTATCCGCCTATGCTCGCCTCACTCCGCTCCAGAGCCAGTTCCTGGGTTGTCAAAATTCTTTTCGGCTTTCTTGTCCTCAGCTTCGCTGTCTGGGGGATAGGTGATATTTTCCGTGGCCCCGGCCAGGATACAGTCATCGCCAGTGTCGGCGACATAGATATCCGCGCAAGAGAGTTTACCACCCAACTCAACCGCCAGATTCAGGGGCTCAACAAAGCCATCGGCATGGAACTGACCGACGAGCAGCTACGCTCCATGGGGCTGGTAGACGGTATTCTGAATAATTTAATCGAACGCTCCCTGTTCGATGCCGCCGCCGCCGACCTGGGACTATCGGTGAGTAATGAGCTTGTGCGGGACAGAATCCTCAGCACCAAGGAGTTCAAGGACGAGGATGACAGATTCAGCGAATTTAAATTCCGGCGCACCCTGATCGAGAGCGGCTATAACGAGGAATCCTACATGGTCTCCCTGCGTCAGGAGCTTTCGCGCATACAGCTTATCGATTCCATCGAGGCCGGCGTCATACTGCCCGAGACCATACTCAAACCGCTGACGATTTACCGCTGGGAAAAAAGGGCCGTTGACCGGGTCGCCATCAAGGCCGAAGACATCCCAGGATTTGATTCTCCGGAAGAGGCGTTGGTCCGAGCCTATTACGAGGAAAACCCGGACAGCTTTCAGTCCCCGGAATACCGCTCGGTGACGATGATCCGGCTCACCGCGAAAGACCTGGCAAACAAGATTTCCATCGCCGAAGAGGTCCTAGCGCAAACCTATGAAGAACGGATAGACGGCTATTCCAGTCCGTCCCGGCGGCGGCTGGAACAGATTCATCTGGAGAACGAGAAAGACATCAAGCGCGCCGCCGAAGCCCTGTCCAAGGACGAAAACAAGGGCCGAAAATTCCTTGAAATGGCCGAGGAGATCACGGGAAGAAGCGAGCAAACCCTTAATCTAGGCTGGAACCTGCGCGAAGACCTACCCGATGAGATTGTCGAGGGGGTCTTTGCCCTGGAGGAAGGCGACGTTAGCGCCCCTCTGAAGTCTCCCTTCGGCTGGCATATTATCCACGTCACCGGCATCGAGGAGGAAAGCATCCAGCCCTTCGAAGAGGTCAAGGAGGGAATCAGGGAAGAGCTTGCCGCTGAAGAGGCCCTGGATGCCCTCTACGAGATCATCAAGCAGATTGAAGATGAATTCGCCGGCGGCGCCTCGCTGGAGAAGGTGGCCGACAATCTTGACCTTGAGGTGACGCGCCTGAAGGCCATCGATGCCAAGGGCAACAACGCCGAGGGCGGGACCATTGCCGATCTGCCTGGTGAAAAGTTCACAGGCACGGTTTTCCGAACAGGCGAAGGCGAGCAGGCCGACCTTGTGGAAAGCGAGGATGACGGTTTTTACGTTCTACGCGTAGACAAGATCATGCCGCCTGGCCTAATCCCCCTAGAGAAAATCCATCATAAGGTGGTGGATGCCTGGCGCAGGGAACAGCAGCAGCAGAGCGCGAAGGCCCAGGCCATCCTTATCACCGATAGGGTCAAGGCGGGCGAGGACATCACCGCAGTGGCTGGAGATTTGGGTCTGAAGGTGGAAGCCTCGGAGCCCTTTACCCGTGACGGCACTGACACCATCCCGCCGAAGCTGACCATAGAAATCTTTGCCTCTACCATCGACCATGTGGGCATGGCGGAAACCGAGAATGGATTCGTCGTCGCCCGGGTCGCCAGCATCGAGGCCGGCGACACCGCCAGCAACGATGAGGAAACCCTGCAAATGCAGAATTCGCTCATGGGCTCTCTGGGCAGCGATCTCATCACCCAGTTCGCCGCCGAGTTAAGGGGGCACTATAAGATTTCCGTCAACAAACGGGCGCTCGATGATATCCTCTAGAGTTTGCCCAGGCCATGCCAAGGGCGGGACTCGATGAACCCCTTTCCAGATTTCCAGACTTTCGAGGGAATCTACGCCGTAAACCGGCCACAGCTTGTTTGGACGTTGCTGGCTGCGGATTTGGAGACCCCGGTCTCGGCCATGATGAAACTGGCCACCGGCAGCGCTAACAGCTTTCTTCTTGAATCGGTGGAAGGGGGGGCCCATCGTGGGCGTTATTCGGCCATCGGCCTTAATCCCGACCTCGTCTGGCGCTGTGTCGGCGTGGAGGCTGAGATCAACCGCAATGCCCTGAACACGCCCGATGTTTTCGAGCCCTGCGCCGAAACCGGGATCGACTCCCTGCGCACCTTGATCGCCGAATGCCGGATTAAAATCCCCGACGAACTGCCGCCCATGGCGGCGGGGCTGTTCGGCTATATGGGATACGACATGGTGCGGCAGATGGAATCCCTTCCCGACAGCAACTCGGAACGGCTCGACGTCCCCGACGCCATGTATCTGCGCCCTACGGTGATGGCCGTCTTCGACAACATCGAGGACAGCGTCTTCGTTATTACGCCAGTCTGGCCCAATAATGGGAAAAGTGGCGGAGAAAACGCCAAGGAGGCCTATGACCAAGCCCGGCGGCGAATTCAGGAAATCGTCACCGGGCTCGACAGCGAACTGTTACCAGAGCACGAAATCCAGCCCCTCGGTCCCGATACGGGAGAAACACCCCCGCAGCCCGAATCCAATACCACCCGCGAGCAGTACCACGCCATTGTGGAACGGGCGAAAGAATACATCCGCGCCGGGGACATTCTTCAGGTGGTGCCGTCGCAGCGATTCTCGGTGCCCTTCGAATTGCCGCCGTTTCTTCTCTACCGCGCACTGCGCCGCTTGAACCCATCGCCCTTTCTCTTTTGCTTTCAGTTCGAGGGCTTCGCGGTGGTGGGGTCGAGCCCGGAGATTCTGGTGCGGCTGCGCGGGGACATGGTCACCATCCGCCCCATCGCCGGAACCCGTCCCCGCGGCAAGGATAATGCCGAAGATAAGGCTCTCGCCGAGGAACTGCTGGCTGACCCCAAGGAGCTGGCAGAACATTTGATGTTGTTGGACCTGGGCCGCAACGATGTGGGGCGGGTGGCCAAAGTGGGTACCGTCCACGTTACCGAGCAGATGGTGATCGAATATTATTCCCATGTCATGCATATCGTTTCCAACGTGGAAGGCGAGATCGACCCCGGCCATGACGTGGTGGACGCCCTAATCGCCGGCTTCCCTGCCGGCACCGTCACCGGCGCGCCCAAGGTGCGGGCCATGGAAATTATTGATGAGCTGGAACAGGCCCGGCGCGGGATTTACGGCGGAACGGTGGGGTATTTTTCCAGTGACGGCTATATGGACACCTGCATCGCCCTGCGCACGGCGGTGGTCAAGGATGGCGTCATGTACGTCCAGGCCGGCGGCGGGGTGGTGGCTGACAGCGACCCCGAGGCCGAATATCAGGAAACCTGTAGCAAGGCCCGCGCCCTGATCCGCGCCGCCGAACAAGCCAAGCGCCTTATCTCCAGCAAGGACTAAAGCCTGCTTGATGTGGAGCCATCGAGGGCAAGAAGTAGCCCCCGTGGCCTAGCCCGGCATGGCGGCCAATTCCATGCGGCGGCGGACGAGGGTGCTGAGAGGCACCAACCTCAATCCATTCCGGTCCAAAGTGCCAGTCCATTGCGCCAGAGCCTCCAAGGTCGCCCGGTGAGGGTGACAGATGCCCACGGCAAAACCCTGGCTGCGCGCCACCCATTCAAGGTCGGCAAGGCGCGAGCGAACGGCCTCCACAGAAACAACATTGTCCAGAAACACATTGCGCGCGGCATGGGGGACGCCTAGTTCCCGGGCCAGATCCAGGCCCTGGGTGGCGCTCGTGGTTCGGGAATCGAGGTAAAGAAGACCACGCTTGCGCAGTTCTTTCATCACCGTCTTCATGCCCTCGTGATTGGCGGTGAATTTGCTGCCCATATGGTTGTTAAGCCCCACGAAACCGTCGAAACTGGCAAGGTTCCAGCTAAGGAGACGGTTAATTTCCCTACTGTCCATCCCCGTCATCAATGCCTTGGGTCCGGGATCGTAGGCGTTGTCCAGGGGCTCCATGGGCACATGAACGAGGAGTTCGTGCCCAGCCTTGCGCGCGGAAGCGGCCTGCCGCTTCAGATCCCCCGCATAGGGCAGAAAAGCCAGGGTCAAAGGCGGTTTCAGAGCCGTGGTCAGGGCAGTCCTGTGCCGGTTTATTCCCAGATCATCCACGACAATGGCAATCAAGGGCCGGTCGTCCTCCCCTGTGCCCGGAACTGCCGCCGCATGGCGCAGCCAGGCTGGCGTGACCACCTTCCCATCGACGGTATCGAGGGCGGGTGGGTGGGCCACCGCGGCCACCTGCCGGGGCTCCCCGGCCTGTGTCTTCTTCACGGGCGGCGGCGATTCAACATAAACCGTTTCACCAAACTCCGTGCTCTCCACCGGCGGGTCGCCATCGGGTTCCTCCAGGGTGAAGCCTGCGGCCGCCATCCTTTCAAGAACCTCTTCTTCGGTGGGCGGCGGCGTAATCACAGGCAGGGGGCGGACTTCCCCTTTGCTGATGGCAACGGTAACGGCGGCAGGAGGGGAAGGTCGCGCCCGGTTGGATTCAGGAGTGCGGCCCAGCAACCCCAGGATCATCCCCAAGCCGACCACGCCAAGAAGAGTGGCCGCGCCCAGTGACAGGGGCACTCGGCACTGTTTGATCCGGTCAAAGTTGAATTTGGTAAAAACCACGCGGACATCAAAAAAGGCCAGCACCCAGGAGAACCGCTTCATGGAGATATTTGGATTCCATCGCCCGGGAGGAGTCAAGTCCAGAGGGTTAAGTAAGGAGACGGAATATTGGACGCTTTTCATCTTCTCCCGCCACCTGATATAAGACCCTGAAGGCGCAACACCATCCTGAAACGTCCCTAAAATATTGAAATGTTTCTGTTAATCGACAATTACGACAGCTTTACCTACAACCTGGTCCATTATCTGGGTGAGATGGGTGCCGAGGTGGTGGTGAAACGCAATGACGCCCTCTCCGCCGACGAGGCTCTGGGCCTAGGCGCGCAGGGGATCGTTATTTCCCCCGGCCCCTGCGATCCCGACCGCTCGGGAATTTGTCTCGACTTGATCGTAAAGAACGCCGACGACGGAGCCACGCCCGTGCTCGGCGTCTGTCTGGGCCATCAGGCCGTCGCTCAAGCCTTCGGCGGCAAGGTGGTGCGGGCGCCGGCCCCCATGCACGGCAAAGTGAGCAAAATCTCACACCAAGGAAAAAGTGTGCTCAAGAACCTTCCAGACCCCCTTACCGCCACCCGCTATCATTCCCTGATCGTGGAGAAGGAGAGCCTGCCTGGCTGTCTGGAAGTCACCGCCGAATCCGATGATGGGCTGATCATGGGGCTGGCCCACAAGGAGCTTCCCGTTCACGGGGTACAGTTCCACCCCGAAAGCATCGCCACCGAACACGGCCACCGGCTGCTTGGTAATTTTCTTGAATTGGTCACGGGAAAATCCGTCACCCCCCCCACATTAACGCCGCCATGAGGATAAGGGGGAGGCCCGTGTCCAACCTTAAACCCTATCTCGCCCTGGTGGCCGAAGGCAAAACTCTTTCCCGGGAAGAAGCCGAAGCCGCCTTCGCTATAATTATGGATGGCGAGGCCTGCGACGCCCAGATCGGCGCTTTCCTTATGGGGCTGCGTCTGCGCGGCGAAAGCGTGGAGGAAATCACCGCCGCCGCCCACATGCTGCGCGCCCGTGCCGCCACCATCGAGGCCCCCGACGACGCTATCGACACCTGCGGCACCGGCGGCACCGCCAAGGGCAGTTTCAATATCTCCACTGCCAGCGCCCTGGTCACGGCCAGCTGCGGTGTGCCGGTGGCAAAACACGGTAACCGGGCGCAGACCTCGAAATCGGGATCGGCGGACGTGCTGGCGGCACTGGGCGTCAATATCGAGGCCGAACCAGCCTTGCTGCAACTGGCCCTGCAACAGGCTAATTTCTGTTTTCTCATGGCTCCGCGCCATCATGCCGCCATGCGCCACGTGGCCAATGTGCGGCGGGAAATCGGCACCCGTACCATCTTTAATCTGGTCGGGCCGCTGGCCAACCCGGCGGGCGCGAAACGCCAGCTGGTGGGGGTTTTCGACAAAGCCTGGGTGGAGCCGCTGGCCCATGTGCTGGACCGGTTGGGTCTGGAGCGGGCCTGGGTGGTGCACGGCTGTGACGGCATGGACGAAATCACCACCACCGGACCGACATTCGTGGCCGAGCTGAAGGAGGGAAGCGTTTCCCGTTTCGAGGTGACACCGGAGGAGGCTGGGCTTTCCCTCGCCGCGCCCGAAGATCTTCTGGGTGGTGAGGCGGAGAAAAACGCCGCCATGATGCGCGCCCTTCTGGGCGGCGAGAGCGGCTCCCTGCGTGATATTGTGCTTCTCAACAGCGCCGCGGCGCTGGTCATCGCTGGCCGCGCCGAGGATCTGGCCACAGGCGTGGAACTGGCGGCACGGGCTATTGACGAAGGCCGATCACTGGCAACGCTGGAGAAGCTCGTGGCCATCACCAACGGGGAATAGCGGCCATGAGCGACGTTCTGAGCCGTATCTGCGATGACAAGCGGAACCACATCGCCGCCCGCAAACAGGTGCGAGGACTGGGTGAATTATCGCAGGCGACCAAGGCCGCCCCCCCGCCACGGGAGTTTTTTTCGAAGCTGCTGGCGGTCCATGAAAGCGGCCGCCACGCCCTCATCGCCGAGATCAAGAAGGCCTCGCCCAGCAAGGGCCTGATCCGCGAGGATTTCGATCCGGTGAAAATCGCCCATGCCTACGAACGGGGCGGTGCGGCCTGTCTCTCGGTATTGACCGACGAACCCTATTTCCAGGGCGAGAACGGCCATCTGACCGTGGCCCGGGCGGCGGTATCCCTGCCCGTTCTGCGCAAGGATTTCATACTCGACCCCTATCAGGTGGTAGAATCGCGCGCACTGGGCGCCGATTGCATCCTGTTGATCATGGCCATTCTCGATGACGGCCAGGCCGCCGAGCTGGAAGGGTTGGCCCAGGATCTGGGCATGGATGTGCTAGTGGAAGTCCATGACGAGGCGGAGCTGGAGCGGGCGCTGGCCCTGCAATCGCCCCTGATCGGCGTCAATAACCGCGATCTCAAGACCTTCAAAACCGACCTCGCCACCACTGAAAATTTGGCCGCGCGCCTGCCCCGGGAGCGTTTCCTGGTGAGCGAAAGCGGGCTTTATACCCGCGCCGACTTTGAACGGGTGGCCAAGGCCGGGGCGTGCGCCTTTCTGGTGGGGGAATCCCTGATGCGCGAGGAGGATGTGGAGGCGGCCACGAAAAAACTTCTCGGCAGCGGTTACAATAACGATGTAAAGACTGAAAACGCAGGGGGAGACTAAAGCCATGGGCGACTTCACTCATTTCGATAAAGAGGGCAAGGCAACTATGGTGGACGTGTCGGATAAGGACAGCACCGAACGCACGGCCACGGCCAAGGGCTCGGTGATCATGGAGGCCGATACCATGGCCAAGATCGAGCAAGGCGCCATGGGTAAGGGTGACGTGCTGGGGGTCGCGCGCACGGCGGGAATCATGGCCGCCAAACGCACAGCCGAACTGATTCCCCTGTGCCACCCGCTGGCCCTCAACGTGGTCACCGTGGAGTTGACCTGTGACAAGAAACGCAACGCCGTGGATATTGCCGCCACCTGCCGCATCACTGGACGCACCGGAGTCGAGATGGAGGCGCTGACAGCGGTCTCGGTGACGGCGCTGACGATCTATGACATGTGCAAGGCCCTGGACCGTTCTATGACAATAATGGACATCAGGCTAACCAACAAATCAGGCGGAAAATCAGGCGTTTATGAGTCTAAATAATGATATCAGTTGAAGATGCGTTAGGGCGAATCACCGGGGCTTTTTCGCCCCTTCCCAGCGTTGAAGTGAGCTTAGTGGAAGCCCTGGATCGGGCCTTGGCCGAAGATGTGCGCGCCGCCGTCAGTCACCCCCCGGCCGACGTCTCGGCCATGGACGGATACGCCGTGCGCGCCGAGGATGTGGCGCAGGTTCCGGTATCGCTTTTAGTAGCGGGCGAAGCCCCCGCGGGAGGTGCCTACGAAGGTGAGGTCGCGCCCGGCCAGGCGGTGCGTATCTTCACCGGCGGCACGGTGCCCCAAGGGGCCAACGCCATCGTCATTCAGGAAAACACGGAGCGGGACGGCGACACAGTGACGGTGGTGAAGAGCGCCGGGGTCGGCACCTATATCCGCCGCTGGGGCCAGGATTTCGAGGCCGGCGAGGTGGGGCTGAAGGCCGGACGGCGGCTCACCCCCCGGGATATCGCCTTCGCCGCAGCCATGAATCTGTCGCACTTGAATGTGCGCCGCAAACCCCGCATCGCCGTGCTATCCACCGGGGACGAGCTGGTCCCACCCGGGGAGGCGCCCGGACCCAATCAGATTCCAGGCTCCAACGGCCCCACTTTGGCAGCCTTTGTAGCTTCCTGCGGCGGCGAGGCGGTAGACCTGGGGATTGCTCCAGACGACAAAAAGGCGCTGGCGGTGCTGGCCGCGGGCGCCAAGGACTGCGATCTTCTGGTCACCAGCGGCGGCGTTTCCGTGGGCGACCACGACATCGTGCGCGACGCACTAGGCGAGTGCGGCCTGGAGGTGGATTTCTGGGGTGTGGCCATGCGTCCGGGAAAGCCGCTTCTGTTCGGCCATGTGGCGCACGTTCCGTTTCTCGGCTTTCCCGGTAATCCGGGGTCCACCCTGGTCTGCGCCGTGGTTTACCTGCGACCGGCCATCGATGCCATGCTTGGGATCGGTGACGGAGACGCCGGTGAAATGACGGCACGGCTGGCCTGTGACCTGGAAGCCAATGATGAACGCCAGGATCACATGCGGGTAAGCCTTTCCCAGGATGCAGAAGGAAACCTCACGGCGGCGCCCTTTCTTAGACAGGACAGCGCCATGATTTCCATCCTCTCCAAGGCTGACGGCCTGTTGATCCGCCCCCCCCTTGCGCCGGCGGCCAAGGCTGGCGACCCCGCTACCGTGATCCCGCTGGTCGGGCGGTGGGGTTGGTAAGTCCCTCTTTCTGGATAAAAAAGCCCTTGACGGGTAACGTGAACCAAACTAGAACATTAGTGAGGGTTTCTATTTTGTTCTCGTTGATGGCCGAACGGCGATTCACGGGGCTGATTGCGGGCCTTACCGGATTTCAAGAGAGGTTATTGTTCCCATGCTGACGAAGAAACAACATGAACTGTTGATGCTCATCAACGAGCGCCTGGAACATACCGGCATCTCCCCCTCCTACGACGAAATGAAGGACGCCCTCGGGCTGAAATCGAAATCGGGAATTCATCGCCTCATTACCGGGCTTGAAGAGCGCGGCTTTATCCGCCGCCTGCCCCACCGCGCCCGCGCCCTGGAAGTTCTGAAAATACCAGAGGACGCCGCCGTTTCCACGTCCGCCTCCAAAGACATGGGTGGTGCCGGCTTCGACGCCAAGGTGATCCACGGCAATTTCAAATCTCTCTCCGGCGCGGCCCCCGCCGACGAGGTGGAGGCCGTTGAACTGCCCCTTTACGGCACCATCGCCGCGGGCTCCCCCATTGAGGCCCTGCGCGACGAATCAAACCTAGTGTCGGTTCCAGCCAACCTGCTTGGGCGCGGTGAACACTACGCCCTCGAAGTGGATGGCGATTCCATGATCGACGCGGGAATCTTCAACGGCGACACCGCCCTCATACAGCAATGCGACAACGCCGATAACGGCACCATCGTGGTGGCCCTAATCGATGACGAGGAAGTGACCTTGAAACGGGTCCGCCGCAAGGGCGCCTCCATCGCCCTGGAGCCAGCCAATACGGACTTTGAGACCCGCATCTTCGGGCCCGACCGGGTCAGGATTCAGGGTCGTCTCGTGGGGCTGATGCGGAAGTATTAGCGCCCCTTGGCGCATCCCGGCGTGGGGATGTCCCTCTCGGCCACACAGACGGAAACAGTTTACCTGCCATGACGGTCGTGACCCGCTTTGCTCCTTCTCCCACCGGATTCCTTCATATCGGAGGCGCCCGTACGGCGCTCTTCAACTGGCTCTATGCCCATCATCACGGTGGAAACTATCTATTGCGCATTGAGGATACCGACCGCAAGCGGTCCACTAAAGAGACGATTGACGCAATTCTTGACGGGCTAGACTGGCTCGGGCTCTCTCCTGACGGCGAAGTGGTCTATCAATCGGCCAATGCCGCCCGCCACGCCGAAACGGCGCGGGGGCTTCTCGATGCCGGCAAGGCCTATCATTGCTATTGCAGCCCCGAGGAACTGGCAGCCATGCGGGAAGAAGCCCGCGCCGGCGGCAAGCCCATGGGTTATGACGGGCGCTGGCGCGACCGCGACCCGGCCGACGCCCCGCCCGGCATCCCCCCCGTGATCCGCTTCAAGGCCCCTCAGGAAGGCGACACCGTTATCGAAGACCTGGTCCAGGGCACCGTCACCAACGCCAATGAACATCTCGACGACATGGTGCTGCTACGCGCCGACGGCACTCCCACCTATATGCTGGGCGTGGTGGCGGACGATCACGATATGGGTGTGACCCATGTGATCCGCGGCGATGACCACCTCACCAACGCCTATCGTCAGACCCAGCTTTACCTGGCTCTGGGCTGGGAACCCCCGGCATTCGGACATATTCCCCTGATTCACGGCGCCGACGGCGCAAAACTGTCGAAACGCCACGGGGCGCTGGGGGTAGAGGCCTACCGCGAGATGGGTTATCTGCCAGAGGCACTGCGCAATTACCTGTTGCGGCTGGGCTGGGGGCATGGCGACGACGAGATCATCTCCACCGAACAGGCCATCGAATGGTTCGACCTCGACGCCGTGGTTCGCTCCCCCGCGCGATTCGATTTCGCCAAACTCGACGATCTCAACGGCCATTACCTGCGCCAGGCCGAGGATTCCCGTCTCGTGGACCTGATTACGCCACGCCTTGAAAAAACCCTCGGCCAGGGGCTGGACGAGGCAGCGAAATCACGCCTTGAAAGGGCGATG
>Ga0207988_1000883_pt1 | contig 16412 bp, 10 predicted proteins | sample ETNtaG_11_FD_185773 | JGI IMG/M metagenome (GOLD analysis project Ga0207988, IMG submission 185773) | Marine microbial and viral communities from oxygen minimum zone, Eastern Pacific Ocean - ETNP201310SV74 (SPAdes) (version 2) | ecosystem: Environmental > Aquatic > Marine > Oceanic ...
AAAATACACCTTCAATGGTGTCAAATTCGTATTTTTATATTACTGATAAGATTGAATATTTATTGTTATGGTGGCGGAGAGAGAGGGATTCGAACCCCCGATGACCGTGAGGCCATAACGGATTTCAAGTCCGCCGGTTTCAACCACTCACCCATCCCTCCGGAAGGACAAACATTTTTGGAAGGTTTTCCAGGAGGTCTCAAGCCATTTCGCCGTTCTGTTCGATTGGAAGAAGGGTTTGCTGGTAGACGTCGAGGGTTTTTTCCAGCATTTTGCGGGGGCCGAAACGGGTTTCAGCATCACTTCTTGCACCTTGGGAGAGTGGCACGAGATTGTTCAGCATCCGGGCCATGGCTTCTTTCAAGGATCGAGCGTTAGGTTCTGCAGCAAGGGTACCGTTGACTCCCTCAAGGATGATTTCAGGAAGACAACCTGTGGGCATGGCTGCCACAGGGGTGCCGACCGAGAAAAATTCAACAGCAACACGGCAGATTACCTCAGAGTCGATTGAACTGACCACTCCTCCATCAGCGAAAGCCATCAAGGAGCGAATGTCCTCACGTTCCGCATCAAAACGTACCTTTTCCATTAGGCCCAGTTCTTTCAACTGGTTTTGGAGTTGGAGCATTTCGGGAAGTTCATCAGGAGTATCGCGGTAAAGAATCAGTAATGTGGTCAGTGGAAAATCCTGCAGCAACTGCTGAAAACTCTCTGCAAGGATCAAGTGACCCTTTTCTTGTCGGATTCTGCCCACCACCGCGAGGATCTTATGATTTTCAGGAATACTGAATTCAGTCCGGTATTCATTCAATGCTTCCGCAGGAGGGATCACCGGGAGGTCGATGGGATAGTGAATGACGTGCAAGGAATCTCTGGAAATTGGAATACCTGCGAGGTCCCGTTCTGCAACGATTTTTCCTGGAACAATGATTGCGTCTGTCCAATCACGATGCAGGACACGGTTCGGCCAATGTGGCCTGACCTTTCTTGATGCTCCCCGTGTGCGAATCAAACGAAAGGAAGCAAGTGATTTTCTGGCCAGGGCATAAATCGGAAAACCCTCGGAGCGGTGAGGATTGACGATCTCGATTTTTTCCTTTTTGAGAAACCCTTTGAGTTGAAAATAGGAATTCAGAAGTTTGAAAGGATTATGGGTATTGAGATCCGGTTCCACCATCACTTCCAATCCCATTAAACGGAGCTTTTTTTCGTTGTCGCTACCAGGGCGTGTGAGCACAAAGACGCGGTGTCCCTCCTCCTTCAGCAATCTTGCGGTCACAGCTGCATAGGCAGCTTCCGCATTCCACCAGTGCACGTTACTGCCAATGAGGATGTTCACTTTGGGTTGGGGGAAGGATTTCGGGAGAGCCGTCCCGCAGATTGGCCTGGTTCAGAACCTGGCATTGCCTGGAACCCGGGGAAAGGGGATCACGTCCCGGATGTTTTTCATTCCAGTCACGAACTGGACCAGCCTTTCCAGTCCTAATCCGAAGCCCGAATGAGGGGCGGTTCCAAAGCGTCTCAGTTCCAGATACCATTGGTATATTTCTTCGGAAAGCCCTTTTTTACGCATCAACTGAAGAAGCTGATCTCCATCTTCCTCACGCTGGGAACCTCCGACGATTTCCCCAAGGCGTGGGAAGAGGACGTCCATCGCGGCGACGGTCCGATCATCCGGGTTTTGCTTCATGTAGAAGGCTTTGATCTCTTTTGGGTAATCGATCAGGTTCAACGGTCCTCCGATGTGTTCCTCACTCAGGTAGCGTTCATGTTCGGACTGGAGGTCACAGCCCCATTCCACAGGGAATTCAAAACTTTTTCCGGAGCGTTTGAGGATTTCTACGGCTTCTGTGTAGGTCAGAGTTTCGAAGGGGGTTTTACAAATGTGCTCAAGCCCAGAAATGAGTTCCGGGTCATACATTTTCTGGAGGAAGGCTAAATCCTCTTCGTGCTTTTCAAGGCAATCCCTGAGCAGGGTCCGAAGGAATTCCTCGGTCAGAGTCAGCATTCCGCGAAGGTCCATGAAGGCCATTTCCGGTTCGATCATCCAGAACTCTGCAAGGTGCCTAGCCGTGTTCGAATTCTCTGCCCGAAAGGTTGGACCGAAGGTATAGACGTTGGTGAAGGCCAGTGCAAAAACCTCAGCACCCAGTTGCCCGGAGACGGTCAGGCTGACATCGGTACCAAAAAAATCTTGGCTGTAATCGACACTTCCTTTTTTGGTTTTTGGAAGCTGTTCCAGATCAAGGGAAGTAACATGAAACATTTCTCCTGCACCCTCGGCATCATTCGCAGTGATGATCGGGGTATGGACGTAGAGAAATCCTCTTTCCTGGAAAAAATTGTGGATCGCCTGACTGAGCGTATTGCGGATGCGGAACACTGCTCCAAGGGTGTTGGTCCTTGGGCGGAGGTGGGCGATGTCCCTGAGAAATTCCAGAGTATGCCCTTTTTTCTGAAGAGGGTATTCTTCACCTGGTGCCGTGCCCCGGATCAAAACCTGGCTGGCCTGTAGCTCCCAATCCTGTCCCCTTCCTTGGGATTCGACCAGAACCCCCCAGACTTCCAAGGCGGCACCGGTATTGAGTTTGGAAATGTCCTCATAGTTTTCCAGTTTCTCATCTGCAACGATCTGTAGTCCTGAAAGGTTACTGCCATCGTTCAGCTGGATGAAACTGAACCCTTTTGATCCTCGGCGAGTGCGTACCCAACCCTTGAGATGGATCGCATCATTCAGTTGATTACGGCTGAGATCTGCAATGCGATGGGTTTCCTGAGTCTTTGAAGTCATTTCAGGCTGCCTTTTTGGAAATGGGACCACGAATGGAGTTTTGTTTTGGGTTATTCATCTTTGCTGGCTGAGAAGGTGATTTTCATAACCATCATTATGACTGAAGATGGGATGGCTGAAAAGACCCGGATCAAGTTTTTACCAATGAGAATCCGGTAAATTACCGGTTTAGGAATACCAATCTGGTAAGAGAAACAATGAAGATTGGTAGAATGTCAAATATAGGTCAGACCTGCCCGCGGACGGCTTTTGCAATTTCGATTTCGGCGTTTTCCACAAGTTCCGAAAGCTCATCCATCGTGATCACCATGTTCTTCCGGTCGGGCATGATGGCAAACAGGTATTTGACATATTCTGGAATCATCGACAGATAGTTTCTATTGCGGTCAAGCTTGATTTGACGCACCAGGAAGTGCTCCATCTGCTCCATCGACATGTTGCGGAAGACGTTGATGAACTGGGTGGAAAATTGTTCCAGTTCCTTACTTACATCAATCGGATAGAAAGACTTGAATCGACTCCGTCCTCCGGCGAGACGGGTAAAAATGATCATTGCCAGACAGACGAAAATCCCCTCGATCCAGTCCAATCCCCAGATGTCCATGTAACCGATCAGAAAATAAACTGCTCCCAGGATCGAACCGATCAGTTGAAGCGTCATGCGGATTTTCTCAACCGCCAGGAATTTGTAATTGTAACGCTTTTCATGGATGAAGAGTGCCAGTCCCTCGACATAAGGTTCCTGGGCCAGGATCAGTTCCTCGGCTGATGCGAGCTGGTTCTCAAGTTCTAGTTCGAGCTGCTTCTTCTTTTCCAGAGCACGCTGGTTCATCACGTCCTGCACGACATAGCGTCTGCTCTGACTCATCCGTTCTTTGAGTTGGGCGACGTGTTCGTAAGGATTTTCCTCGCCCAGGGACTTGGCTTTGAATTCCGAACGTGTAGACAGATAATCGATCACATCGTCATAAAGCTTCGCCATGTTCGGCAAGGTGATGCCGCCTTCATCCTCATCCTTCTGTGCCTGTGCATCGAGCTCCATCTCCTTTCGTACCACATGGGAGTAGAGTTCTGCAGCGGTGTCGGTGAGTTTAGGATTGAGTTCGACCATCTTGATGAAGGTTTTCGCTATGATCGTTGTGAAGGCGGAAAATTTTCGGTCCTTCAGTTCGACATCAGGCTTCTCCATGCCGTAGTAGCTCTGGATCATCTTATCCAACATGGTATGCATGTAAGTGTCATAATCCTTGTTGTGGGCGGCGGCGGAAACCATGCCTGACCAGGCTAGGGCAGCGTACTTGTCAGTGGTATGACTTTCGTGAAGCATTTCCATGGCGTCCAGGAAATAATTCACTTTGCTCGGAAAGGTTGTTTCGTAGATGTACTTGGTCACTTCGGTGGCACCCACAGTCGGGTCCATCTCACGCTGGAGGATGATTCCGATGCGCGATGCCATCTGGTCTACGAAATTATCCGGAACCTCTTCTAGTTCTTCTTCCAGTTCTAGGGCTTCAGCGACTTCTTCTTCTGACATCACAAACTTATGATTGAGATTTCATTCAGGATCAAAGCAATTTCAGATCCTGACACTTGTCAAGAGGACGGCCTGGATTGAACTCATTCTACATTTCCAGAAGGTCAGCTTACGGAATTGCGCCAGTCGATGCGGTTCCCGATTTCTTCTTCGAGCAGTCCCAAAAAGGCTTCGAATCCAAGCATGCTGCGTTCTTTGGTACCATGACGCTGCCAGGTTACTGAGCCCTCGGAGGTTTCCTGCTCCCCGAGGATGAGCAAGTTCGGGACCTTTGAGATCGCTCCGTTGCGGATCTTTTTCCCAAAGGAGTCCGAGGAAAGATCGTTTTGTGTTCGGATGAAGCGTGATTTCAGTTCCTTCTCCAGTTTTTCTGCATAACCAAAAAATGCGGAAGCCACCGGAATGATGCGTACCTGAACCGGGGCCAGCCAGCTTGGGAATACTCCACCATAATGTTCGATGAGGAAGGCACAGAATCGCTCATGGGTTCCTAAAGGTGCACGATGAATGATCATCGGTGTCTGTTCCGCAGAATCCTGGTCGCGGTAGGTCAAACCAAAGCGGTCCGCCATCACCAGATCGAGCTGGTTGGTGGATGCTGATTCTTCTCGTCCAATAACGTTGCTCACTTGAAAATCAATTTTCGGACCATAAAAGGCTGCTTCTCCACGGACCGATTCATAGGGAACACCAACTTCGTCCATGGCTTCTATGACGAGGGCCTCGGCACGGGCCCAAATTTCAGGTTGGTTGACGTATTTGGCTCCGTCGGATTCTGACAATGAAAGCCGCATCCAGAAATTGTCCAGACCGAACAATTCATAATAACGCAAGTGAAGCTGTATCACTCGGATGAACTCTTCTTTCACCTGTTCGGCGGTACAGTAGATATGGGCGTCATTCATCGTCAAGCCACGGACCCGCAACAGTCCTGCCAGTTCACCAGACTGTTCATAACGGTAACAGGTCCCATATTCTGCGAGACGCAGAGGAAGGTCACGATAACTCCTGGGCTGGGCGCGGTAGATCAGGTGATGGTGGGGACAGTTCATCGGTTTGAGGAACATTTTTTCCCCATCGACTTCCATTGGAGGGAACATGTTTTCGGCGTAATAGGGAAGGTGTCCCGAGGTGTGGTAAAGGTTTTCGCGGGTGATGTGAGGAGTTGAAACCCTATCATATCCGTCCAGGAATTCCTGCTCCTTGGCCAGTTTTTCCAGTTCTTCACGGATGATTGTGCCGTTGGGCAACCAGAGTGGGAGGCCTTTGCCGACTTCCTCATCAATCACGAAATAATGCTGATCGACATTCAGTTTGCGATGGTCGCGTTCCTGCGCCAGTCTTCTTTTTTCTTTGAAAGACTGCAGTTCCTCCTTCGATTCGAAGGCCAGGCCGTAGACTCTTTGAAGCATTTTGTTCTTCTCCGAGCCTTTCCAGTACGCCCCGGCCAGGCTGTCCAGAGAAAAACAGTTTTTGGGGATCTCGTTGGTGGAATCAACATGAGGACCTTCGCAAAGATCCCAGAAAGGGCCGTTGCGATAAAGCGTCAGCACCTCCCCCCCTTGATCAAGGTCATTGACCTGTTCGATCTTGAAGTCTTGCCCGATTTCAGCGAGCTTTTTTCTCATCTCTTCCCCGTTGAGTTCTTCACGTTCGAAAGTCTGTCGGGATTTGATGATTTTTTTCATCCGCTTTTCTAAACCTGGCAAGTCTTCTGGAGAGAGAGGCTGATCCAGGTCAAAATCATAATAGAATCCATTCTCAACTGGTGGGCCAAACCCGAGTTTGGCTGCAGGCCGGATCTCCAGTACTGCCTGGGCCAACACGTGTGCTAGGGAATGGCGGATACGGTAGAGTTGAGAATCTTCTGCTTTATTCATCGGTTGTCATGTATTCCTGAAGGGTGTACCTGAAAAAATAGCCGAGTGCTCAAGGAACTCGGATTATGCGACAGGCGTTTGCGGGTTGGAGTCAGAAGTCATGTTTTCGTTGATCACCAACGGTTGTTCAGGGAGGGTTTGGGGGATCAGGGGGGAACTCTCCAATGCATGCTCCAGTGCATCATCGATTCTAAGCACAGAGATGATTTTAAGGTCTTCCAAGATTTCTTTCGGGATTTCCTCGAGGTCTTTTTCGTTGTCTTCCGGAATGATGACTTGTGTCAGGTTTCCTCTCCGTGCAGCCAGCAGTTTCTCTTTGAGTCCTCCGATTTCAGTGACCTGTCCTCGGAGGGTGATTTCTCCCGTCATCGCCACTTCATTTTTCACAGGGTTCTTGGTGAAGGCACTGATGATCGAGATCATTAGTGGAAGACCAGCAGAAGGGCCGTCCTTGGGAATTGCTCCGTCAGGGATGTGGATGTGGAGGTCCGACTTGGCAAATAATTCTTCATTGATTCCAAGCAGTTGATTTTTGCTACGCACAAAGGAATAGGCTGCCTTAGCGGATTCCTGCATGACTTCCCCGAGTTTGCCGGTGAGTACGGTTTTTCCGCTGCCGGGCATCAGGCCTGCTTCAATCAGCATCAGTTCTCCGCCCATTTGAGTTACGCCAAGTCCCATGGCAATTCCAACTTCGTTGTGATCTGCTTTGTAATCACGTTGATGGGCAGGCACTCCGAGTAGATCCTTGACCATTTTTGGAGTAACGGTGATTCTCCGGTCCTTTCCGGTCCGCACCAGCTTGGTGACCACTTTACGGCATACCTTTCCTATTTCACGTTCTAGGTTTCTCACCCCGGCTTCCCGGGTATAACCCATGATGACTTCCTTAAGTGCCTCTTCCTTGAAACGGATCCAATTTTCTTTGAGACCATGGCTTTTTGCTTGTCTTGGAACCAGAAAACGACGTGCAATTTCTTGCTTTTCCAGCTCGGTGTAGCCTGAAAGAGGAATTTGCTCCATGCGGTCCAGGAGAGGACTCGAAATGCTTTGGGTTGTATTGGCGGTGCAGATGAATAGCACACTGGAAAGATCCCATTCCACCTCAAGGTAGTGGTCCATGAAGGTGTTGTTCTGTTCTGGGTCGAGCACTTCTAGCATCGCTGCGGAAGGATCGCTGAGGGCGCTTTGGTAGAGCTTGTCGATTTCATCAATCAGCAGCACCGGATTTCGGCTCTTGGCTTTGCGGATGGACTGGATGATTTTTCCGGGCAGGGCACCGATGTAGGTGCGTCGATGTCCCCGGATTTCTGCTTCATCCCTGACTCCGCCCAAGCTGATACGGACAAATTTACGGTCCAGCGCGCCAGCAATGGACTGGGCGAGGGAGGTTTTCCCAACTCCAGGAGGACCTGTCAGGCAAAGAATCGGTCCCTTCAGCGATTTTTTAAGCGATGCCACTGCCAGGTATTCCACAATCCTTTCCTTGACCTTTTCCAGACCATAGTGGTCTTCATCGAGAATCTTTTGGGCCCGTTTCAGATCGAAATTATCTTCGGTGCTATTTTCCCAAGGCATTGCAACCAGCCACTCGAGGTAGTTGCGAATCACGTTGGCTTCTGCGGAAAGAGGTGACATCATTTTTAGTTTTTTAACCTCTTTTTCTGTCGATTCCTGGACTTCGGAAGGCATCTTGGCTTCTTTCACCTTGCGGGCCAGTTCATCGACCTCCCCTTTAGGATCATCCATCTGACCCAATTCTTTCTGAATCGATTTCAGTTGATCCTGCAGGTAGTCATCCTTCTGGCTGCTGCTCATCTGCTCCTTGACCTGCTTTTTTAGTTGGTTCTCAAGTTTTGAGATCTTCTTTTCTTCTTCCATGATCTCGATCAGGGTCTCGAGCCGCAGCACCGGCCGGATTTCCTCAAGCAGGTTTTGTTTCAAATCCCGATCGATTTCCATCATCGAGGAAAGCTGATCTGCAAGCGACTGTGGTTCGGTTTCTTCGATGTTTTTCAGGACCTCCTCACGGGTTTTCGATTTCTTTTTCTTGAAGTGCTCCCTGGCCAGTACACGGGCTTTGGTAGAGAGATCGGCCAATTTTTCACGATCTTTCTCGGTTTCTTTGGGTTCCATCACCTCGATCCTTGCCGAATAATCTTTTTCACTGAGCATTGATTCGAGGATTCGTGCACGGTGCTGTCCCTCGAAAAGGGCCTTCACTGTTCCATTCGGAAGACGCATTACTTGGAGGATCCGTCCAAGCACGCCTACCTCGAAGAGGTCTTCATCTTTTGGTTCTTCCACAGAAGAGACACGTTGAGCAACGACAATGATCTGTCGGTCTCCTGAGAGAGCTTTGTCGAGTGCTTCCATCGAACTCTTGCGGCCCACAAAAAAAGGAGTGGTGGAACCCGGATAGATGATTTCTTCTCGCATTGGAAGAAGTGGAACGGTGAGGTTTTTTGCAGATAGACGCATAACAGTTCTGTTTCTGGGTGCTAATGGGTGCTTTCCGTCTTCAAATCGGAAAGGACTCCCTTTTCATTGACGCTTGGCAGCACCATGTTTTCTGGAGTTGTGGAGGGACTCTTTTTGCCTGGATTTTCAAAATTCAGAGTAACATAGAAAAAGAGCATTTCCAACACGAGGAGAATGCCTATCAGCCATTCAAAATGGCTACCATAAAAGATACCTGCCAGCAGGGCCCCGCTGAAATGACCCATGAATTGAAAAAGATTGTATACCCCTGTTGCCGTTCCTTTGGTTTCGGGAGTGGTCAATCGGGAAACCAGTGAGGGCAGGATCGGTTCAAAAACGTTGAACCCCATGAAAAAGAGAAAAACTCCTGGAAGAAACCAGTTCAATGAATCGTTTTTCCAACCAATCCCAAGTAAGATGCCGGATCCCAGGAGCAGCAGAATTCCTGTCAGCATCACCTCCCGGAAACGGTTACGTGATTCCGCAATAATGGCAGCAGGGACCATTGCAACACCACCCAGTAGAAGCATTGGCAGATAAACCTTCCAAAGTTCGGCCTGGATAATCCCATGCTTTAAGGCCATCAACGGTACCAGAAAAAAAACCATCGAAAGCCCTGTACCGCAGATGAATCCTCCCAAATTGATGGTTCTCAGTGGCTGAAGGCTGAGGACGGTGTGCAGCATCTTGGTTGCTGTTTCAGGTTCCACCAGTTTCTTCGCATACCGGCCTTCAGGAATTCCCTTGAGGAGGATCCCCATACTCAGCATTGTGATTGCCGAAATCAGCCAGAACAGTCCCTCCAGACCATAGGCCTGGGAAAGAAAAGGAGCAGAAAGGATGGCAATGCCGAAGGAAATCCCGATGCTTCCTCCCAGAAAGGCATTAGCCCGTGTCCGTACCTCAGGTCGGGTTAAATCAGCAATCAGAGCAAAGATCGCAGAACTCACTGCACCTGCTCCCTGCAGAAAACGTGCGGCAATCATCCAGTAGACTGAGTCGGAGACCGCGGCCAATACGCTTCCCATGACAAAAATCAGTAGTCCACCCATGATTACCGGTTTACGTCCTATTCGGTCACTGAGCATGCCGTAGGGGACCTGCAAAAGCCCCTGGGTCACACCATAGGCCCCAAAGGCGATGCCTACCAATAACGGGGAAGCCTGTTCGAGTTCCATGGCCAGCGCACTAAAGACAGGAAGGACCAGGAAAAGCCCGTACATGCGGAAAAAAAGAATCCCGCCCAGGCCGATGATGCTTTTCTTTTCATCGGAAGTGAACAAGCTCCGGGAGCCGACTCCAGGTTTCATTAATATTCAGTGTTTTTAAAGTAGGAACAGTCTGCAGATTGAGGATTTGTTCCCGCTGGAATCCAGCAGGAAAGATCAAAGTTGAGTTGAATCAGGGTCCTGAAAACTGATGAAGCATGAGGTAAACCACTACCCCGGTTATGGAAACATAAAGCCAGAACGGCAAAGTGTATCGTGCCACCTTTGGGTGCAAAGTAAGCTTGCCGCTGAGCGCGAAATAGAGCGTGATCAGGATCAAAGGCAGCATCACGGCAGAAAGCACCACATGGCTGATTAGGATGAAAAAATAAACGGGTCGGATCCATCCTTCGCCAAGAAACGGGGTATCCCCATGAAATGTATGATAAATGAGGTAACTGACCAGAAAAGCGGTAGAGAATCCGAGTGCACTGAGCATTAATTTCTTGTGAAGCTCGCGGTTCTTTTTACGTATGGTGGCATAACCGGCGATCAGGCAGAGGGCGCTGAGGGTATTCAGCAGAGCATTCAGGGGTGGCAGAAAACCCACATCCAAACCTGCTTCGCTACTGACAGGTTCATGCAGATAAAGTAGCCAGATCAAGAAGATGAAGATGACGACACTGATTAAAACCGTCGTTCCAACTGCTGTTCGGTTCGAGATTGCTTGGCTCATGCTGGAATTTTTTCGTAGTTGGAATCGACCCTTTCAGATTTCTGAGGAAGATGGATCAACCGCGGATCCTGGACTTGTTCCTGTTTGGGGTGCATCGAACGAACTAACGCATAGCTCAAAACTCCAATCATGGTGGCGAGGAGTGCTGTGTGAAGGGAGGATAATGGGATGGGAACCCTCAACACGGCATTGGCAACGCCAATAAGCGTCTCGAGGGGGATCAGAACCATGATCCACCAGCCGGATTTTCTCAATGCTGGAAGCGGATTCTGGATGAGCCAGGACCACGCCATAAATATCAGCATCGTCCCTCCACCTATGGCAATCAGTCGGTGGAGCATGTTCACCCATTCATTGGCAAAAAAGGGTAAAAAACGGCCCTGTAATTCTTCTGGAGCCTCAGGCAATTTCGTTGCTCCTAATTCCATACCGCTTAATCCAAAGGATAAAGAAGCTCCTTCATGACAGCCAGGGAAAGCTTCGCAGGCATAACCTGAATAAGTTGAACTATTGTATCCTCCTGAAGCTGCAATGATGAACAAGATGGCCAACATCCAAACTGTTTTTTTTGCTGTTAAGGGGATTTGTATGGAACTTGTGCTGTCTTCTTTTTTGGGTTTTTGTGATTGAGGATTCCAGGTAATCCAGCTCAGGTATACCAGCACTGCAAACAGCAGATTCCCTCCAATCAGGTGGAAGGTGACCACGGGTGGCCACAGTACCATCGTCACTGTAAGGGCTCCCAGGATTCCTTGAACGATGATTAAGATTAGACAACTTGCTGAAAGCCTGCGAAAGGGGCGTAAAGCTTCTTTGCGAAAACTAAGAATTGTCATTATCAGAATCAGCAGTCCAAGTAGAGAGGCAAAGAAACGGTGGCCCACCTCCATGGCGATTTCAAAACCTGGCGGAGGTATCAACTGTCCGTAACAGAGAGGCCAATCCGGACAGGATAATCCGGCTCCATGGAGCCTTACCAGTGCACCAAAAGAAATTAGTGGCCAAGTCAGAACGGCTGAGGCCAACGCATACCATTTCATAGTGTAAGAAATCTAAGTAAAAAAAGATTGCAGAGTATTGCATTTCTCCTTGGAATCTCAAGCGTTGAGTCTTCTTATAGCCACTCATTTCAGCTCTTTTTTTCAACACGCTCTCACGTGGGAATGAGATTCTAAAGGAAAATATTGTTCTTTTGGATGGATCTGCTTAATACTTGTTTTGCTGTAAAACAGACCATTTTGGTAGCTCGACCCTGACTGACTATACGGATCCGCATCTCATGAAAAAGGTATGGTTTGAGTGAAGAATCCTTAGAAAACACCCTTGTCAATCTTCATGGGTTGTTGGGAGAACCGGATGCAGTGCAGATTGAAATTGCAACTGAGAATCTTGAGGAGGGTAGCCAATTTGTTTACGATAATGTCGCCTATCAGGTTACCCGTACCATCATGGACGATGTGGAGCATCCTCTGGTTTACGTTATGGTTCTCGACATTTTTGCGGACTCTTGAATCCCATTTTTACCAAAACTGTTCTATTCCATCCGAAGCCGCTAAATTATAAATCGTTTTTACATTCCTTCCAACCGTTTGGTTTCGGACTGTTCACATTACTGATCGGGTTGTCCTGACTTTCTCATCATCTTCAGACCTTTCTTCGGCATCATGAATGTTTCTTTATCGATGATCCTTGCTCATCTTCCGGCGGATCCACCACCACTCCAGCTCAAAGGTTTGCGTGGTTCGAGCAAAGCTCTGTTTTTAAAGGAAATCCATACCAACTTGGACCGGCCTCTGGTGGTCTTGAGCGACTCCTATGAAAACGCCGAGAGACTGCTCAGAGATCTGACTTTTTTCCTGGGTGATGAAGGGCTTTGTTTGTTCCCTCCCTGGGATGTTATGCCCTATGACCTTTTTTCTCCCCACCGGACTTTGGTTGGTCAGCGCCTGCAATGCTTGGATATGCTCATCAGGAAGGCCTGTCGGGTATTCATCACGACTCCCCATGCGTTGATGCAAAAGCTTCTTCCCGTAGAGGCATTCAGGGACAGCATACTTCAAATCAAAAGCGGTGACTCTTTAGAGATTTCAGACATCAAGATCCGGCTTCAGGAAACTGGTTATCAAACGGTTGATATGGTGGAGGATCAGGGAGATTTCAGTGCTCATGGGAACATTCTGGACGTCTTTCCGCTTCAGGCCGATTCCCCAGTCCGTCTGGAGTTCAGTCAGGAAGTTCCGTCCAGTCTGCTTCAGATCCACCCTTTTGACGTCCAAAGCCAGAGAACCGGAGGAGAACTTTTGGATTCCCTCACCCTGCTTCCGGGCAGTGAGGTGATCTTTAATGAAAAAACTCTGAGCCAGGCCCAACGAAAACTTCACCAGATCCGCAGTGATTTCAAAGGCCCTCAACTTCAGCGGTTGGAAAAGAAACTTCACTCAGCGGAACGTTTTCCAGGCTTGGAACATCTGGGTCCGCTGTTTTATCAGCAATTGGATACCGTCTTTGAGTACTTTCCTGAAAACCACCTCTTGGTGGTGGATGAAGATCAAAAGGTCCGGGAACGCGCGACCCATTTTTTCAATGAAATCTTCATGGAGTATGAGCAGAGCCAACAGCAAAAAAGGATCACTTTGCCTACGGAAGACCTCTACCTTAGCCACCGTCAGGTACAGTCCCGGATAGGGCAATCCTGCTGCTTGACCCTTAGTCAGGAAAGAGAGGAGGCTTCGTCAGGTACAAAAAAATCCCCCGAAAGTGTAATCGATTTCGATCGGGGAAATTCCTTTGAATCTGGAAGCTCAAAGAGCTTCTTGCTTCCTTTTGCTTCAAACAAATTGCTTCGTGAAGGCTTTCGGGAAAGTCATGCCGCCTCAGCAGTAGGCCATGTCATCAAGCTGGTTTCCGATTGGATCGATGAAGGAATTCCGGTTTTTTTGAATGCACGTAACCGGACCCAGGCTGATCAATGCAGGGAGCTCTTGGACGATCTGATGATCGAGACCGAGATCCAGGAAACCGAAGATCCTTCTGAAACAGGAGCATGGATTGAGGTCTTGCAGCAGGGTTCCTGGAATTCCTCTTCGCAAAACAAGCAAAAGGGGCCGTCGCCGCCCATCCCGATTCTGGTAGGAACCCTTTCTTCTGGATTCAGGATGATCGATAGCCGAGGCCAGGTGCGCTTTGCCCTGCTCACGGAAGAAGAAATTTTTGGTGAAAAGAAAAAAAGCCGTCGCTTGCAGAGGGCTAAAGTTCAGCGTAGTGCCGGAAGCCTCGAAGATCTTAGTGAAGGAGATGCCGTGGTCCACCTGGATTACGGCATCGGTCGTTACATGGGGTTGCAAAAACTTTCTGCTGCGGATACTGAAAATGAATTCATGGTGCTCAAATATGCCAGGGACGAAAAAGTTTATGTCCCGGTTAATAAGTTCCATCTGGTGCAGAAATATGTGAATACCGATGGTGCTCCACCCAAGTTGAGCAAACTTGGAGAAAAAACCTGGAAAAAGACGAGGAGCAAGGTTGCCAAAGCGGTGGAGGATATCGCAGAAGATCTCGCAGGAATCTATGCAGCCCGTAAAGCCCGCAAAGGAATCCGCTATCAGCAGGATGATCATGAGATCAAAGAATTTGAAAGACGGTTTCCTTACCGGGAAACTGAGGATCAGCTCGAGGCGATTCAGGCGGTAAAGGAGGACATGGAATCGGAAATGCCGATGGACCGGCTGATCTGCGGGGATGTTGGTTTTGGGAAAACGGAAGTAGCCATGCGGGCGGCTTTCAAAGCCGTCTCAGAGGAAAAACAGGTTGCCGTCCTGGTGCCAACTACAATTTTGGCCCAACAGCATTATTCCACTTTTCTAGAGCGTTTCCATGATACTCCCTTCAATATCGAGGTGCTCAGCCGTTTCCGAACTCCGACCGAACAACGGGATATCCTGAAAAAAATGGCTTCAGGGCAGCTTGACATCCTGATCGGTACCCACCGCATCCTTTCCAAAGATGTAAGTTTCAAAGAACTGGGTTTGCTGGTAGTGGATGAGGAACAGCGATTCGGGGTGAAGCATAAGGAAAAGATCAAACAATTCCGGGCCGAAGTCGATGTGGTCACCCTTTCTGCGACACCGATTCCGCGAACGTTATACATGTCCCTGATGGGAATCCGCGACCTGAGCCTGATCAACACTCCTCCTGCCGACCGGGTGGCCGTTAGAACCCGCATTGTTCAGTCCAGTGATTATGTGATTCAGGAAGCAGTCAGTCGTGAATTACGACGTGGAGGACAGGTGTTTATCGTTCATAACCGGGTTGAGACAATCTACGAGTATGGAAATTACCTGCGTGAGATTCTTCCGGATGTGAAAATCGCTATCGGTCATGGTCAGCTAGGCGAACATCAGTTGGAACAGGTGATGTACGACTTCATTGAAGGGGAGATACAGGTTCTGCTTTCTACGACCATCATTGAATCGGGACTGGACATCCCTCGGGCCAACACGATCCTCATCAACAATGCCGATAACTTCGGACTTTCCCAACTCTATCAGTTGCGTGGAAGGGTTGGCAGAAGTAACCTCCAGGCCTTTGCTTATCTGCTCGTTCCACCCCAAAAAATTCTTAATGGAGTGGCCCAGGAAAGACTCCAGGTGCTTCAGGAACTGAATGATCTTGGTGCTGGTTTCAAAGTCGCATCACGAGATCTCGAAATCCGTGGAGCAGGAAACCTTCTCGGGTCTGAACAGTCCGGACAGATCGCCAGTGTTGGACTGGAACTCTACACCCAAATGGTGGAACAGGCGGTGAGGAAAATTCAGCAACAGGACCTGGCGGTGCTTCCTCTGGACGAAGTACAGGTGCGACTCGACACGGTTGATGTTACCATTCCGGAAGAATACATTGTCAGCACTAGCCAACGGCTATCACTTTACAAAGCTTTTGGGACCATTGAATCAGACGAGGCGCTTTGGGATTTCCGGAGTGGAATCGAAGATCGTTTCGGCCCGATGCCGGAGTCTCTGGTCAACCTGTTCATGACCGCCCAGATTCGTCTCTGGGCTCAGCGCTTCGGAGTTGAATCGGTGCATCACAGCAAACAGCGTCTTCGGCTTCAGATACGTGATTCCAGTAGGCTGCAACCGGACCGCCTGATTGAATGGCTTTCGGAGCCACAAACCCCGTTAAGGTATGTTCCAGAAAACATCCTTGATCTGCAGCCGGTGCCACCCATGATCCAGGCGATTCAAAAAAGCCTGAAGGACGTTGAACGAGTTTTTCATTGATGGCGCAAAATTCTCCCGAAACTTGGCTTCAGTCTGAATTATCCGCATTGCTCGTGACGATTCATGATGTCCTGGATGCATGGGCACGGCTTCCCTTCGATTGTCCATGGACCAGAAAGCCTCCCGCAGATCATTACCTGCTGATGCTGAAAGGGATGGAAGAACAGCTTTTACGGATGTGGGTCCGCATGCAGCGGAAACAGTGGAATGTGCTTGTATCCGAAGTCTTAGCCTGGAACGGGAGTCAGAAACGGATGCCGAATGGCGTTCTCCGAAATTACTATTCCTGCCTTCAAACCATCAGTTTAAATGTTTCGGAAGATGAGGAACTCAATCAGGCGTTTCCAAAAACCTGGAGCGGGTTTTTGATCCGATCAATTTGTTCCGAGCATTATCTGCTCAAACGTTGTGCCGAACTGGAAGATGAATTTGTTTCCGAAGAATTGCAGAATCTCTGCGGGAACTATCTGAAATGCATGCAGGTCCTTCATCAAGTCGAACCC
>Ga0207988_1000900_pt1 | contig 16223 bp, 12 predicted proteins | sample ETNtaG_11_FD_185773 | JGI IMG/M metagenome (GOLD analysis project Ga0207988, IMG submission 185773) | Marine microbial and viral communities from oxygen minimum zone, Eastern Pacific Ocean - ETNP201310SV74 (SPAdes) (version 2) | ecosystem: Environmental > Aquatic > Marine > Oceanic ...
GGATTGCGATGTATATTGGCCCGCCGAAAGCGTTTCCGACCTCCATCGTAGTGCTGTCGACGTACCACCATCGGGCTATCTGCGGGTGCCTGTGCAACTGGCTCTTACCCCATAGGCTGTCGCTGTGGGCACCGACCAGCACATAGGTTCCCGTGTCGACGATAGCGAGGGGGAGTGTGACGGTGACAACCTCGCCCGGGGCTGCGTACAGGCCGGTCGTCATACGCAAGTGGGCACGTGCACTGGAGTAGCCGAAGTTGCTGGGAAGCCCGCTCTGATTGCCATCGATGGTTACGTCCCGAGTAGTCCTAGTGGCGTTAGCCGGGACCTCGCCGGGGAACTCCGCATGGCTGGGGTGTGCTGGCAACTCATTGGCAGGGAGGCCCTGGGTCAGTGCGGCCTCGATCCGCAGCAAGGTATCGGCCACGGGGTCATCCCCCATGTTGTAGCCAACATCATCCCACAGGGTCCCATACTCGATGATTGTCCAGCCGGTCTGGTTGAAGACTTCGCGCAACGGGCTCCAGAAGTCGTGGAAGTCCAAGGCGACGACCCCCGTGCAAATCGAGAGGGAGTTGCCGGCGAACGCCGCGTCTTCAGCGGATAGGGGCTGGTTGTCTACTCGGTCGGCTCGAATCGCCTCGATGGCCGCTTTCGGGCGAGTCAGTTCGTGCGGAGTTACTCTGAAGTCTACGTTGTTGTAACCCCATGCATTGGAGACGAACAGACCCGTGGTCTTGGCGATTTTGTTGCCCGGGTAGTTATGGGAGACATCACTATTGGAGTAGGACCAGTACCAAGCATGGCCTCCCATTATCAGCCCGCCTCCGGACAGCATGAAGTCAATTAGATTCTGGTTGTCGGCATCATCGTGGCCGTTCCAGAACTCATCGAGCAGGCAATCAATTCCCGACAGGTCGTCAGGCGTGACGGAGGGGTGGACGGTGTGACCCTCGTCCTCCAGCTCGTCCTCGAAGCCGTCATACCCGGCCCCGTAGGCCAGCCCTACCTCGGAGTTCTCGCCGCAGACCCACTCGACGGCTCGGAGCGAGAATGACGTCTCCTTGGGCCCAGCGCCGTCGACCCAGCTCTCGTGGCCGTACCCCAGCATCTTGCCCCGGCCGACGTGACTGGCCGAAATGACGGGGATAGTGGAGCCGTATCCCTCCTGTGTGAAACCCACGGGGAAGGCCCATTCCCCTATCGGCAGTACTGGTGATGGCCAACCCCCCCAGTTCGTGTTACCCATGCCGCGAAGCAGGTCGGACTGGTCGGCAGACAGGTCGTGGACGGCCATCCAGAGGCTTTGTCCGGCCGAGCCGCCGGTGTTATTGGCCCAGATGGTGTACTGAGTCCAGTCAGTGCGTTCGTCCGGCGTTCCCCATATGGTTCCATTTGACAAGAGCGAGAGTCCGGGGGGCAGAGGTGGATTGACCTCCCACGTGCTTATTTCCGGCCCTGTGTTTGTGACGGGGATGAGTACGCTCTGGTTGGCCTCAAGCGCAAACTCGTCGTCCGGCCAAGTGATGTCAGCGGGAGGTCTGCTGATGATTCTAAAGTTGATATGCGTAGAATCACTGCCCCCCGTGTTGTTGGCCCAAATTGTGTGACTCCCCCATCCCTGAAGGTGAAGCGCGGTTCCGCTGAGAGTTCCATTGGATGCGTCGAAGTGGAAACCCAAGGGCAGAGGGGGATCGATCTCCCAAGACACGGGTGTGCCCCCACCCCACTGGGGCAGGATGGCCCCGATGGCATCCCCTTGGGAGAGCTCGAACTCGTGGGGAGAGTAGGCCAGGCCCTCGACGGGAATGTCTCTGACTTCGATGGTGATGGTCGTCGACACAGAGCCGCCGGTATTGGTGGCGGTGATGGAGTAGCCCTTCGAATCCTGGATTAGCAGTGGGATGCCCTCGATGGCCCCGCCTTCCTTGAGCTCCATTCCCACAGGGGGCTCAGGATCGATCGACCAAGACGTCGGTTGTCCTCCCGAAGTGTCTGGCGTGATGGAGGCCTGATCACCGTATGTGAGGGTGAACGACTGCGAACCGTAGTCGATGGCCTGGGGGGACTGGTGGAGCGTGATGATGCGCAGTGTGTCGGATGCGCTACCACCGGCGTTGGATGCGGTGATGGTGTGGTTCGAGTCTCCGATTGATGTCGGGGCACCCGTGATCGATCCAGAGTCCCCAAGAGCCAGCCCTTCTTGCAGGGGCGGTTCTACAACCCAGTCCACTGGAGTACCCCCCATGACCTCAGGGGCCTGCAGAGGGCATTCCTGTCCCACGGTGCAGTGGATGGCTTCGGCAGGGTATGCGATCGACAGAGGTGCGACGGGGAGAACCGTGATCTGGATGGTGTCCGAGGCTGATCCCGCTGCGTTTGTCGCTACGATCGTGTGAGTGAGGCCTTGCGACTCGGCGGTTGGGGTGCCGAAAATTATCCCGGATTCTGGGTCCAGGGAGATTCCTGCGGGGAGAGTCGGGTTGACTATCCAGCTCTCGGGGGCATCGCCGTGGAAGCTTGGTGTGAGTGTCTGCATCTGGCTTCCGACAATCAGTGTAATCGAGCTCTCTCCGAAATCGAGCATCTCTGGCCTAGTCATCAGCCTGCAGTGCTCTCCGGTGAACACCTCCGTCGAGGAGCAGTCATCCTCGGTGATCACCACCTCGAAGCACCCGGGCTGGCTTGGATCCCCCTCGCACGTGACCACTTCGGGTACTGTCTCGGGATCGCTCCCAAGCATCCCCGTGCACCCAGGAAGAAGCAGGAGCAGAGTCATCACGATTGCCGAATAGGCGCCCTTGCGCACAATCGCTAATGGGAGACGTCGATTGAATATGTTTCGCAATAGCTAGTCGAGGCCCGGATAAGCAGAACCGGGCTCGAAGCAGTATCCCACTGTCTGGAATTCACCCTTGAAATCGGCGACGTCGTGCCTGACCGACTGGGGGTCCTCCCCCTCCAATAGGGCCCTCGCGAAGAAGCGGGCTACGTCCTGCATCTCATCCGTGCCCATGCCGACCCGAGTCAGTTCCGGGGTCCCGAGCCTGAGTCCGCTTGGAGTCAAGGCCTTGGTGTCACCAGGTAGCATGTTCATGTTAGTGATGATTCCGGCTTGTTCGAGGGAGGCAGCTGCGTCCCTTCCAGCGCCCGAATCGACCTCGCCATGACGAGTGACGACTTGGTGGCTGGCCGTGTATCCTCGCTCTTCGGCTAGGACATCGAATCCCTCGGCAGCGAGCGCTGCGCCGAGGGCCTTCGCATTGGAGACGATGTGCGCTGCGTATTCGTCCCCAAAGGCCTCGAACTCAGAAAGTGCCACTACCTTGCCCGCAACATGATGCAGGTGGTAGGAGGAACAGACTCCCGGGAATATGCCACTATTGAGCCTCCTGTGGAGCTTCTCGTCTTCTGAGTCGGACAGTACGAACCCCCCTTGGGGCCCTGGGAATGTCTTGTGGCTGCTCCCGGTCATTACGTCAGCACCCTCGTGCAGGGGATCCTGGAACTGTCCGCCTGCGACGAGTCCGATGACGTGTGCGGCATCGAACATCACCTTGGCACCGACCTCATGAGCTGCGTCGGACAGTTCGCCGAGGGGGGTTGGGAAGAGGAAGACGGATTGGCCGAAGAGGGCTATGCTGGGCTCCGTTTCCCGTATCAGCGCAGCAGCGGCATCGATGTCCGGCTCCATCCGATTGACATCCCATGGATAGGTCACGAGGTCCAGCCCCCTGAGCCCCACTGCCCCCATGCGGGCGTGGGAGATATGCCCCCCGTCAGCAGTTGAGACCGCGGTGATCGAGTCGCCCGGCTTGGACAGGGCCTTCAGGGCACCCATGTTAGAGTTCGTCCCCGAAGTCGATTGGATGTTCGCGAACCTGCAATTGAAGACCCTCTTCGCACTGGCAATACCAATCTCCTCGATGGTGTCGAAGTCCTCGCATCCCTGGTAGTATCTCTTTCGGGGCAGCCCCTCGGCATATCGGCCGTGCAGGTCGGAGTTGCACGCCATCCTGACCATGGGGCTGAGGATGTTCTCGCTGGCAATCATCGGGAGGCCGTCGCGGTAATGCCTGCCCGATGCTTCGACCGCCTCCAAGACGCTGTCTGCAGTCTGTCTGTGACTCATGCCCCCGCCGGGGGGAGGGGGCAAATGAGTGTTGGGAATGAAGTTCTGAGTTCGTTGTGCGCAGGGTGCCCTTGGCCCATAGTGGAACCGGAGCACGAGCCCGGGGGCACCCCGGGATTCGGTCTGCCATCAGCACTAGCGGTGCTGGCACTTGCGGCTTTCGCACGCAGGGATGATGTGGCGCCGACAGCAGGACTCGAACCTGCGACCTGTGGATTAACAGTCCACCGCTCCACCAACTAAGCTATGTCGGCCCGACCCACGGCTGGTACGCCCCTTCATCAAAGAATCGGATTACTCCCATTCTATGGTTCCGGGGGGCTTGTGGGTGATGTCGTAGACAACTCGGTTGACTTGGCCCTTGAGAGTATTGGTGACCTCGGTGCTGATTGCGGCCAGCACATCGTGGGGAATGGGCGAGTACCTAGCGCTCATTCCATCGAGGCTGGCCACGGCACGAACGACGACAGTCTCCCCGTGGACGCGCGCATCGCCATGCACCCCGACGCTTCGAACCGGCAGGAGGGCTGCGAAGTACTGCCACGGCAGATCGCACCTCCCCTCCTCGACGGCGCCTTGTATGTGAGTCTCGACGATGTGGCAGGCCTGCCTGCATGCCTCGACTCGGTCCGGGGTCAACTCACCGAGAACACGAACCGCGAGGCCTGGGCCCGGGAATGGCTGACGCTCGCTTGAGGAGATGCCAATCTGGCGAGCCATTTCACGGACCTCGTCCTTGTAGAGCTCCCTGAGCGGCTCTACGATAACCAAGTCAACGTCCTCGGGAAGCCCACCGACGTTGTGATGAGACTTGATGACGTCGCGCTCGCCGCCTCCGGATTCGATCCAGTCTGGTGCGATCGTGCCTTGGACAAGGTACTTGGCGCCACAAGTGGATTGCTCTTCCTCGAAGACCCTGATGAACTGCTCACCGATCACCATGCGCTTCTCCTCCGGCTCGGTCACCCCCTCAAGATGAGAAAAGAACCTCTCGGATGCATCCACCACCTTGAGTTCGATGCTCAAGTCGCCGAACATCCCGGCTACCTCCTCGGACTCGTCCTTGCGCATCAGTCCGGTATCGACGTAGACACAGTGCAGCAGGCTTCCGACCGCACTGTGGGCCAGAACGGCTGCCACGGTGCTGTCGATGCCTCCTGAGCAGGCTATGATCGCGGTATCGTCAATCTGAGCCTGTAGGGCCTCGACTGCCTCATCGACGAGCATCTGGGCCTGCAGGACTTCACCTCCGTAGCGACTCATCGTCAGCGATTACGCCATCCGTCCTAGCCGCTCGCCAGTCCACTACTCGCTGGGCAAGTCCCCCATCATCCATAGCAAGCATCTGGGCGGCGAGCACGGCAGCGTTGTCCCCCCTGTCGACGCCTACGGCAGCGACAGGGACGCCAGGAGGCATCTGGATGACGGAGAGCAGGCTATCCAATGGCACCTTACCGCCCACTGGAACGCCAATCACTGGGAGCGAAGTCATCGAAGCGATGACGCCGGGGAGTGCCGCAGACAGACCAGCGATGCCGATGAAAATCTTGCAGCCCTCACCGATGGCCGTCGATACGACCTCCTCGAGGTAACGTGGGGCCCTGTGCGCAGATGCCACGCGAACCTCATGGTCTATGTCGAACTCCTCCAAGATGGAGGTGCACTTGTCGCAAACTGGTATGTCCGACTTCGAACCCATTACCACACAGACGTCCATACGCCTTCGAGTGATGCCCGGTTCAAATGCATGCCGTTCGCAAACCTGTCACTCTTCCTCCGAGGGTACGATGAACCTCTCCGGCCATTGCGTTCCGGTTATGGGAAGAGGTTGTGCGAGAACGGCCATTAGCCCCCTATTGTCCGACAGGGTCTCGTGGAAGGGGTCTTGGACAAAGCCGGAGTGATGAACGAAGGTCATCGAGAGGAAGTCCGAGCCCCCTCTGGCAGTGCCAGCGATCACGAGGTGGCCACCATCGCATTCTGCTCTGGCGATGATATCTCTGGACCAGTGCTTAGAGAGAATCTCCCAAGGGCCAGGAAAGTCACCGTCCCAGTCCTCGGTTTCCATGGGAAGGAGGAGGCGCGCTGGAGGTGTCACCATCACATCCTGGACCTTCAGGACCGTACGAAGGTAGGCAATCCAGAACAGGGCATAGGAGGCCCAGCCGATTCTTGGGTCAAATGGGATGTGCATGAGGAACAAGGTCGACCCGAGCGCCAGTGAGAGCCAGTCCACTGGTAATGCGGGGATGCTATTGTTGGACATGGGTTGGGCGTTCCGCGCGAAGATCAAGGGGATGAAGACGAGAGCCCACGCTGCGAGGAAGAGCAGTATTGCGAGGTATTGGTCGTTGGAGGTGAGTCCGGGGAAGGCCAGCGGGATTGCGGTTGCAACGAGGAACACAGGCGACCATGCCATCGGCCTGAGCAGAGGCCATGCCAGTGGCCTGAACCTCTGGCGGATCCATCCGAAATTACCTATCCTAGGAGTCGAACTGACCCATGACTCAGGCGGGGCTAGTTCGCCCGATCTGAAGTCGGGGGGTGTCGAATCCTCCCCGTTCCACCACGAGGGCTCGCCAAGGAGCCAGTGTTGGTCCGAGCCCGCTTCCATGGTTGTCGCAGGGGCCATGGAGTCTTGTTGGCTTCGCTAGTTGGAGTCGGTGAGGCGGCCGGGATGCCTCAGCACGAGGTTCCTTGCAGCCCAGACCTCATCGACACGCTTCACCGGAGTGGTGTGAGGGGCGGTTGTGATGGTCTCAGGATCCTCTGAGAGGATTGCGTGAAAGTCGGCGGCGAATCGATCCAGCACCTCCTTCGATTCGGTCTCGGTGGGCTCGATCATGAGGCACTCGGGCACTATCTGGGGGAAGTAAAGGGTCGGTGACATGTAACCGTAGTCCAGCAGACGCTTGGCGACGTCCTTTCCCGTGACCCCGTTGAGTTCTTTCAGGGGGCTCAGCGAGAGGGTAAACTCGTGCATCACGAGATCGGCGGGGGCACCTTCAACAGGCATAGCATGAATCGCCTTGGAAGTCTTTGGTCCCGGGTTCATTATCACATACCTTAGATAGTTGGAGTTGAGGACGGCGTGCTCGCTCATGCGCTCGAGATCGCTGCCGTACCTCCTGTAGAAGGCCCATGCCCTGACCACTGCGCCTGCATTGCCATGCCACTGCTGCACCTTGCCGATGCTCGATTCGCCGACATCCCTCCAGTAGTACCAGTGCCCGTCCCCAACACCCCTGGGGTCGTCGTCCAAGCTCTCACGGCGGGAGGCTATGGGGGATGGCAGGAATTGAGCTAGGTGCCCCTTCACCCCAATCGGCCCGCTCCCTGGGCCGCCGCCCCCGTGCGGTTGGGCGAAGGTCTTGTGGAGGTTGTAGTGGACGGCATCGAAGCCCATCCTTCCCGGATCAGTTTTGCCGATTATGGCGTTGAAGTTCGCACCGTCGTAGTACATCTGCCCGCCTGAGTCGTGGACGATTCTTGTGGCCTCTAGGATCTCGATCTCGAACAGGCCCAGCGTAGAGGGGTTGGTAATCATCATCGCGGCCGTGTCCTCGCCGACCGCAGCACGAAGGGCATCCAGATCCAGCCTCCCGTCATCGGCACTGGGAATCTCGATTATCTCGTAGCCGCACATAGAGGCCGAGGCCGGGTTCGTGCCGTGAGCCGAGTCAGGCACAATCACCTTGTCCCGATGGTCCTCGCCGTTGGCGTGGTGGAACTCCTGAATGCATCGTATGGCGGCGAACTCCCCCTGGGCCCCGGCGACTGGTTGCAATGTCACAACGTCCATGCCGGAGCAGGTGGCCAACATCTCCTGCATCTCGTAGAAGATGGCCAGTAGGCCCTGGATTTGGTGTTCGGGTTGAAGAGGGTGGATCCTGTCAATCCCCGGTAGTTGCACGATCCTCTCGTTCAAGCGTGGGTTATGCTTCATCGTGCACGAGCCGAGAGGGTAGAAGCCGGTGTCGATGCCGAAGTTGCGGTTTGACAGCCATGTGTAGTGCCTGACGAGCTCGGGCTCGCTGGCCCGCGGCCATTCAGGCAGCCTGCTTCGGACCAGCCCCTCTGGAACTGTGGGCCCCGCAGCATCATCCCCCAGCATCGGCTCGGGCTGGGACCATCCTGCCCCCTCTGCACCGTTGAAGGAGAAGAGGTCACTCATGCCTGGGTCCCCCTTACCCACGATGCCATGCCCTTGGCGAGGGCTTCGATGTCATCCTTGCTAGTGCGCTCGTCGACACCGACGAGCATGCACTTCGACATCGAGGCCCACCATGACCCTAGGTCGAGGCCTCCGAGGACCCCTAGGCCATCCAAGTGCTTGAGCGCGTCAGTGGCCTCGCCCGGCAGGCGTAAGGCGAACTCCCGAAAGTTGTGGGCCCCAGAGTCTACCAACTCGATACCATCGATTGCGGTGAGGGCTCGCTTGGTCGCCTCGGTGGATGCAGCGACTCTGAGTGCCAGCCGTTCCAGCCCCTCCGGTCCGAGCAGTGCCATGTGAATGGCCCCCATCAGCGCAATCAGAGTCTCATTGGAACATATGTTTGAGGTGGCCTTGTGGCGGCGGATGTGCTGCTCGCGGGTGGAAAGGGTCAGGGTAAAGGCGAGATTGCCATCGACATCCCAAGACTGTCCGACTATGCGCCCCGGCATCTGCCGCAAATACTTCTCGGAGCAGGCGAATATCCCGTAGATGGGCCCACCTCCCGTGGGTCCGATGCCGAACGGCTGGCCCTCGCCAACGACGATGTCCGCCCCCCAATTTCCAGGGGGCTCGACAATGCCGAGGGATACGACGTCCACGCCCACGATCAGGGCAGTCTGCTCGCCTACTACGTCCTTGAGATCGGTCAGCCCGGTATCCAGGATTCCCAAGGCGCTGGGTTGCTCGACATAGACGGCGCAGCACCCGGCAGCGGCCGTGGCTGATTCGAGATCGATGTGGCCGTCAGGTCCGTGCTCGAGAATCCTGAGATCGATGCCTGCACCGATGGTATAGTTCCTGATGACGGATAGGCGGTGAGGGGGGACGAGTTGGGAGACATAGGCGGTATTCCTCTGCTCTGCCTTCCTATTGTGAACCCTCACAGCGCAGGTGATGGCCTCGGCAGCGGCTGTGGAGGCATCGTACATCGAGACATTCGCGACAGGAAGGGCCACGAGCTCGCTGACCAAGGTCTGAAACTCCCACATCGCCTGAAGCATCCCTTGGCTAACCTCTGGTTGGTAGGGGGTGTATGAGGTCAGGAACTCTCCACGGGTGGCTAGCATCCCGACCATGCTGGGCACGAAGTTCCTTGCAAGGCCGGCTGAGAGGAAGCTAGGGCGGTCGTCGAGAGAGAAGTTGGCCCCCAGTAGCCTCTGCGCATCAGCCCAAATTTCCTCTTCCGACTGGGGGGGCGGGAGGGGCAGGGGGTCAGCGCGGCGAATCTCGTGTGGGATGTCTGCGAACAAGTCGTCCATAGAAGACAGGCCCATGGCTTCGAGCATCTCCTGCTCGCGTCCCAGGTTGGGCAGTTGGTCCACCACTTCGCAGTCCCTCTGGCAGTCTTGGCATCCAGTAGTGTTTCAATGGTTTGTCAGAACCGGCTAAATCATTGGGCCACACACTATTATTACCTCGGAGGGGCTAGGATTGCACGATGAAGGTAGCGATTACGTCAGCCGACGCCTTCGTGGCGCCCTACATTACGGAGATGCTCGGAGACTCGGGGGTTCTGGTGCCCGATGAGGCGTTGCTTGATTCGGCCGCCCTAGATGCGCTAATCACCCCGTGCACAGCGCTGATTCACATCAACTCCAGGCCCGTGGACACTTCTGTTGCCCGCGACGATCGTGATGCCTATGTCAAAATGCGTGAATCCGCCAGACCAGTGTTAGACGCCGTCGACAGACACGGCTCGATTCACCTCATAATCCTTGGAACCCTACGGGTTCATCCTCAATGGCGTCCCGGTGAAGAATACTATGGATTGGACTCGACGCTAGCACCCCGGGATGTCGCCGCAGAGGGTCAGCTATGGATGGAGGAGAATGCCTTGGAGAGGGCCGAGGCCGATAGGCCGGTAAGCGTGATTCGCGCCTCAAACGTCCAAGGAGTCCCACTTTCGGGCCCTCCGGGCAACGGCATCCTGCACCGCTGGGCGGAGGAGTGCAAGATGGGGTGGATCAACGTCCCCGGGGATGGGGCCGAAGTGAAGGACATGGTCCACGTACAGGATGTGGTCCGAGTGGTCGAAGCCATCCTTTCCGACCCGCCACCGACCAGAGAGAGTTTCGCTGTCGGTGCGGGCAAGGCCATTGCGATGGCGGATCTGGCGGAGGCGTTCCACCAGAGGACTGGGTGCGAGATCGAGCTCAACCAGAGCGATCGTGGCGAGGTGTGGGGCATTGTGGATGCTTGGTTCCTCCAAGACAGATGTGGCTTCAGGCCGTCTATCAGCCTCGAGGAGATGATTGGCGAGGCCTTCGAGGCCGCCGGTCACTGAGCCTCTAGGATTAGTCGCTTTCTGACTGCGTTCCAGTCCACAATGGAGACTGTGAGAGTGGTCTCAGAGCCGGCGTGGTACTCGCTAGCATCAGAACCAGCAGGCAATCTGATCTCCACCTCTCCGGCCCCCTCTGCCTCGGCAATCAGAGTGCTGCCACCCCTGTAGGAGTCAGAGATTCCGATTCCGAAGGTCCTCTCGATTGAGCTGATCCTGATCGAGGCCTCTTGGGAATGGCCCTCATGCGACTCCTTGACCTGGTTCCTCTCGCTGAGCATCCGCGTCGCAGCGAAGGCCTCGGCAGCCTCGATGAGAGTGGGTGTTGTTCGTACGACGGGAGGGGCGGCCACGGTAGGGGATTCGGGTGGCTGGGGAGTTGCAGCGGTCTGCTGGGGTGCTGGAGGGGTTGTGATGCCCTCTGCCGACTCATCGGGCAGGGTGACCCTGTTGGGGGCCCGGACCCTCTCGGGATGATCCACATCCTGCGTCACTTCCACATGATGGTCTTCGTGCCAATCTGAAGAGGACTCGCGTTCTGAGACGGGAGTGGGCGTTGCTGCTCCGGCATTGCCTCGTAACCCCGCTGCGACCCCCGCTGCAACAGCGGCTGTCGCCGCGCCGGCAGCAATCGTCCCAGCGTTTGGCATCCGAGACTCGATGCGAATCTGGAAGACATCCATCTTGGCATCCCACACGCTGCGGGCGGCGTTCTGGGCGAAAGAGGGCAGGTCATCAATTCGAGCCTCGAACTTTGAGTCTGCTGAGGACCTCGCTTCGGCCATGGAAATCTCCCCGCTCATCGCGTTGTCCTCGAGCGATGCGATAATGCCGTCAATTTCAGACAAGACAGTGCTCAGGTCGTCCTGGGCTGGAGGGGGCGAGTCCATGACGGTGAAGGAGGCGTAGGCGATCTCGCGTCCGTTGTCGTCGGTGTCGTTCAGGCGCATGGTCCATTGCCCCGGACCGGGATTGGGCAGAGAGAAACTCCCTCTGGTCCTTCCTTCCAAGTACTTGTAGGCAGTCTCGTGCTGGTCGTTGACGGTCTCGTCACCATGAGGGATCTCGGCGGGAACGATGCCGATCCAAGCATCATCAGGGAGCTCTGGTGCGTTGAAGGTAAAGTCGATCTGCTCGCCGTTCTTGAACGATGGCCTCGCCAGCCTGATCTCAATCGCTGCGGGTTCCGATTGGGGTTGGCGGGGGCTGTCCTGGGGACCCGGACCGCTGGGCGATAGGGTGATCTTTCCAACGCCGACCCAGCGCCTAGTCCCCAGAGGGATGCCGTTGCCGCGAGGTCGCGTCCAGCCTCCCCTGTACCAGTCGTTGCTGCCGTCCTGCTCCCTGTCGTCGAGGCTCCATGATGGGGCTCCCCCTGAATTGGCGTTGTAGAAGTAAAGGACTCGCCCGTTGGAGTTCACGAACCACGGCCTGCCGTTCTTCTGCGTCGCCTGTGCCTCGTACACCCCGTTGTACGCCTCGTCGGGGTGCTCGGAAACCGTTACCCCATTGCCCTGGGGGAGTTCTTGGACACCACCTGAGTCGATGACTGCAAGCATCTCATCCAGATTTATGGAACCGTCGGAGTCCCGGTCCAAGGCCCCGAAGATCGCATTCACAATGGCATTGGGGGCGATTTGGCCGGTAATGGCACGCAGTGCGCTCTCGAACTCGGACTTGGATAGTGTGCCATCTCCGTCGAGGTCGTACTTGGAGAATAGGGACTCTGCCGAGTATCCCTTCTCCCTGAGAATACCCTGAAGATTCTTCAACGCAATGGCCTCGATATTGGATGTCACGGTGGCTACCCCGTACGGTTCTGCGGGCGGATAGGCAATGAGTGTTGTCGCGGCGGGGCCCACATCACAGTATCAGAATCGCCCCCATCTGAGTTCTGGGTGTTTTCCCGAAGGAATAATTGCGCGTCCCCCGTTGGCGATTCCATGGCAAGTGGCTGGGTCGCCGTGGGGATGGATGAGGCACAGGTCGCGGATGGCGATGCATATCACTGCGCACTCTACCATGACGGCGATCTGAGGAGGCCTGCAGGATGGCACAGAGACTCTGTCGGGCATCTGTTGGACCTAGCGCTACCACACATCACCGAGGGTGCGCTTGTGGTCGACTATGGCAGTGGGACCGGGGGTTCGGCCATCGAGTTGCTGAGAGTCCTAGACGAAAGGGGAACCTCGATAGAACTGGTCCTGGTCGATCCACTGGTATCCTGGTTCGCCAAGGCAAGGGATCTGCTCGGCCACCGAAACGACGTTCACTTCGAGCTTTCAATCTCCCAAGACGAATCTGGCAAGACGGTGTTTCGCGAGCTTGACGAGATGCTTGCTGGGCGGAAGGCAGATGTCATCATCTCCTCCTCCACCCTGCATCTGATTCCTGAAAAGGAACTGCCTGGCCTATCTAGGCAATTTGCTGGTTGCCTCGTGCCCGGAGGTGTGTTCGTCTGGGACAGTGGTGATGTCGAGAGCGGGATGCGCCCCCCCTCTGCAGCGTGCCTCCACGACCCCTACAGATTAGTCAGGGAGTGTCTCAGGGACGATGTGTCACGTCAAGCGATGCTCGCTAAGATGCGCGAGGAGGATGCAGCGCGCGCGGAACGAAGAGTGGATCGCATCTTCCCGATACCATTCACCATCGATTTGATTCAAGATGCCCTCGCCGATGCGGGTTTCACCGGTGAAATCTCGGATCACATAGTGAGCTTCTCTAACGAAGACGCCGAGCGCTTCATCCTAGTTCCTCGCTTGGCGGAGATCGCTGCCCCCCTGATTGAGGGAGATGAGAGAGACACGGCAATTCGGGGGGCGATAGGCGAGGCGCTATTGCAGATGCGGGAGGTGGGTACCGCGTCCGAAAGTGGGTATCGCAGCCATTGGTTGTACGGATTGCATACCATCCCGCCCCTCAGATGAACGGTGGGCGCTTGACCGAGGCTCTGACCCTCCTTCTGGTACTGGACTGGATCCACACCTCGGAGCCTTCCTCGGCGCCATCTAGGTACGCCATCGCTATTCCTGACATTCCCAAGCTTGGTGATGGGGCACCGCTGGTAACATAACCGACAATTCGAGCACCATCCTCCGGGCCATCCCTCACTGCGTGCCCGGGGCGTGGTGAGGGGCCGCGTTCAAGGCAGGCAAGCCCCCACCAGCGCTGCCCTGAGTCCATCGAAGCAATCATCTGGCCCTTACCGAGGAAGTCGTGACTCATTTCGAGACCGTAAGTAACGGCGGTCTCCACGGTATTCCGTGACAGGAAACCAGATGGGAGATTCGGGCTCGCTTCCCCACCTATCCCGGGCCAGAGGAAGTCCTGCCCTGAGAGCAGGTACCCCTTCTCCAGCCTTAGCGTGTCACGCGCCCCTAGGCCGACTGGGACAACGCCTGACCCGGAATGCCCCAGTATCGCCCTCCAAAGCTTCGGTGCGAGTTCGTTATCAACGAATATCTCTGCACCCCTCTCACCAGTATATCCGGTGCCCTGAATCCATCCTTCGATTTCCAAATCATTCTGGGAGATTGGTTGGCAGTGGAACCTACTAACCGAATTAGATTCGCCCAGGACATCGGAGATAATGCTCATGGAAGCGGGACCTTGGAGGGCTAGGATGCTGGTGCGATCGGACGAGTCCTCCAGGAAAATCGATCCGTCATTGGGCATGTGAGACTCGAACCACTCGAGCATCGTTGGAACCATCGAAGAGTTTGGGACACCTATGACCTCCTCCTCTGAGGCCACTGCAAAGATCATGTCATCGATGATATGGCCGTTGTCATCTAGGAAGTGAGTGTAACCGCATCTCCCCGGTCCGAACTTCATATACTCCTGAGTCGATATAGAACTCAGCCATGAACGGACGCCATGCCCCGAGAAGCGGAAGACACCCATGTGGGAGACGTCGAATAGGCCAGCGGCCGATCTCGTGGCTAGGTGCTCCTCTTGGATTGATGTGTACCAGATTGGTAGCTCGTAGCCGAGGAAATCCACCATCTTGGCGTCCGAGTCGACGTGCTCTTCGAACAGCGCGGTCCGGACCAGCCCGCTCCGCGTCATGCGTGCACCAGCGTGGGGCGGTGGAAAAACAACTCGGATGGGCCACTACACACCCCCCGCCGGAGATAGGGGGGGCGTGTATCCCATGGAAGTATTGACAGGAGGCGAGGGGGCGGAAATCGGTCGCCAATTACCCATCAATCAGCAAAGACTAACATTTAAATATTGCAATCATCACTATACAACTGCGAGTTGATAAGATGGAACGACGAACTGCAAAGGTGGCCAGCATTTCTAGAGGCACTTCTGAGAGTGCTAACAGGGCGAAGCCCGTAGTAACAGGGAGGAGGCCTTCTAGATCTCGTAGCACCGAGGCAATGACCGGTACCTGCAAGGTCTGTGGGGGCAACTCATGGGACGCCGACGACATCCGCGGCGAGACCATCTGCGCCGATTGTGGGTACGTCGCAGCCGAGAACATGATCGATCCCGGCGCAGAGTGGGTGAACCACTCAGGAGGTGATGACCGGAGTCGGGTCGGAGCACCGACCACACTGACGCTCTCCGACAAGGGCCTCTCGACTGAAATTCGTCGCTCTGACCTTACATCGGGAGGTGCGAGGAGACATGGTATGTCTGGCAAGGCCCTGAGGGACTGGAGGAGGAGGCAACGCATAGACCAGCGCAGCAAGACCCGCGACAGCCGCAGCCGGAACCTGTCAAGCGCCATGCAGTACATTCGCGACCGCGGCGACCTGACGCCCCAAATCGAGCAGGAGGCCGCTTCGCTGTACCGCCACTCGGTGGAGCGGGGCCTCGTAACCGGGCGAAGCATCAGGGGGGTCTCGGCGGCATGTGTTTACATCGCAGCCAGGGAGGCGAAGCTTCCTCGCAGGATCGAGGACGTGGCAAAGGCCTTCGACATGGTATCCAACGTGGAGATCAAGGAGCTCAAGAGGACCATCAGGCTGGTGGCCAGGAACCTCGGAACCCATCACATCACCGGACCGGAGGAGTACTTCGAGAAGTTCCACTCCGACCTCGGCCTTCCTCCCTATGTGCTGGGCGAAGCCAGGGACCTCTGGAACACTGTGAATGACGACCTCTCCTGGCAGGGCAAGAAGCCGTCAGGCATCGCCGGAGTCGTCCTGTACCGAGCCTCTCAGAACAGCACCTCGCCGCGTACTCAGAGCGAGGTGTGCAAGGTCTCGGGCATCAGCGAGGTCACCCTGCGAGGGTTGCTGAAGATCCTCAACCAAATGGTTGCACAGTGACCTGCTCTCCTCACGACAAATTCCATAGCGGGGCTGGTGGCGCATCGCTCGGGGAGCAACTTGCGAATAGGCATCATCGGCGCAGGCACCGTGGGCGAAGCAATCAGAAAGGGCTTCAGCAATGCTCACGATGTCTTCGTGCATGACCCTAAGTTGGGCACGAGCGTCGCTGACGTGACCGAAAATGTCGATATGGCCTACATAGCTGTACCCACGCCATCTGATTCCAAAACAGGTGTTTGTGACACCAGCATCGTCGAGTCGGTACTCTCTGAGTTGCCTGGTGGCTTCTCTGCAATCATCAAGAGCACG
>Ga0207988_1000921_pt1 | contig 16020 bp, 9 predicted proteins | sample ETNtaG_11_FD_185773 | JGI IMG/M metagenome (GOLD analysis project Ga0207988, IMG submission 185773) | Marine microbial and viral communities from oxygen minimum zone, Eastern Pacific Ocean - ETNP201310SV74 (SPAdes) (version 2) | ecosystem: Environmental > Aquatic > Marine > Oceanic ...
ATGGTGGAGGTGGCGGGAGTCGAACCCGCGTCTTACTAAGTTTCCATTTGGGCATCTACAAGTTTAGTTGGAATTTTCCGTTTTCTTCAGTTATGTCGGCGACCAACCTCCTCAAACTGAAACACCTCCTAAAATCTTACTGTTGTTACGGAGGAGTACAACAGCCAGCCTGACTTAGATGACATCTTGCGTTACGTTTCAGGCTAACCTAACGAAAGACGCCTACTTCAATTAAGCCGCTAGTGCGACTTGAGCAGGAGCGTAGTCAGCGTTGTTTGCAGCTAACATTTTGATGATCGTTTTAACGTGACCCCGATCATCACCCACGACTTGCTTCCCAATATTTCCACTTGTAATCGAATTCCATGACACCCCCATAAACAGTGTAAGAATTCACTGGAAAATCAGAGTTCACATTCTACTCTTATTGCCAGAACAGTGCAATTGTTTTTCCCTGTGCGGAAATTTGTGTCAAAAATATCGGAAAACTTCAGCCATAAAATTGCGGAAAAACTTTAGCCAAAACAACATACCTGCTTAACTTGCGGCAGCGACGGCTTTTTCTGCAGCATCACGGATTCCGTCTGCCATCAGCAAACTATCCGTTAATCCGGATTCATTTACCAGTTGATGCGCTTCTTCGGAATTTGTGCCTTCCAGTCGTACCACGACTGGAATTTGCAGATTTACGTTTTTGAAAGCAGCAATGACTCCCGCCGCAACCATGTCACATCGTACAATTCCGCCGAAAATATTGATCAAAATGCATTTTACATTTGGATCTTTGGTGATAAGCCGGAAAGCTTTTTCTACATTTTCCTGATTTGCCGCGCCACCTACATCGAGGAAATTCGCGGGATCTCCGCCATAGGATTTGATAATGTCCATTGTTCCCATCGCCAGTCCTGCGCCGTTTACCATACAGCCGATACTGCCGTCCAACTTGATGTAGTTGAGATCAGCTTCACTTGCTTCTACTTCAAGCGGATCTTCCTCATCTTTGTCTCTCAAGGCAAGATTGTCCTTGTGCCGATACATGGCGTTATCATCAAATGACAACTTTGCGTCCAGCGCGATTACACGTCCGTCTCCGGTCAAAACCAGCGGATTGATTTCAAGCAGTGAGCAGTCTTCCTGCATAAATGTTTCATAAAGCGACATAAAAACCGCGACTGCGGGGCGTATCAGTTTTGGATTAATTTCGTCAATCTTTAAACCGAAAGCTAATTCACTGGCTTGATACGGTCTCAGGCCGATTCCCGGATCTACGAAAATCTTGAGTATCTTTTCAGGAGTTTTCTCTGCGACTTCTTCAATGTCCATTCCGCCCTCTGTGGAAGCCAATAACACGACACACTGCCGCCCGCGGTCCACCAGCACAGAGCAATATAGTTCTTTCCGAATGTCCATACCTTCTTCTACAAGCAGTTGTTTTACCTTCTGGCCCTGCGGTCCAGTCTGGTGAGTTACCAACTGCATTCCAAGAATCGCCTCAGCACTTTCCCTGATGGCAGTCTTGCCTTTTGAAACTTTGACTCCACCGCCTTTTCCGCGTCCACCGGCATGGATTTGAGCTTTAACAACACAAATTTCTGATGCTAAATCATCAGCTACCTGAGTTGCCTCATCCACTGAGTAAGCCACACTTCCACGGGGAACCGGTACTCCATATTTTGCTAAAATTTGCTTGGCCTGATATTCATGTATTTTCATTGTTTCCTTAATTTAACTCAACATTTCCTTAACAGCGTCACGTTCCATTTCCAGTTCTGCACTTGTAGCACGGATTTTTCCCTTTGAAAAATCATTCAGTTCTAGCCCCTGAACAATTTCGTAATCACCTTTACCTTTGCTGCGCAGCGGGAAACTGAAAATCAGACCTTCCGGAATTCCGTAACTGCCGTCACTCGGAATTGCTGTGCTGAACCAGTCACCTTCTGGAGTTGGAGTATTGATTCGTGTGACTGTATCCAGCGCGGCATTTGCGGCGGATGCTGCGGAAGAAGCACCGCGGGCCTTAATAATTGCGGATCCACGTTGTTGAACAGTTTTGATGAACTCACCCTGTAGCCATTCTTCGTCATTAATTACTTCCGGTGCCGCTTTGCCGTTAATTTTAGCATTGTAAAAGTCCGGATATTGTGTGGCACTGTGATTACCCCAGATTGTCAGGTTGGAAACGTCACGAACCGCAGTTCGGGCTTTTGCTGCTAACTGACTTTTGGCTCGGTTTTCATCGAGAGCAGTCATTGCGAACCAGCGGTCACGTGAAATTCGAGGTGCGTTATTCATTGCAATCAAGCAGTTTGTGTTACACGGATTGCCGACGACTACAATTCGTGCGTTGTCACCTGCGTTATCGTTGATGGCCTTGCCCTGTCCAACGAAAATTCCACCGTTTACACGGAGCAGATCATTACGCTCCATACCGTCTTTTCTAGGAACAGAACCAACCAGGAGCCCCCAGTCAATATCATTGAAAGCAACATTTGGATCTGAAGTGGTGACGATCTTATTCAGTAAAGGAAACGCGCAATCGTCAAGTTCCATCTTAACACCCTCCAGTGCCGGCAGTGCATGTTCCAATTCGAGCAATTGCAGTTCAACCGCAGTGTCCGGTCCAAAAACACTTCCGGATGCGAGCCTGAAGAGCATTGCATATCCTATTTGTCCGGCGGCACCGGTAACAGCAACTTTTACAGTTTTCATAAGATCTCCTTTTTAACTATTAGTATTAATGAGTTTGTAAGTAGGTTTGTAAACTTCAACTGCGAAAACTGTCAGGTGAGTTTCACAGTTAAGGATAAAAATGGAGCCTCAATAGGCAGCTCCATCATGATTTACTCAATCACTAAATGCGGAAATTGCGGCATTCAGGGTTGCGCTGGGTCTCATGGCGGCAGTGACTTTTGTTTCATCAGGATGATAGTATCCTCCCAAATCAAGTCCATTGCCTTGAGCTGCATTCAATTCATCAACAATTCCGTCTTCGTTTTCACTAAGTGTTTTTGCAAGACCGGAGAAACGCTGCTGAAGCGTAGTGTCTTCTGTTTGAGCAGCCAAAGCCTGCGCCCAATACAGGGCGAGGTAAAAGTGACTTCCACGATTATCCAGTTCATGTACTTTACGTGACGGTGATTTGTTGTGAGTTAAAAACTCTTCGTTTGCCTGATTGAGGGTTTTTGCCAATACAGCAGCTTTAGGATTGTCTGTTGTACGGGCAAGATGATTCAATGACTCTGCAAGTGCCAGAAATTCACCTAGAGAATCCCAACGTAAATGTGCTTCTTTTACGAACTGCTGAACATGTTTGGGCGCAGAACCGCCAGCTCCGGTTTCAAACAAACCGCCGCCTTTCATCAGCGGTACTATGGACAGCATCTTCGCACTTGTGCCCAGTTCAATAATTGGGTAAAGATCAGTATTGAAATCCCGCAGAACATTCCCAGTTACGGAAATTGTGTTTTCTCCGGCACGCGCACGTTCAATTGAAAGTTTTGCTGCATCATATACCGAAAGAATCGGAAGTTCCAGACCGTCAGTATCATGTTCCTTGAGACAGGCATTGACCTTTTTAATCAACTCATGACCGTGAGCTCGATCTTGATCCAACCAGAATATAGCCGGCCATCCTGTAACTCGAGCTCGTGAGACAGCCAGCTTGACCCAGTCCCTGATCGGAGCATCTTTGACTCTGGATAAGCGCCAGATATCGCCTTCCTCCACATTGTGTTCGTGAATTATCTGACCGTCTGCATCTACGACACGGATTATTCCGTTTCCGGAGGCCTCAAATGTGGTAGGATGGGAACCATATTCTTCCGCTTTTTTTGCCATCAATCCTACATTCTGCACAGTACCCATAGTTGCGGGATCCAAGGCACCGTGAGTGATACAATTTTCGATTGTAGCAGAATAAAGTGGAGCGTAACTGGAGTCCGGAATTATGAAATTTGTGTCGTGCAACTCACCGTCTGCGCCCCACATTTTTCCGGAAGTCCTGATGGCGGCAGGCATTGACGCATCGATGATTACTGAGTTTGGAACATGAAGGTTCGTAATTCCATGATCAGAATCGACCATTGCTAAATCCGGACGGTTTGCATAAAGTGTTTTAATGTCTGCTTCAATTTCTGCCTTCTCCTCCGGAGATATTTTTGTGTCCGTCTTTAGTTTCGCGTAAAGATCACCGATGCCGTGGTTTAAATTTACTCCTAAAGCTGTAATTGTTTTGGCGTGTTTTTCCAGCACAGGAGCATAGAAAACCTGCACGCAGTGTCCAAATATTTTAGGATCCGAGACTTTCATCATCGTTGCTTTCAGGTGCAGAGAAAAAAGTATTCCCTGAGCTTTTGCATCCTCGATTTGGTGGTCGATAAAATCATCCAGAGCTTTTCTGCTCATAAAAGTAGCATCAACTACCTCTGCAGTTTCAAGAGCAAGTTTATCTTTTAAAACGGTAATTACGCCATCCTCCGCGACGAATTCAATGCTTGCTGTTGTGGCCTGTTTAATGGTCGTTGATTTTTCATTCGCAAAAAAGTCACCACCGCTCATTGTAGAAACATGAGACTTTGAATCCGCGCTCCATGCGCCCATTGAATGGGGATGTCTTTTAGCATAATTTTTTACCGCAGTTGCGGCACGGCGGTCAGAATTTCCTTCACGCAACACCGGATTGACCGCGCTGCCCAAAACTTTGGCATATCGTTGTTTGATTTCTTTTTGAGCCTCACTTTGCGGCTTATCAGGATATTTCGGAATATCAAATCCATGCGCTTGGAGTTCTGCAATCGCGGCTTTCAGTTGAGGAACAGAGGCACTGATATTTGGTAGTTTAATGATATTTGCCGCGGGATCCTGAGTCATTTCTCCAAGTACCATAAGTTCGTCTGGTACTTGCTGCGATTCGTTGAGCTTTTCCGGGAAACAGGAAAGGATACGTCCAGCAAACGAAATATCCCTGCTTTCTACTGAAATTCCAGTTCCTTGAGTATATGCCTGTATGATGGGAAGAAGGGAATAACTGGCCAGCATGGGAGCTTCATCGGTCTTGGTCCAGATAATTTTTGCTGTGGAATTTTGCATTATTTCTTAGAGAGAGTTTGGAAAGAACGGACTATTAAATTCTAGTCAAGTGGCAGAAAAGCGCCGATGTTCAGATTTCAGCCTCCTGACATCAGTAATTTCCAAAAACATGCGGGAATCTAAAACGTCACCCTCTATTCTACTGGATTACTCAACTATTTCAATTCTAAAAGTATTTCCTGTGTTGAGTTAACGATTTAAGCAATCAAATGTTCTTCCGCTTCCTTCAACTTTTCTTCCATACCAAAAATTTCAACGATGTCTCCTACGAGCAACAGAGTGTTGCCGCGTGGTAGAATAATTTCACTGTTACGTATAATTTTTACCAGCACACAATCTTCCGGAAGATTCAGATCACGGATTTTCTTACCGTCTACGGATGATTCAGGAGGAATTTCAACTTCACGGTGACAGACAAGTGATTTTTCCGGCAGTTCAGCGCCATCCAAAGTACCGTTCAGATAATTTTCCAGGAACTCGGATTTTGGCTTTTCCGCAAAGACTGTAACATGATCATCGGCATGCAGAATAGTTTCACCACGCACAATCCGCAATTTCCCCGCACGGCGTACCGATACTATCAGGGCATCTCCGCCCAGATGTAACTCCTTGACACGCTTGCCTACATTAGGCGAGTTTGCGTGCAGAGTAACTTCCGTCAGTCCGGACTGGTTTAGTTTTCGAATGTTGAGGATTTCATCGTGATGTTGATCCTGTGCCCTTTTAGATACGGCTTTGTTATATGCGCGAATGATGTCGATTCTACGCAGAACACCGTGCAGAATGTTTTTACCGGATTCAGAAACTACAGGTACACAGCCTTCTCCCTGTGCTTCCAGATGCTGCAGGGCCATCCATACCGGCTGATGCGGAAGGATTGTAGCGGGATCATTGATGCTCAAAATATCTGCAATGGTTTTCGACTCAAGACTACCTTTGGTGCGTACCTGATCCAATTCATTGATAGTTATTAAACCGAGCAGTTCGTTTTCATTTTGTACCACCGGTAACGCGTTATAGTGGGTGCTGGAAAAAGTGCTCATCAATTCAACCAAAGGCATATCGGAAGGTACTGCGTCTGTGTCACGATTCATCGCGATTTCGGCCGTCACACCCTGCATCAAATCAATCGCCTGAGCTTCCTGTGAAAGTTCCACACCGCGTCTTTTTAATTTAAGCGTGTAAATCGAGTCACTGCTCAGGTTTCTGGAAACAATTGTGCTTAAAACCGTGGAAAGCATCAAAGGCAGAATTATCTGATAATCACCTGTCATTTCAAAGAGGATTAAAATGGCGGTAATTGGCGCATGTGCTGCTCCTCCAAAAAACGCAGCCATGCCAACAAGTGCATATGCACCTGAAGGTGCAACTATTTCCGGAAATAAGCTGTGGGCTATTTGACCAAAAGAAGCACCGAGCATTGCGCCCATGAACAGAGAAGGTGCGAAAATTCCACCGGAACCGCCTGAACCGAGAGTCAGCGTTGTTGCCAGAAGTTTCAGCAACAGCAAACCAAAAGTAACCTGAAGAGTCAGCTGACTGAACAGTGTGCTTTCTATGGTTTCGTAACCCACTCCGAAAACACGTGGAAATCCGTCAATTTGATAAGAAACAATGCCAAGCAATCCTAGCAGTACTCCACCTAATAGAGGTTTTACCGGTTCCGGAATTCGGATTGAATTCCAGATGTCCTCGGAAAAGTAAAGTAAACGGCTGAATCCGACTGCCGCCAAAGCTGCGATAAAACCCATTAATGTGTAAAGCAGCAGTTCCCAGGGACTCTGCAGAGTATATTCCGGGGTCATGAAAGTGCGTGAATCGCCTTCAAAATAATGTGCTATCACATCAGCAGTCACCGCCGAAATTACGACCGCACCAAAATAAACACTGCCAAAACGCCGTAAAAGAACTTCGAGAGCAAAGATTGCTCCGGCAATCGGTGCGTTAAAAGTTGCAGCGATTCCACCTGCTGCACCGCAGGCGACAAGGGTGCGTACACGTTCCTCAGAAAGTTTTAATACCTGTCCGACGAATGAGCCCAGAGCAGAACCTATTTGCGCGATTGGACCTTCACGTCCCACCGAACCGCCGCTGGCAATGCATACAGATGATGCGAGTGATTTAACCACTACCACCCGGGGGCGTATTTTACCTCCGCGCAGTTCGAGTGCCTCCATCACTTCCGGAACACCGTGACCCTTTGCCTCCCGCGCAAAATAATAAACAAGCGGGCCGACAATTGCTCCGCCTAACGCAGGAATTAAGATCAAATGCAGAGGATACCATTCGGATAATATTCCGGCAATATCACTGTAGGCAAAATTATGCAGCCAGTCAATTAAACGGCGGAAGAGTACTGCTCCCATTCCCGCACCGATTCCAACAAGCAGGGAAGTGACCAGCATGATTGAGGAATCAGCGTCAAGCAGTCTCCATTTTGGAGGGTGGGATTTTAGATAGTCTTGCCATCTGTTAATATGTTTATTGGAAAAAGTTGAAAAATTCATTTTAAAAAATTTACACCTTTGAGCAACAGAGATTATTTATTTTGTAAAAACTAAATTATTCAGGTGAATACATATCGCCCGGTTGACCTGTGGAAAACAACACCTGCCGCCAAAACTCACCGTGAGGATTTATACGTTTCTGGTCCTTAATTACTACTTCAAGAGGAACATGCGTAAAATGTCCGTTCCAGTAACCAACCATCATATCGGTTTTTCCGGCCATTGCCGCGTGAACCGCATGATCCGCGAGGTAATAGCAGAAAATTGCATCGTGTGGATTCGCCGGTAATGACCGGATCATGTAACTTGGTTCTATCAGTTTGAGATTGACCGGATATCGATCCTTGAAATATTGCTGTATATTTTCCTTCAGAAAAGCGCCGATGTCTTTAAAACGGATATTTCCGGATGCATCACGCTCATTACCGTTATTTCCCAGCAAATCCTGACCGGCACCTTCTGCAACAACTATTACAGAATGCGGATGTCTACCCTGTTCTTTCTTAGCGTCAAATCCACGCTCCAACGAACGCAGCAAACCTTTTTCGCCTTCCATTGTAAACGGTACCTCAGGAATCAAAACAAAATTCACATCCGGACAGGCCAGTGAGGTGTTGGCCGCAATGAAACCGGAATTTCGACCCATCAATTTAATAATTACAACTCCGTAATTGTATCCATATGCTTCAGAGTGCGCAGCCTGTACGGCTTCAACAGCTTTTGAAAAAGCTGTTTCAAAACCAAATGTTTTAACGCAATATGGTATATCATTATCAATGGTTTTTGGAATGCCGATGATTGACATTTTTTCGTTTCTGCGTTCTACTTCTTCCGCAATCGCGTGTGCGCCGTGCAGAGTTCCGTCACCTCCGATGCAGAAAAGAACCCGGATGTTGTTGCGTTCCAGACAGTCCACTATTTCACCCGGATCCTGCGGACCGCGTGAGCTGGAGAGAATACTGCCGCCGAGATTGTGAATATTACGCACATTTGCCGGTGTCATGTCCATGATGTCATGCTGATAACCTGGAATGAAACCCTGGAAACCGTAACGGAACCCATGGATACGTTGAACACCGTAGTTGTGATGCAACTGCATAACAATCGTACGTATTACATTGTTTATTCCTGGACATAAACCACCGCAGGTAACGATTCCCGCGCGTACTTTTGAAGAGTCAAAATAACTGTGTGCACGCGGACCCGCCTGCTCAAACGAATAAGGGGCCTGTTCTTCATTTGTTGAAGAAACCGCAACATCATGAAGAATACAATTGTCATCATTTACAAATTTAAAATCTTCGTATTTTGAACTGGAACTGATTGGAAGAGAAGATGGAATCTGAGCAGCACCGAGTTGTTTGACGGGGTATTCTTTTTTCATATTTACTTGTTCTAAAACAAAAATAGTGAGAGAATCAATTTAAATCCGGCTGCGAACCAAATATGCAGTGTTTGAAAAAGTATCATAAAGCTGAACATTTGCAAAGATAGAAAAGAATACTTATGAGCAATGTATTGACAATGATTATGGCAGGAGGGGAAGGTTCCCGCCTGAAACCTTTGACATCCGACCGTACCAAGCCCGCTGTTCCTTTTGGAGGCAATTACCGAATTATCGATTTTGTGCTGAGCAATTTCGTTAATTCCGGATTTATGAAAATCTTTGTCCTTACCCAGTTTAAGTCACACTCCCTCTTACAGCATATGCGTGAAGGCTGGCGTGTTTCTTCAGGGATAGTCAAACAATTTATTGATCCTGTTCCAGCGCAAATGAGGATTGGTAAAAAATGGTATGAAGGAACGGCGGATGCAATTTATCAAAATATGAACCTGATTGACGATGAAGATCCCGATCAGATTTGTATTTTTGGCGGAGACCACATTTACCGTATGGATATTCGGCAGATGTTGAGATTTCATAGTAAGCGGCAAGCGGTACTCACAGTCGCTGCTATTCCGGTACCAATACAGGATGCACATCATTTTGGAATTATAGAAGTCGACGAAGAATGGCGCATGACCGGTTTTGTCGAAAAACCTGAAAGTGCTCCAAAAACAATTCCGGGAAATCCTGACTACGTGCTTGCTTCAATGGGAAATTATATTTTTGAAAGAGATCCCCTCGTTGATGAATTGAAGAAAGATGCAAAAGATAAAAATTCCGACCATGATTTTGGCAAAAATATCCTGCCCAAAATGTTTCCTGCAGGAAATGTTTTTGTTTACGATTTTAGTCAAAATTACATTCCGGGAATTGAAGAAGAAGAAAAGGGTTACTGGAAAGACGTGGGAACTCTTGATACATATTGGGAAGCAAACATGGATTTAGTAGGTGTTCAACCTCATTTTAATCTATATAACAATAAATGGCCTGTGCTGACTTACATACCACCTTTGCCTCCTGCAAAGTTTGTTCATTTCAGTGATTTGCGTACGGGTCACGCTATCAATTCAATGATCAGTTCCGGTGCCATTATCAGCGGTGCTCTGGTAGAAAATTCTGTGGTCGGTTACAACGTTCGTATTAACAGTTTCGCACATGTTGAGCACTCTGTAATCATGAATAATGTCAGTATAGGGCGCGGTGCTAAAATCAGGAAAGCCATCATCGATAAGCATGTTCAAATCGCGCCTGAAGCTCAAATTGGTTATGATCTTGAGGCAGACAAAAAAAGATTTGAAGTGACGGAAAACGGAGTTGTTGTAATTCCAAAAGGGGCAGAAGTTGTCTAAAGCTCTGCGTATTATTTTTGCTGCGTCTGAAGTTGAGGGTTTTTCCAAAAGCGGAGGTCTGGCTGATGTAGCACGTGCCCTGCCTTTACATTTAAAAAGTCTTGGGCATGATGTCCGGATAGTTACTCCGTTTTATCGTCTCATTCCTGCAAAGCATAAAACGAGCACGGTCATCCCTTCCATGGGCGTGCCGATGGGCAATGAGGAAATCTGGTGTGCGGTACGTCACAAAGATCTTGAGGGTACAGTAGCCGGTAAAACAGTAAGTGTACCTGTTTATTTTATTGAGCATAAGCATCATTTTTTCAGGAATGGATATTACGATGATGGTCTGCACGCTTATCCGGACAATGCATCACGTTTTGGTTTTTTCTCAAAAGCAGTTTTGCAGATCTGTCGTGCACTGGACTGGATTCCGGATATTTTTCATTCCAATGATTGGCATACAGCTCTTGTACCATTCTACCTGAAACAGGCTCAGCTGGAAAATGCGGACTTTCTCAAAAGCAGTTCCGTACTGACCATTCACAATGCAGATTATCAAGGCGTTGCCCCGGGGATTTTCAGGCACTCGCTTGGGATTCCGCTGGAAAATTTTGTGCCGGAAATGTTTGAGGATCATGGTGACATAAATTTACTCAAAGGCGGGACAAACTTTGCTGACCAGGTGAATACTGTCAGTCCGGGATATGCGAAAGAAATGAACACTCCGCTCGGAAGTCACGGACTATATGATACCTATTTACGTAAAGGAGAAAACTTTTCCGGTATCCTTAATGGTTGCGATTATGATGAGTGGAATCCTGAAACAGATCCGCATTTGCCCGTGAATTTCAGCTCCGGTGATTTGACAGGAAAAAAGCTGTGCAAACAGGAACTGCAGCGGCTTTTCGGATTTCCGGAATCTACATCAGTCCCTTTGATCGGAATGGTCAGCCGTTTAACCACACAGAAAGGTTTTGAATATCTGATGCCTGCAATGCCGGAAATTCTAGGTATGGACGCACAGGTGGTTGTGCTTGGCAGTGGGGAACTATGGATCGCAAATGCATTTGATGAACTGCAACAGAAGTTTACAAAAAAACTTGGCTGGTATAACGGTTACAACAATGATTTGGCTCATTTGATAGAAGCAGGCAGTGATATGTTTTTGATGCCGTCACTTTATGAACCTTGCGGTTTGAATCAAATGTATAGTCTGCGATATGGTACTCTGCCGATTGTGAGAAAGGTAGGAGGGTTGAGGGATACTGTGATGCAGTATGATGAAAGTACCGGTCGCGGCAGCGGCTTTATTTTTGATGATCCAACGTCTGAAGCAGTCAGCAACACAGTCGGCTGGGCTATAAAAACATTTAACGAACGTCCGCAACATTTTCAGCAAATGGTCGAGATTGCAATGGAGCAGCGATTTACATGGAAAAACGCTGCAGAAAAGTATGTAACTTTATATAGAAAAAATTTATAAAAAAGGAGAAACATGTCAACAAATATTAAAGGAACTATTGCGATTTTAACCGGCGGTGGAGATGTTCCTGGATTGAACCCGGCTATCCGCGCCGCAACTATCCGCGCAAATAGGAATGGTTACAGAGTCGTAGGTCTGCGTAACGGTTGGGAAGGTATCATGAAAATTGACCGTTCAAAACCCCTGGAGGATCAGGGATACTGCCAGATACTGACCGAAAAAAATGTGCAGAAAATTGCACGTACAGGTGGAACATTTCTCCACACTTCACGCACAAAACCCAGCAAAGTCTCACAGGATAAAGTTCCTGAAAATATGCGTGACAAATATGATGCAGAAGAAAATGATTTAACCGATGAAATCATTAAAAATCTGGAACACCTGGGTATTGAATATCTTGTGCCGATCGGCGGTGACGATACTCTCAGTTATGGCCTGCGTCTACACAAAGCAGGTGTACGCTGTGTCGGTATACCGAAGACGATGGACAACGATGTCCCGGGTACAGATTATTGCATCGGTTTCAGCACCTGTGTTACACGTACTATTGAGTTCACTCACCAACTGCGTACCTGCGCGGGTTCACATGAACGAATTCTGGTGATTGAAGTCATGGGTCGTTACGCGGGGTATACTGCTTTGGTACCGGCAATGGCTGGTGCATCCGACCGTTGTGTGATTCCTGAATATGAATTTGATATTGAAAGATTAACCGAATTACTCGTTAAAGACCGCCGGGACAATGAAAGTAATTATTCGGTAGTGCTGATTTCGGAAGGCGCGATGTTTAAAGGCGCGGATATGATTTTCTCTAATCAGGAAACGGACGCATACGGTCATAAAAAACTTGGTGGAATCGGTGATATGGTCAGTGCGGAAATAGTCGAAAGAGCTCCTAAATATAACAAAGGTGAGACTATTCATACAGTCAATCAAAGAATGAGTTATATGACACGTTCCGGTCAACCGGATGCGATAGATTCAATAGTCCCCATGGCATACGGAAACCTGGCGATGGATCTCATCATGGAAGGAAAAAGTGGTAGAATGGTTTGTTTGAAAAACGGCCGTTATGATCACGTTCCTTTTGAAGTTGTCACTGAATATGAGAAAAAAATTGACGTGGAGCGTTTTTATGATACCGAGCGTTACCGTCCTCATTATCACAACTGCATGGGTATGCCGCAGTTTATCATGACTTCTGACTGAAAATTGCGCATATTATAAGAATGACACCTCTGTTTCGCTGCGGAATCTTTGTTCTGCTATTTTTATTTTGCTGGTCTTCTACGGCTTCCGCCATTTTATTTGAAAGACGTAAAACTTTTGAATCAGAGATTTCCTGGTTTATCTATCCGGTAATAGGCAGCATCCCCGGAGTTCAGGATTTTTACGGATTGGGCGGAACAGTTTCAGGAATTGGAGGCAGTGAATCTGACATCACCGCCATCAGTCTTAGAGGAAAAGCGGAATATTTTGAAGATGATTTTCAGATTGATATCCTCTCTATTTTCGACGTTCCTCTCTTTACGGAACATCTTACCTTCACCTGGTTCTCAACAAAAATCCGCAACGCAGGCTGGCCTGAGGGTGAGCGTGGAATAGATTCTGACCCGGACAGTATGTATTATCTACTGGCCAGTAATGTGGATGCTTCCGGTGGTGAACTTTCAGTCAATGTTTTAGAAAATCAGTTGGAGTTCTATTACGCATACAGCGATGCATCGGTCAAACCTTATGGTTTAGTCGATCCGAATGGAACTTTTTACAATGCGCAGAATTCCGGAATAATAGAAAGCCCCAGAGGTTTCCGCTACGGAATTTACCTTGACGATACTGATAATCGCCGTGATCCGAGAATCGGTTACCGTTTTCAGTACGAAAAGTGGGGACAGCCTTCTTCAAGAGCAGGCAACTCTGAATATTTTCAGGAAGACTACAACCTTTCCGGATACATTCCGGTTTTAGCGGAAGGTAAAGGTGTTTTAGTGCTGAACCAATTTTATGGCTCTTCAACAGTAATCAAAAAAGGAACGGTTGATAAGAGTCTATATGTCTGTGACAACGTCTTAAAGCCCGGCTGTCAGGCGATTCTTGACGAACTTTATGCACGTCAGGTGGCCGAAGCAGAAAACGGCAAAGCAACTTCACTCGGCGGAACCAACCGATTACGTGGATATAGTACCAACCGTTTTTATGACAGTTACACAAATTTCCGTGGTGCGGAATTTCGCTGGTATGTGCATGAAGCGCAGGAAGCATTCAATTATTTTTTGGAAAAAGGAACCTTCGCAGGGCTTCAGTTAGCTTTTTTCTACGAACAGGGAACAGTCTCACGGGATAAAGCCAGCTTGTGGAAAAATATGCGTTCCTCATACGGCGCAGGAACAAGATTTATCTTTAATACCATCATTGTCCGTATCGACCGCGGTTTTGGAAAGGAAGGCGGTGAGACCACATTCTTCGTCGGCTATCCGTTTTGATTCCACTCATGGAACGGATTTTAGAGCCGCCATTTAATGGAGATTCAAATTAAAACGTATGTATATCATTAAGATCCATCAAATAGAGTTTTGAATGATGACTGTTGCCGAAACTATTTTTAAGGCCATTAAGATCCGTGAAATCGATTTCGTTTTTTGTGTTCCCGGTGAGAGTTATCTCGCGACCATGGACTCATTTTACGGATCGCTTCAACCTCTTTTGGTTTCTGCAAGACATGAGGAAGGTGCTGGTATCATGGCAGAAGCGTATGCCAAGGCATCTTCTAAGACAGGTGTCTGCATGGTAACACGTGGTCCAGGCTTGACACATTTAACAATTGCTCTTCATACAGCAAAACAGGACTCTACACCTCTTGTTGTATTCGTAGGGCAAGTACCGACAAATCTACGACAGCGTGAATCTTTTCAGGAATTAGATATAGTTGAATTGTCACGTCCTGTTACCAAGTGGGCGGTGGAACTAAACAGGGCTGATCGAGTAGCTGAGATAGTTGACAAAGCTTTCCACATTGCTAATTCAGGACGTCCTGGACCAGTAGTAATTAGTCTGCCGGAGGATATCGACAGGAGTTCAACGGCACAGCATTCACTTTGGCGCTACTCAACAGTTGGAATACCATCTCCATCAACCAAAGGTGTTGCAAAAGCTGTTTCCATGATTGAAGATGCAGAACGACCCTGTATTGTTGCAGGAGAAGGAATATTACGAGTTGACGCGACAGACAAGCTGGTTTGCTTCGCAGAATGTCTTGGGGCACCTGTTTTTACAGCCTGGAGAAGATTCGACGCATTTCCCAACAAACATCCACTTTATATGGGGGGACTTAATTTGTCATCGGTATCTAATGATCTTTCTGAACCACTGAAGAACGCTGACCTGATAATCGCTATAGGGACCAGGCTTGACGAATTCACTACCTTAAGTTATTCATCACCGTCAACTGAACAAAAGATTATCCATATTGATCGATCTCCCGAAGAAACAGGAGGAAGTTGGATTGGGGCCGATCTATCCCTCGTGGCAGATGCAGGTGAGGCAATGGACAAGCTTGAAGAGACTTTGAAGAACTCAATGCGTGCTAAACCGTCAAAAGCGCATCAAAAGCAAATAGCTGACTGGAGTGAATATTATAGGAGTCGTACTACACCACGCAGCAACAGGATTGGTCTTAAAGACGGGACAATTGATCTTGAGGGAGTATATCATGACATCCTTAACATTATACCTGACGATGCCAGTATTACTTGTGACGCCGGAGATTTTGGCAGTTGGCTGATACGTTACTATAAGTGGAACCAACCGCGGACTTTTTTTGGCCCAACAACGGGTGCTATGGGTTATGCCTTACCCGCTGCTATTGCAGCGAAGTTGGCAAGACCCCAAGCTCCCGTGATTGCCTTTGCCGGAGACGGTGGATTTGCCATGACGATGAGCGAGCTCGAAACCGCGGTCAGATTAAAGCTGGTAGGTTTGGTGGTTCTTGTTTTTAATAATAATAATTACGGCACAATTCGTAGACATCAAAATCGTGAATTCCCCGACCGCATTGTCGGGACAGCCCTCGGCAAAATAGACTTCCCTGCAGTAGCAAAGGCGATGGGCGCGGAAGGTTTCAGTGTCAGTAAGAATGATGAATTTGCCAAAACCTTCAAAGAAGCACTAAACGTAGACAGTCCAGCAGTTATCGAAATTACTCTTGGAGAGAATAACCTTGAT
>Ga0207988_1000928_pt1 | contig 15978 bp, 19 predicted proteins | sample ETNtaG_11_FD_185773 | JGI IMG/M metagenome (GOLD analysis project Ga0207988, IMG submission 185773) | Marine microbial and viral communities from oxygen minimum zone, Eastern Pacific Ocean - ETNP201310SV74 (SPAdes) (version 2) | ecosystem: Environmental > Aquatic > Marine > Oceanic ...
CGGACCACTGAAGTATCGCAACTCATTACGACGCTGCATGTACTTGTTCGGCATCTTACGCAAAATTGCGTCATACACCGAACGACTAATGTTAGCTCCCAGACCGTCGTGAGTAGTGCCACTGGCCTTACCCAACTTAACATAACCGTCCTGAGCCTTAAGCAGCGCATTGCTGCTTGTGGTATCACCATTAATCAGAAGGTCATCCATATCGTTCGACGTCTGACGCGCCATAACCTGAGCGATATGATCCTCCAAGGAGTCACCAGCAATGTTGTCCTCAAGGGACTCAGTGCTGACCTCCCAATCCAACCGGAGCTTAACTGTCGTTAAAGCGACCTTAGCAAAGGTCACGGCAGCGTTTGCGCCAGTATCGGTAGCCTCAGTTGCCTTTGCAAGCAACCGCGTTCCAACCGACAGCTTATCGATTTCCAATGACGGGTTGTTCATGCGAACGACCCTAGACTGTTGCATAAGAACAGACTGATCGATAACGAAGTCAAGGAAACGGTTAGCCTGAGCGGGCTTTAAAATACCGCCAGAGGCATTGCCGACAACAGAGGTAGTAACCTCGTTTGCTTTTTGAAGTAGTTCTTCGTTAGCCATTTATAATTTCCTCCTAAGACTCGTATCCAAGAGACTTAATCAAGTCCTGAGGGAGAAAAAGGTTTCCCCAAAATGACTCGGGGGCACTTTTCTCAGCAGCCTTAGCGACTACATCCTCTTCTTCGTCTGTCTCATCAACACTCTTTTTAATTGCACCAGCGTTCTCAACGGTTTCAACACGAGTGTTGATCACATCAAGACTATCGGTGACTGACTTTGTTGACTCATCAACCTTAGTTGTGAGTTCTTCCTGCTTCTCAGTCATTGCATTAATGGCAGAGGCCAGCTTATCTTCAATTAAAGTTTCAACCTGTGCGGCAGAAGCCTCGGAATGAGAAGCTAGCTTTTCATCAATGACAGTTCCTAGAGCTACAGTGAGTTCATCGATATTCATATCAATATCATCTCCTTCATTGATTTCTGCCACAAGCGCAATCTCTTCCACTTCAGCAGTAATTTTTTCTACATCGTCTTCATCAGAATCAACAATAGTATCCGACTCCGCATTAGCGGGATCGGACATCCATGTCAAGAACCTCTGAAGAAGTGAGATCTTATCTTCCAACTCGGCACCCTCAAAAGCCCCGTCATTTGACGGGGTTTCATCAGACGCAGTTAGAACGTCTGTATCTTCCATGTATATAACCATATCAGAATAATTCTTATTATGCAAGTCTTTCGTAACATTGCAGTCACATTCGGTACTTTTGATTGTATTATCAGTAACACATACTGTCGTATCGCCAACTGTGTGACATTCCGTTTCATCAATTGCGAGAGCATAGGATAGACCTTCGTCATCAGATTTAATCAACGTAATGTTAGCAACTGGGTTTGCCGGATTATCCACCAAACTCAACTCACCAAGTTCATACTTGGTAACCACACTAACCGGCTGACCTCGAAACTTCCTTGTTTCATCTTCCTTGCGTTCGAGGATTCGACCACCGATAGAGAACGCACCAAGGGTGCCATCCAAAACCTTTTGCCAAGTATCCTCTGCCCCTTTTGAAATATAAGCAGAAACCTCTACACCACGGTAGGTGCTTCCACCCTCATTAATCTCAACGGGACGATGACCTACGGCCTTGCCTACAGCCAGAGGCTGGTGCATCTCTCGTATGTTGCCCTGCCAATTTTTAAATGCTGTCATGGACGCGCTGAAATCAACGACGTCTCCTGACTTATCTACATTATCAGCAGTAGCTACGCCAACCACAACCCGCTCTTCATTTTTAATTAAAGAGACAGGGAAGATTAGTTGTAAATTTTCGCCATGCATATTATTGCCTCCTTATGAAGCTATGGGAACTATTATAACATATATCTAATTTAATTACAATAACCTTTAACCCACAGCAAAAACAGCCAGAGTAACAGACGCAGTGATCACTTGAAATTCAGTGTAATCACCGGGGATGCATACGTACTCCGTACCACCAGCAGGAATTAACACAGACACATGGTCATTCAGTTTTACTGTAGCATCAGTCGATGCGTGAGTGTTGTGAAAGTAAATACCATCAGTGTGATGACCTAAAGTGATTTTTGAATCAGTGCTGTCTACACTGATATTTGAATACATAACACTACTATTTCCGTACATATTGTCCTCCTTTAATCTTGATCACGAACCCCACCTGAGTCTTGGGCAGAGCCCCTCTCATTGCTGGTCTCGGGATTCGCAGAGTCATCTCCCGCTGGGGGAGTGTCAGCATTGTCATTCCCCTCGGGAGCGCCCTCTGGCCTTTCTGGCTCTTCTTCCACCATGTCTTCACCGGTAAACGGATTGATGCCCGTTTGCATAAGCAACTCCATTTTCCTAATATTGCTTGGATATGGAAGCTCTTCTTCACCAGCCTCGCGGTCAGGAAGACCCAGCATGTTTCGCACCTCGTTTGGTGTAACAACCTCAGTACGAAGATATCGATCTCTAATCTTAGACTGTACATCTTCATCGACCAGATCAATCTGTTCAAATCTAAAATCTACAAGATCGGTAAACTCTTTAACAATATAATTAATCCGCTTCTCTATAACCTTTTGATCGGGACCAACTACCTGAACTTTAAAAGTTTTATCCGCATCTCTCGCAACAGCAAGATTTGCATTATCGTAAACACCAACCTTGGGAGCCGGTACTCTATTAGCAACTAGAATCTCATCACGATTGGACTTTCTGAATTTATCGAAAGATGCGTCCTGCACGTTGGCTTCTAGCTTCTCAAACTTTATATCTACATCACCACCAAGTGATGCAGGAAGGGGAACGATAAGAGTTCCATGATTCCTGCCTTTAACCTCTGTTCTAAAATAGTTAACTAATTCTTGCTTCGATCTATTACTAAGCTTTGCACCTTTAAGAATAATTGCATATCTAGGGATAGCCTTATTTTCAAAATAATCAATATTATAATTCTTTGCGTACTTGTCACCCAAGATCGCACCAATAGCAGTTACCGCAGAAGGGACTCCGTAATAATTGCTTGTTGGTGTATACGCCTTAAAATGAATAATCTCATTAGGTCGTCCATCAGTATTGATAGGATCCGATGTTTCTAAATCTTGAAAGTTCCTAAAGAAAACAGACTGAATCTTGCTATGTCGTGACAACTGCACAAATCCATCACGCTGCCTACGTACTCGCATATTGACAGCTGGAATGTGACCAATATAACCTATCTTGCCAACATTGGTCCTCCCTATCTCCAAATAAGCGTTTCCGATAGTAAGATAGTCCGTCCACAACTTGATCATGGTCTCCGAAAATGTATCTTCAATATTGGAATCATCGAGCAATGCATAAAGCTTCTTACGCTCTCGAGCCAACTCAATTCTAATCTTATCTTTCTTAGCTGGCGTATCTGCCTTTTCAACTCGCCGCTTCGTCTTGTCTGAATCCTCAAAAGCAAATCCAAGAGCAACTGTGTTTGCGACACGCGCATTAATAGAAGCAAAGTGAGTGGTATTGGTTTCGTACAAGTCTGCCAAAATATTTAAATCATGAGGCGGCTCAATAACATCATACAGTGCATACCCATCAATCGAATCTGGATCGACGTACCGTGACTTAGCTTCCCCGACACCTTTATTTGGCTTATTGCCGACAGCCTTCTGTAACCTCTGATACCTCCGCTTCACCTTGGCGGACTGCTTAGAAATATCTATTTTTTTAAAAGGATCAGTATTAGAAAACTGAGTGTCTACCTTAGTATAACTAACGTCATCGATCTCAACTTCCATACTGTCATTTTCTACAAACGATGTTTCACCCATAATTATCCTTTATACGGTGCCACTTCTATAATGGCATCCTCTACCGGATCAGGCAATTGTCCTTCACCTAATCTTCCTTCTTGCTCTGACCTCTCACCATCGGTAACCTTCCGCGCGCCATCAACCCAATGAGGTTTACCACCATTATCTTTTCCAGCCCAATAATTGGCAGCTTCTGCCATCTGAGACTCTACCTTGCGATCACCAACCATACCTTCGGCGCACATATAGTTTCCATCCCCATCCGCAATAAAGCCACCATCGGGCATTTTCCATAAACAAACGCCAAATGCTGACTGAGGAACGACAATATTCTTTCTTTTCTTTATGATTCCGCTATTCATCCATCGTGAGTATAGCATATTTCATATCAAAAAGCGATTCAATCATCAAATATCGTATCGAATTCATAAAATCCTTCATCCACAAGGGTGAAGGATTCAATGACCCCATTAGCGGTTGGCATGGTTATCGTATCCGGTGGATCAGACTGCGTGTCTACCTCTATCGGCTCTATATCCCCATCCTGATTTTTATACCAATATGTTGCATATTTGTTTTCTGTATCCATACCTTAAAGAGCACAAGTAACACACTCGGGATCATCAATCCTGCATGCTGCAACTTCATCGTCTGAATCTTCTTCAAAGTCTAAAGTCATTTGGTTTAGAACCTGCTCATCGCGCGAGTTGTCACGATAAATGGTAATACCCTTGCACCCCAAATCATAAGCCATACGGTATAGCCTATCCGTATCTTCAATAGAGAAGTCCGTTGGGCAGTTTGTGGTTTTGCTAATAGCAGAGTCAACCCAACGCTGGATGGCAGCCTGCACGGCTACATGTTGTTCTGGCAGAAGCTCCATAGCGGTCACGCAGTAATCTGGCAGATCGTTAATATCCAAACCAAGTTCTTCAATCACCGGAACGGTCTCAACCTCTGTCCCAAGCCTTGAAGTGCGTGTGTACTGCCAATTGAAATATGGCTCAATACCTGTTGATGTACCCATCATTGTGCCGGTCGTACCAGTAGGAGCCACGGTAAGTAAGCAAACGTTACGAATGCCATACTGCTTAACTTTCTCTCTAATATCTTCAGGCATGCCCTTCATGTAACCTGATCTCAAATATGCGTCGGCACCAAAGAACTTAAACTCACCCTTTAGCTTTGCAAGATTAATAGATGCTTCGTAAGACTCAATTGCAATCGTCTTGAAAAGTTCATCAATAAAAATAAGACTATCTTTTGAGCCATAACGAAGACCCATCTTTACAAGCAATTCACCAAGACCCATCACTCCTAAACCAATACGACGATTGCCACGATGGGTTTTTTCAATAGAATCAAAATGATAATCATTAATAGTAATCACATTATCTAAAAGCCTGACTGAGTTGTGAACAACATAGCGCAGTTTGCTCCAATCGAATTCAGAATCAGAATCTACAAACTTAGACAGATCCATAGCACCTAGCGTACAAACTCCATACGCCTCAAGGGGCTGTTCGCCACAAGGATTAGTAGCAACAAGCGGAGCAAAATAATGAGAGTTGCTCATCTTGTTTGATCTCTCCAAAAAGTGCAAGCCGGGTTCCGCTGATGCGTGTGCTGAGGAAACGATCTGATCCCAAATCTCTCTAGCTTTTACCGTCTTGTAAACAAGAACTTCTTTGCCTAAAACATCTCTCCAGTAATAAAGATTGCCATCCCAAAGCTCATTGTATTCTGGATCTTTAGTATTGGGGAAGACCAGACTCCAGTCTGCATCTTCCTTCAAGGCAGCCATAAAAGAGTCGGAAATACATATCGACATATTTGCATTTTCAAATTCCCCGGGAGTATGTTTGACGCTAATGAATTCTTCAATGTCTGGATGCCAATCATTAATCATTAGCATCGTGGCGCCGCGTCGTGAACCTCCTTGTTCGATGAGCCCTGTAGAAAGGTTATACATCTTTCCCCAAGAGACAGCACCGCTAGAAATGCCGTTGACACCAATAACAGGAGCGTAGCGAGGCCGTAGAGTAGAAAGATTGATACCAACGCCTCCCCCCCTCGAATGGGTTTCTGCCATTTCTTTGACACTATCAAAAATACCTCCGCGAGAATCTTGTGGACATGGTAGCACAAAACAGTTCTGAAGAGTAAGACCCTTTGCACCCGCTCCGGCAAGGATGCGCCCGCCTGGAACGAAATAATCAAAAAGAATATCTTTGAACTTTAATTCAACTTCATCCACATTGGCAGGATCTTCACATTCAGCTAAAGAACGTGCCACCCTAGACTTGACGCTATCAACATCTAATTCAAGCGGCTTTGAAATTAGATCAATATCTACAGATACAGTATCGCCATGATACGTAACTACCTCTATTGATCTTCCATCTTCATCAACATTTAATACCCTAGAGATCTCCTTAGCCGGCCACTTAGGATCTGGTGCAACCATTGCTAGCACTAAGTCTCCAACTGACACATCCCCTTTTGGTGCTTTTAAAGAATACCTATCTAAAAATATCTTATATCCTTGATACCCGCTCTTACTAAAGAACGATGGAATTTTAATATTCCCATCGTTCTTTTTTAACCCAGCACCCTCCAATAGGGATGATTCAATTTTTTCGCTGACTACAGTCACACTTCCTCCTTTAATAACACTCCCCCCGGTGGCGTGGAGGGAGTTGAAGAACCATCATAGCACGTTCGCAATTCCGAAGCGAGTGCATTTACGCAGGTAATTCAAGAAATCTCTAAAAAACCCAAAGCCTCGTCAGCGATGTCATCCCAAGTCTGATACTCATGTAAAACTCTTGCTCCGCGCATGGTCTTAGACTTGTATCTGTAATAATCAGTAGTGACATCTTTCATTAATGACAAGAGATGATCATAGTTTGGGTCGGCCACCTGAGCGCCCGTTCCGACAAGATTGAAGTTGTCTAGTTCTTGCTCTGAGGCATCTACAAACTCTGCATCAAGGGGCATCGACAAATCTGCAAAGTCTGCACATCCAGTAAGATTGGTGCAGATAGTCGGCATTCCTGTCGCTATCGCCTGAAACGGAATCATACCAAAACCCTCACCAGTGGTGGGATAAACCATGCAGTGACTATTCTTATATAAAGAGATCAGAGCATCTTTTGGAATATGCCCATGTAGAAAAGTTATTTGTGGATGCTTCTCGTACTCAGCCATCCACGGAGTTATCTTATCCGAAGTTTTTAAAATTAACTGATAGTTGTCATCTTCGTCAAACAGTTCCAAGAACGCTTTAGCAACTAGCGCTCCGTTCTTTCTTGGAAGCTCTCCACCTACATGAAGAAAATAAAACTTCTCGCCAATCTCACGTTCCTGAACTCCCCACTCAGAAGAAATGCCGTGAGCCAGAACGTTTATTGGAATGTCTAGATTGTATTTTTCATATACACTCTTACACCACTCACTCGTAGTCCATAACTGAGTGGAATTATTAAACTGATCAACCCAAGCTGGAGGGATAGCAGTAAACTCCCAAGGAGTATAGCCTACTGTTTGAGGTACTTCAAACTGATAGTAGTACGGCAAACAGTAGTTTACATGCCACTTAGTACCAGTTGCATTCCAAAGTACCCGCTGCCCTTTATCTTTAAAAGACTGGAAGAGATTAAGAGATACCTCAGTATATCCCCTGCTTCTCCAAGCAGTTCCAGTAGCATCTATTGCCTGTGGTGTAAACCATGATATATCTGTCTTTAAACCCACGTAATTACATTTACTCCCAACTCAGCAAACTGATTTGCATCTTCTTCTGACATCCAGTACTGGATAGGTCTACGACAATACTGACACCGACTAACTCCAAGATATTCATCATCTATCTTACAGATAGTAATATAATCTTTGTCTAATACAGGAGTAGGAGGACAGTCATCGCACTCTGCTACTGCTATATATCTCATACTCATCTAGTAGTACTCCAGTTAGTTATAACAATATAGAAAGCTAGCTACTAGCTTGCTAGATAGCTTGCTGGGCTAGCACAGATCAGTTTAGCGTGTTTTTTTGAAGAAGTGGTGGATGGCCAAAAAATTTTCTCTATCGCACCTTTTGCTGTCGAAATATGGTAGGGTGGATCGATGTCGAAGTTTATCACAAATGTTGTATCTTTCACGATATGGAGCCTGCTGGTTGCCTTACTGGGCTGGTGGGCTTGTAAAGTAAACGGTACTATGGTAAACTACTGGAGTATAGTGCTGGCGTCGAATTGCATATACATGCTCGCTGCACCGATAATTAGCGGTTTGCAAAAGGAGTAAACCTTGAAGATAACACCAGCCACAGGGCAAGACGTAACAGAGATTGAGGAAATCTCTATAACTATTAAGCTCTTGAGAGATCAAAGAGGTGACTTGAACCCGGTGTTTTACGTTGTCTCTCCAGACGAAAGCTATGACGTATCAGTCATGCACTTGAGGCTATTGATTAATGGTCTTGAACTTGGCATAAGCAGTTTAGATAATATGATTAGCTGCATGCTGCAAATGATGAGATCAAACGCGGTAGAGGCTATGCAAACTATGGGTCTGGCTGATAGTCCTGTAGAGCTTGAGAAGATATTAAACTTTATCGCCAGTTTGGAAGAAGAAGATGGGGAGCCTGCTTAACTCCCACTCTCAAATACTCGGTCGGGTAATCAAAGGCTTCCCTTATCCAGATAGAGAATGCGCTCTCTGTAGTAAACCTTTGCAACTGGTTAATGCGATCCATTCGGATCAAGATATGCACCACTACAAAGCCATATATGTTTGCGGTTACGAGGACTGCCCTGCGTTCGATTATGCCGACAGAAAGGCCTATGTAAAGTTGTACTATTCATCGGAAGAAGCTCAGATAGTATTTGAAGATATACTTCTACCCGTTTACGGAAGAAGGGAAAAGGGGCTTGATGATGACTAAATGGATATGCGGCCTTTGCGAATCAGAACTGATTTGGGGTGGCGATCACGACTTAGATGACAGCTTTAGTCTTTTTACAATGGTAAGTAATTATACCTGCCCTAGATGCGATGCATATGTTGAGGTATCAACATGAGTTTACCTGATACGGAAGATCCTTGCGATTATCCTATTGAATTTATGGGTGAACACCCTCCTATAGAAATTCTTTTGAGTTATAATAAAAAAGATAGTAAACTTAAGGAAGTGAATTCGGAGAAACCCTGTGCTGACACAGAAGGATAGCACAATCGGCAAAAGCCGGTTTTTGTGCCTCCGGGGAGGACTATAATGGACGCAGGCAATATCATCACGCTAATAAGCTTGACGATTACAAACGTTGTCGCTCTGTGCGTGGTGTACATCCGCCAGAAGCGATACAACAATAAGAATTATGGAATAAAAAATGGTCGGGGAGATTTATATACACAGATAGGGAAGTTGCAGGACGACATGCACAGAGAGACTCAACTTCTAACCTCTGATGTTGCGGAACTACGCGGCATGCTCAGAGTTCATCTAAAAGAGAACACGAGCAAGCGTTAATGACCCTACAAGATAAATGTTGTACTTACCGTAATGGTGAAGTACAATTAACCGACCATAGGTGGATATCCACTTATTTAGAAACATCACTTACCAACGGTCAATACTTGAAATGGCTATGGTGTCGTGGTTGTGGTTTATACAAACTAGACCAGAAAAAGGAAAAGACCTTTATATCGGCTTGATTTATATCCCCAGCTGTGCTATACTGCTATATAGGAATGCCCTGTATGTCAAATTATTTTCCCCCGGGATCTAATTCGACTATACGGGGTTTTCCACTTTTTTCCTTTCGGTCCCCCCATCCAGCCCATTCCTGTGCTACACTGAATCAGTGACATGGCTATACACCCCAAACACTTATCAATCTGCTCTGGAATCGGAGCAATCGACCTTGGACTTCAAAGCGCACTCGGAATTGAGTCTGTGGGTTACATCGAAAGGGACGCCTTCGCTGCGGCCATTCTCATGGCGAGGATGGAAGAACAGGCCTTGGATGTGGCGCCTATTTGGGACGATCTTGAATCCTTCGACAGCACAGCATGGAGTGGATGCGTGGACATCCTATCTGCGGGCATCCCCTGCCAGCCTTTTTCGTATGCCGGTAAGCATGGAGGAACAGAAGACGAAAGGTGGCTCTGGCCTGACATTTGTAGAATTAGTGAGGACTGCGGGGCGAGCCAAATCTTTATCGAAAATACACCGGGACTTATCCAAAGAGGCCTTTATGAAATTCTCCACGATCTTGCCGAAATGGGGTACTCTGCGGAATGGGGTCTGTTCAACGCAAGTGACGGTCAAGCGCCCCATAAGCGACAAAGGGTATTCTTACTTGCCCACCGGGAGAGTATCGACATTAAGCCTTGGGTCGATAGAGCAAAGCTTTACACCGAACTCAGACGACAAGCGATGGGCGACACCAACGGCGAACATGTGGAAGGAGCAGGGTCCGAATATCGATTGGGAGAAAAGGAACGAGAACAGGATTACGAACCTTACAGTTCAGGCTGTTTTATGGCCGACACCGAATGCGAGAGACGGTTCGCGTGGACCCGAAAGTCTAAAGGATGGGAAAAGACCAAGCGGACACAAGGGCAACGAGAATCTGGAGGGAGCAGCACTGTGGCCCACGCCGATAGCGCAGGACGCTGGCGGTTCAAGAAGAGCAACGGTGCCGAAGAAGGCTTCACAAAAATCAAAGGATGGTACAACACTTACGGACGCTTCCCGCCTTCACGGAACAATAACGACGCGTGGGGAAGATGGGTTGAGTCAGGTCTTCCTAAACCCTCAATTTGTGGAGTCACTGATGGGTCTGCCTATAGGGTGGACCGACTTCGCTCCCTTGGAAACTCAGTCGTGCCACAATGTGTAACAATGGCTTACAACGTATTATTGAATAGATTAACGACAGAAACGAGGCCGGTGAGATGACAGACAGAAGTACAGAATATCGTGCGATTGTAGATCAATATAGTCCACGTAGAAAACTAAAACGACCACCATTTATTTTAAATGACCTAGTTTACATACCGCTTCAAAATGGCAACACTGCCTTCACAGAAGCGGAATACTACGAATTGGTAATCGGATGTTCATGGTCTGAAATGGTCGAAGGATACGTACAGGGACACTACAAATACTCTCCAAGACGCAAGCTGCATAAATGGCTCTGGTATCATATCAATGGTGAAATACCGAAGAATATGTGTATGGATCACATCAACAGGAATCGTCTAGACAACCGTTTAGAAAACTTACGTGTTGTCACATACAGCGACAATGCACGCAATGCAAAAAAACGCGGAGGTACTTCAAAATATCCCGGCGTGTCTTTCTGCTCCAGAGACAAAAAATGGCGAGCCTTTATACAAAAGGAACTAAAACAGTATTCACTGGGTTATCATGATACAGAAGAAGAAGCATTTGCTGCCTATTATGCAAAAGCAGTTGAACTGGGAGTAGAGCACAGCATCCCAAAAATATCTCAAATCTAATTTATGGAAAAGAAAAGAAAAACAGAAATTCGTGGAGTCACGCGTTGCAAAGAGTGTTTGTGGTATATTGGTAATAGAATGATACGAAGCAGAGACAACATCTGCCCCATATGTGATAGCAAAATACAGGAGGAAAAGTGAAACCAATATTTTTCGGAACAATACTAGTAATCTCAGGTGGCGTAGTCGCCGGGGGACTATTTGGGGAATGGTGGGCATTCGCCGCCCTACTACCCATAGCCGCATACGCAGGCTGGAAACTGGGGGAACAATGACCAGCCCATCCGCCGCGAACATCGAACGCCTCGCAGAATGCCTCACAGCAATCAACCTGAAGCTATCGTTCTGGTTCGACCAAGACCACTTTGAAACCGACGAAGAAGTCGAAGAAATCATCCACTACTGCGAATCAGGCGAAATGGACGAATTCACCGACACATGCGTAGACGAATTCCTAAGCATGATCCACGAACACTTCTTCGACCCGCCCTACCAAAGCCCCCTCAGCCACGTAGACCGACCAATGGGCGTCACACTAGACCACAACATCACATACGACTAACCTCGGCGGTTCAAAAATTTTATAACTAACAACGCTCGGAACACCCGCATGCAGCAAACCCACCAATACACAATAGAACACATCTACCACTTCACATGCGGCAAATGCCTACAATGGTGGTCCTACGCCCAAAAGGGACCCACAATCCACGATTTCTTCAAAAGGAACTTCACCTGCCCGCATTGCGGACACGCAGAAAGAATCAAATACAAAACATGGCCAACATCATCCCGTTCATCATAAGCAACGCACTCGCCTTCCTCACGCTAACGTAGCTAGACAAAACAAGGAAACTAAACAACCTGAAGAACTACCTCAAACCACCCCCCGCACTAGAAACCTAGAATGCTCTCAGACCGTCACACAGCCCCTCTGACGGCCTCCAGCAACAATAATGACCAACCCCCCGCCACAGCCCCCCACAGAGGCTACAAACAGCCCTCAAGGCAACCTGAGAACCATCCCAATTAGCAACCCCCCGCCCAAACACCAAATTGAGTATATATTCCACAAGAGCTGCATAGATCAACACGAGGTTCAGAACGAGGGACCTGCAGCTACCTCAACGGTGTTGTTCGGCTGGCTGGCTTCCGACCGCCTTTAGTGTGCATATCCCTCACCCAAATTTAGTGCTTGACATCAGCTGGCAACTCCATTAGACCATCAGTACCAACAACCGTTAGGGGAGAACATGAACACACCGGAACACACCATCAAAGTCCAGCGAGAGATTGACTACCAGCTGGCTATCCACATCGTCTACCAGATCGCTCGTGACGGCCTGCTAGCCGTCATGCTGGACCGGGGCATCACGATGGAGGAGATCACTGAGTCCGACCGACACAACGCTCAGCTACGGGCAGACTACGGCGACACGCCCTATGCCGCTCCCGATGTTGACCAGACCACTGGTATGTGCGGTGGGGGCGACTCGTGGCCCGTGTGCTGCCGTGGTCATCGTTTCAAGGAGTACTGGTTCGGCATTCTCTGTGAGGGTGATGACGAGCGTGGCATCGCCAACCGCTATAAGGGCAACGACCCGGTGCATCCGTCCATGCTGACGGTGTACGACGCTGAAGCAGCCCGTCGTGAAGCAGCAGAGGCGTTCGGGCCACGGTTCGGATGAGGCGTTCTAGGTGTTGTTCAGCTGGCTGGCTTCCGACCGATTGAAGTGTGCATATTCCTAAACTCTTTGAAGTAAATGCTTGACACCACTAGATTTATCCATTAGACATACACATGTGAGCAACACCGCTCACACTAATCCCTAGGGGGAACATCATGGATACAACCACAACCACCACCACCGAAGCGACCCGCCGCATGGAGGATGGTCGGCCACTACTCTCTACCCGTCCGAAGGGTAGCGTCGTAGCAGCCTTCCCGGTGAGCAATGACCACAACGAGAATCATCAGGTGGAGATCTGGATCTCGTCACCGACCGGAGACTCGTCCGACTCATTCATCTACCACCTGCCCTGCCTGTCTGCCTCTCAGGCCGAAGAGGTAGCGAGCCAGTGGCAGATCAGGTGGGGCATCTAGTCCGTCCCCCTAACGGTGAGAGAGCCCCCTACGGGGGGCTCTCTTGCGTTATAGGCCTAGTGCCAGGTCCGACCAGGTCCGACGGTGTTGGTCAGCTGGCTGGCTTCCGACCGCCTTTAGTGTGCCTCTGTGCCCGCCTCTGGAATAAATACTTGACAGCACCCCACCCGGTATGATCTAATCTACCTGTGAGCAACAACGCTCACACTGACTCCCTAGGGGGATATCATGAACACAACCACAACCACCACCCACCACACCGATTGCCGGTTCGTATCCGGTAGTGGCTGGTGCTGCTCGCCTCAGTGTGGGCGCCCAGTAGTGGCAATGGCCGGTCGGGTCGTAGCAGCGTTCGCCAACGGCATGTCACAGGTTGAAATCTGGTGCCAGTCGCCAACCGGTGGCGATTCGGACTCTTGCATCTTCCGCATGGACTGCAACAGCGATGCACAGGCTGAGATCATCGCTAGTGGTTGGCAGGTCAGGTGGGACCTCTAGACCGTCCCCCTAACGGTGGCAGGGGCGCCCTACGGGGCGCCTCTGTCGCGTTATGGGCCTAGCCTCAGGTCCGACGGTGTTGGGCCGCTGGCTGGCTTCCGACCGATAGAGTAGATGTTAGCCCTTGCCCCCGTGGAGTATCCCCGCCTAGCACCCTTCCTATGGTCTATGCTGTTCCCATGAACACAAACCCATACCACACCGCCCTACTCGCCCTTATAACGATGGCCGTAGGTGCCCTGCTCATCGTGACATTCGCAGTCTCGAACGCTGCTCATACTCACTTCACTTGCTCCGGCGAGACAGTCACCGTCCAGCCCGGTGACACCCTCTACGGCATCGCTCATGTCCACTGTCAGGGCAACATCGTGAACGCTGTCCACCACATCCAGCAGACGACTGGCGGGTCTCTCATCCACCCCGGCCAGACGATCACCCTGCCACGGCAGGGCTAGCCCTTCGGGGTGTTGGGCAGCTGGCTGGATTCCGACCGGTGGAGTAGGTGTGTTTGTCACACCAGTAGAGTACGGTACCTACAACAACTAACTGATAGGGGAACACAATGTTCGGAGCCAACTACAACACACCGACCGCTATGGCCTACCGCCGGAGCATGACGGCCCACTACGTCAAGTGTGATGAGTGTGGCGGGACGGTCTGCGGTGACTACGCCGCCGGGAAAGACTTGTGCCGATATGCCCACGACGATTGTTTCTCCGGCGACAAGTACGACGATGGTGTGTTCTGTGGCTACTGCCGATAACTCGACAGTGTTGGGCGCTGGCTGGCTCCCGACCGGTGGAGTAGGCGTGGTAGATATACAGACTAGAGCGCATCCCCACAAGCAGTTGACAAGCACAGCTTGTTGTGTCATGATCCTGGTACCGGGATGGAACCACTCAAACGGTATGCATGCATGCCGTCACTGTAAACAATGCCCGAACTGGTACAACGAGGTAGGGGTTACGCGCATCCCTACAGTACCAGGAGAGCCCTCGGTCTGCAGGCCGGGGGCTCTCTGCATTACCGGGTGTCGTGCGCTGGCTGGCCCACCAACCGGCTAGAGTGTATATGCTTATACTCACTCTTGAACTTTCCTACAGGAACACTTGACAGGACCGCCGGGTCTATGCCTATACTTGGGCCGTAAACAGAAACTATCCCGAAGGGGGAACCGAAATGCCAAAAGATGCTGATGGACTCGAGACCTACCCATCTTATAACCAACTGGTCGAACTGCTCCGCGCTGGTGCTGCGCAAGACGAGGGCACTCCACTGATGCTTGCCTACGTGGTAGCCACCAACATGTCCCGACACATGGGGTGGACCGTGTGGCCCTCTGAGATCATGGCCGATGCCGTCAAGCAGGCCGCTAAGGCCTGATGGGTGTTGGGCGCTGGCTGGCTAACCGACCGGTGAAGTGGATTCGCTAAAAGTTGCCGATAGAGTGCAAGTCCAGGAACCAAACACAAAACAAAAACCACAAGTGAACAGGGGAAACAAAACATGAACATCACACTAAAGATGGTGAATGAAGGGCTAGACAACGGAGCCATTGACGGGGACGGCCACGGGATTGTCTCTCCCGACTACTACGTCCAAAGGGGTTTCCCCTTGGCACTTGTCGAGCCACTCGAGCACGAAATCGAATCAGGCTCCGGCAAGTATGCGATCACCCGGCCTGACGGGACCGTAGGCAACGTGACAGGCATCTCCACCCTGTCCTTCCACTACTGGCTAGCACGCTCACTAGGGGTGGACTACGAGGGCGCATTCGGCAGGGGCACTCAAGCTCGCAACATTAGAACTGCCATCCGGGCCTGGGCTAAGGACCAGGCCTAAGTGTTGGGCGCTGGCTGGCTAACCGACCATCTGAAGTAGATGGGACTGTCGCAGGCGTGAAGTACGCTGAGAGCATCAACCAACCAATAGGGGCAAACATGACCGAAACCGAACTAGCAGCAGCAGCGGAGCGTCTTA
>Ga0207988_1000931_pt1 | contig 15942 bp, 14 predicted proteins | sample ETNtaG_11_FD_185773 | JGI IMG/M metagenome (GOLD analysis project Ga0207988, IMG submission 185773) | Marine microbial and viral communities from oxygen minimum zone, Eastern Pacific Ocean - ETNP201310SV74 (SPAdes) (version 2) | ecosystem: Environmental > Aquatic > Marine > Oceanic ...
GGCTACTTACGCCATGTTGAACGAGATAAACTTTCATGGGTGACGGGTGCTCAGTAAAATTAAGTCGAATTAGGATATTAATAAACTATCGATATCGATGCACACTAAGTCGTTCTTTTTTCTTTCCGTTTCTTCATCCAAACGAACCACAGTATTACGGTGACTCCAACCAGATAGGTGATAGCTGCCCAGTGGGACACTGTAATGAGGTAAATCAAAACAAACAGCCCAATGACTGGTATGGCGACCACATGCCTGGGTAATTGAAAAAACTTATGCATTTATCGACCACCACGATGATCAACTACTACATCATCTTAAGTGAGTGAAAGCCCTCATAAATGGAGAAAGGGGGAATGACGCTTTTCGAAATCGAGCTGGCAAAGAGGTTTGGCACTATTGTGTTCGGACCTATGAGTCTGATCATCGAAAGTGCAACAAGGCGATTGCAAAACACCCGCTTTTTTGTGGTAGTATTTTCTTCTGAACATAGATTTAAAAAGGAGTTTTGTATTTAGTTGTCGCCTGTTTCCACAACGCTACCATCAGATGAGTAATAGACCCAATCATCTTCTTTCTCACCGCCTTTGTAGGTTCCTTTAGACCGTAACTGTCCGTTGTCGTGGTATTGGGCCCAAGGACCATCCCACTTACCGTCCTCGAAGGTTCCTTTCCTTCGTAACTGTCCGTTGTCGTGGTATTGGACCCAAGGACCATCCCACTTACCGTCCTTGTAGGTTCCTTTGAACCATAACTGTCCGTTTTCGTAGTAAAGGACCCAAGGACCATCCCACTTACCGTCCTTGAGGGTTCCTTTGGACCGTAACTGTCCATTGTCGTGATATTCAACCCAGATACCTTCCCTTTTTCCGTTTCTGATGGTTCCCTGTGTCGCCCCAGTTGTTTTTCCCGTAAACGGGACATCAGTGAACTCTTTGTAATAAAGACCGTCCCGTTTCACCAGGTCGTCCATCGTTTCCCCAAAAGTTGTAATCGGTAACAACAAACAAAGGGGAAGGAGTATTCTTGTAATCAACTTCATCATGCTATCCTTTCTTTCATCCTACACTAAAAAAACAAACAGCCCTATTAGTGAGAAAATAAAAACGATAGCAATCAAATGTTTTGCTGTATTGAGAGACAGGATTTTCTTTTGGTGAGTTTTTCACATCTCAAATAAAAGTGACAGAAAAAATCGGCGGCAAATATTCTTGACTGAAACCATTTTTTCAGATTTCAATACTATCTATTGATTGTCATCAAACTCTATTATTTCATCAATCTTCATTGATGTATCCATCCAATCCCACTTGGGCAACTCTACATATTTTCTTTTTCCTTCATATCCCGACATCGTTTCGGCGTAATAGTTCTCGAACTTATCGGCAACATCTTCGGCAGAGTCTGCTTCCATCTCATATTCTGCTTGTCTATCTTCACTGTATTGACATCCCACATCTCTATCATAAGAAGTGAATGTGATTGAATACTTGATTAGATACTTTTTCACTTTCTATCAAGAATCAACACACGCGGCCACTGAAACAGTGACAGAAGGCGTTTATAGGGTAGTGTATACGGGATTGTTGCCCTTAGTTATAGGCGCCCCTACCCTACCCACTTATCTCGTAGACACCCCCTTTATTTTCATTTGGGAGTCATGACTCCCCTGCCCGTCTGCTTTACAGCCAGCAACAGTGGAGACCACTGTGACCATAATGTGACCGACAGGAGTCCACTCCAGTCCATTTGAGTCACAATCAGTCACATGCGCGTGGGATCGGGGTGCGTATGTTGTTGATTAAATGTGACTGCTAGTGTGAAGGTTGGTTTCGCAATGCGAAGGTCGGGAGTTCGATCCTCCTCGGCTCCACCAATTCCTCCCTTGTGTTATCAGTCAGTTAGACCCGCCTTGTTGATGGACTCGCTGTATTTCAAACCTGCCTTGACAGAACCGTCTCACACCTGCTCGATGAGTGCCAGAGGCGGGTCAATCCCAAGAGTTTGGGAAAAGCAAACGGCATGAACCCAGGCCTTTACGCATTAAGCCATGGCCATTCTCGCCGGCGACGTTTGGTTATTTTGCACTTATTCTTTTTTCTATATACTGGTTTGCGATCATGCAGACGCCACCGCGAGTGTTGGTAACCAAGATCGGTCTGGACGGTCATGACCGTGGCAGCCGCTTGGTCGCTGCTGCACTGCGGGATGCGGGCATGGAGGTCATTTACACGCCGCCATGGCAAGACGTCGAGGACGTCGTTCGCCTCGCGCAGGACGAGGACGTGGACGTGGTCGGTGTCAGTTCCCTGGCGACAGACCACCTGCTGGTGCCCAGCCTGATGGCCGCACTGAAAAGAGAAAACCTCAACCATGTAGGCGTGGTGGTGGGCGGCATCGTGCCGCACGATGAAGAGGCGTTGCTGATCGCAGCAGGAGTGAGTCGGGTATTCCACCCCGGCAGCCCGATGGAGGAGATCACCCGTGAGGTCTCTCAACTCGCAGCAAACGCGCGGCAGCAGGCACCCGAACTACTGGAATAACCCGACCCATGGCTAAAGGCAATACCCCGCACAAACTCGAACCCGACAGCGGTCAGGATTCCACCCGCGAGCGTTGGCAGCGGGACTATCAGACCCAGCTGTCTGCAAAAACCCCGGTGGTCAACCGCTCGGGCATCCGCATCAATTCGCTGTACGACGAGACGGACTGGAGCGGGACCCGGTATGCGGAGCAACTCGGTTACCCGGGCCAGATCCCCATGACCCGCGGCATCTACCCCAGCATGCACCGTGGACGCACCTGGAGCCAGCGCCAACTGATTGGGTTTGGGGTCCCCGCGGATTACAACGCCCGCCTGCACAAGCTGCTGGAATCCGGCGTATCCGCGGTCAGCCTGATCCCCTGTAACTCAGTCTACCGGGGTTTCGACGCCGACCAGGTACCACGGGAACTGCTCGGAACCTGTGGGGTCGTACTCAACACGGTGGACGATATGGACGCATGTTTTTCCGGCGTCGACATTGCCCAACTGTCCACTGCCCAGAACGACCCGTCACCGTTCACGCTGCTGGCGCTTCTGCTTGCAGTCGCCAAGCGGCGGGGTATCCCGTGGACGCGCATCACCGGGACATCCAATCAAAGTGATTACATCTCGCACTACGTGGCCAATCATATGTTCTTCCGACTGGCGCTGCCCGGCGCCCGGCGCATGCTGGTCGATCATATCGCGTTCACCCTCGAGCAGGTCCCGGGCTGGAATCCGCTTTCGATTGTTGGCCAGCACATGCAACAGGCCGGCGCCACTCCGGCCGAAGCCATGGCATTCACGCTGTGCACCGCAATACAGTACGCCCGGGATTGCATCGATCGCGGCCTGGATCCCGAACTCTTTTTCCCACGCTTTACCTTTTTCTTTGACATATCCATCAGCCTGTTTGAGGAGATCGCCAAGTTCCGCGCCGGCCGGCGCATCTGGGCGTCCATCGTGCGCGACACATTCGGCGTCAAGAACCCCAAGGCCTGGCGCTTCAAGTTCCATGCCCAGACCTCGGGCGTCGACCTGACCCGACAGCAACCGCTGAACAACATTTCCCGGGTCACGGCCCAGGCCATCGCCGGAATCCTTGGCGGACTGCAATCCCTACACACCGATGCCTACGACGAAGTGCTCTGCGTACCCACCGAAGATGCGGCACGCATTGCAATTAATACCCAGAACATCCTACGCGAGGAGGCACACCTGACCGATGTCATCGATCCCCTCGGGGGCTCCTACTATGTCGAAACCCTGACCGATCAGATGGAAGACAAGATCAGGGAGGTTATGGATACCGTGGAGTCGGCCGGTGGTATGTACAAGGCCGTCCAGGAAGGGATAGTCCAGACCCGGATCGGGGAATCCGCGCTGGGCTTTCAGAGTAGCCTTGATACTGGTGAGCAGACACTGGTCGGAGTCAACGCCTATGAATTGGAGGGTGTGGAGCCGCCGGTTGCGACACTGGAGCGACCCGACAAAGAATCCGTCACCCTATACCTGGAGGGGTTGGATGCCTACAAGCAATCGCGCGATACGCCAGCAGTAGCGCGAGCGCTGGACGAGCTGTCCACAGCCGCCAATTCCGAGCGGCAAAATGTCTATGCGGGTGTGGTGGCAGCAGCCACGGCCGGGGCAACCCACGGTGAGATCGTCGCCCGCCTGCGCCAAGAGTTCGGCACCGGCGACCCCTTGATCGTGCCCTGAGTAGTGTCGAACGATCTTGTTGCCAGCCTACGCCGTGGCGACCGCGCGGTGCTTGCGCGGGCCATCAGCGTTGCTGAAAATGGCGGCGCTAAAGCGCAAGCGCTGCTCGAGCGCATCGGACCGGCAAACGTTTCGCACCCAGTAGTAGGTATTACTGGCACTTCAGGGGCGGGCAAATCCACGCTGATCGATCAACTGGTGGCAGAGTTGCGTGCCCGCGACCGGACCGTTGCTGTTGTCGCCATCGACCCAAGCAGTCCTTTCAGCGGCGGAGCGGTCTTGGGTGACCGATGCCGGATGAACCGACACCAGGCGGACCAAGGCGTCTACATACGCTCCCTGTCGGCAAGAGGTGGCACTGGCGGGGTCTCGGCCGGCGTCGATCGTGTCATCCAGGTTCTGCAGGCCAGTCCGTTCGACCTGATCCTGGTGGAAACTGTCGGCGCGGGACAGTCCGAGATCGACATCCGGGGGATCGCCGACACCTGCATCGTGGTGTGCACGCCCAACAGCGGCGATGACATCCAGGCGATCAAGTCCGGCATACTGGAAATCGCCGATATCCTGGTCGCAAACAAAAGCGATCTGGCCGGATCGGACAAAAATGTAGGACAGCTCATTATGGCGCAGAGCCTGCCTTCGAATGCACGGCCGATCCCCGTGCTTTCAACCATAGCAACCACGGGTGAGGGTGTTGACACGCTGGCGGAGCGTCTACTGGAACTGTGCAGATCGGAACGAGCAACGGCGGCGAGCGATATGCGCACATCCGCCCGGCGCAGACTGGCTGGCGCCGTAGCACGCAAGCTTGAACGCCATCTGATCGACGCCCATGATGACGACTTCGAACAGATGGCCGCATCCGTCGATCGGGGCGAGTGCGTCATTGATGAAGCCGCGGCCCGGTGGGTACGCAAGGTGACAGATTCCCACTAAACGGCAGCGCCGACCAGCAACCCACGCTTCGTTCTATAAGTCAGTTAGAGATTCACCTTGTTGAGGTATTTGCTGTGTCTCAAACGGGCCTTGTCACAAACATCACAGCACCGGTTTCGGCAACACTATTCCTGCAACAGCTTTTGGCTATTGCCGTTTATGACTGACTGATCAGTTTCGGTTCTTAGCGCTTCCCACCAGTGGGCTTGGGGCAATTTTCCCAGATCAAACACTTCTCCGATCAGTGGCGTGGCGACGGTCACGCCCCGCCTCTTAGCCTCTGCGGTAATCCGAATAACTGGCTCATCCCATGGGTGTACCGACAAATCAAACTTAGACCAGTGAATAGGAAATAGTACCCGGGCATTGAGATCGATACTCGCCTGCACGGTCTGCTCAGGCATCATATGAATGTTCGCCCAATTGATGTTATAGGCTCCGTTTTCCATAAAGGCGATGTCAAACGGGCCATATTTTTCTCCAATGATCTTAAAGGTCTCTGAGTATCCGCCGTCACCACTGAAGTACGCGCTCAATGTTTTGGAATCAATAACCCACGAACCCCAAAGCGTCTCGTTTCGGTTACTGAATCGTCGTCCACTGAAGTGGCGCGCCGGGGCCAATGTCAATTTAAGACCCCGATAAAGTTCGCTCTCATACCAATCCAATTCACTGATCCTTTCACCATTGACGCCCCATCGTTGCAGGTGCGCTTTGACGCCTAACGGCACAAAAAAATGATCGACGTGCTCCGATAGATCTGTAATCGCCTGGTAGTCGAGGTGGTCATAGTGATCGTGGGAGATGATCACCGCATTGACGGCGGGCAGATCATCAATAGTGATTGGGTTTTGCAATGAGAATGGGTTGCCTATCAGTGGAACCGGAGACGCACGATTAAAAATAGGGTCGGTCATTATCACAACAGCACTTGTTTTCATCAAAAGAGTCGAATGTCCCAGCCAAACGAATTTACCCTCCGTCAAACTATCGCGATCAAAAGGCTGGGATGGCAACGGCTTAGAAGGATTCTTCCCATCGGGAGGGAAAATCCAATCGTATATTGAGATTTTCCTCTCGCCTGACGACGTGCTCACTTGCGTCGACACCAGGTTGACAAATTTTCCACCCCTGAAGTTTTTCGAGTGCGCCATGCGCTGGGTGCTATCTTCGTCCGGCTTGCCGCCAAACGCCGGAGCGTAGTTAAAAAAGAGCCAAACTAACAGGCTTAAGACTACTACTGCATAGAGTAGATACTTTAACGCGCCTAACAGGTTTTGAAGAATTTCCATTGTCGATCCCGCCCTTAGGCAACCTGGACTATCGACTGCTTCTTAAGCGTCAACGAATAATACTGCCCTACCCGGATTTTCCGGACCCCAGACAACACCACTGGCCCGGCCCATCGTGGTAATTGTCTTAAGGTCTTCCTCGTAGTTCTTGATAAAACTCCGGGGTCTATCATTTTGTTACCCCGCGAGGCTTTATGAAGGCGCAGAATTTTCGATAGACCCGACAACACGACCAGCGCGAGGCGTATTACTTTCGTCTGACCCGTCTACAGCGCGCGGCCCCAAAATCTCCGAAGCTTGCGTCGAAACTCAGGTTATTCAGCAATTCGCCCTTCATATTTACACCGTGCTCCCTGAGGCCTGTACCCGTGGTAAAAACAGGACGATAGCGAAGATTGCAGCAGCGGCGGCAGCCAGTATCAAAAAGAAAATATCAAAGCCCCAATTCGCATGTACCCAGGCAATCATCGGTATCGCCGTGGCGCTGATCGAAAAAGTAATGATGTACCGCGCGGCTAACGCCCGGCTGCGCCATTGCGTCTTGGTCACCCGGCCAATCAACACATCGTTAATGGGGATCTGGCCGAAAACTACCAGCATGAATGCCGTGGCTATCACCAACGCCCATGACCCACTCAACCCAATCATCGCCAAGAAAAAGATGCTTTGGCAGGCCGCTACGGTTAGAAATACATACTTCAGTGACCACCGGTCTACCACAAATCCGACGATAAGCTGGCCTATAGAGGCGAGGGCAAAAATGCCAAATGCATACCAGCCTATGTCGGAAACTGAAACTGCAATATCTGCCATCCGCTCACCCACGATCTTGGGCAGGGCAAAAGTCGTGCTCTGAAATACCAACCCGCCCAGGGCTGTCGAGGCAAAAACAATTAGAAAAATACGAATCAACTGCGCCCGTGCGAAACCGGTCGAGCCAGTCGAACCGCCTCGTTTGTCTTCAGACTGACGGCCTGGCCCGGCATTACGGCAGGCAAAAAGAAAACCGATGTAGGCGCCACCCAGCAGTAAGGTCACAACGCCGGGCCAGATAAAGGCAGCTTTCCAGCCACTCGATTGAATCAACAGGCCCGTGAACAAGGCCGCACAGGCAACACCAAGATTGCCGAACACCCCGTTGACCGCCAGCGGCATACCGGTGCGCTGGCGCCCCTGGATCACCATGGCGAGCCCAACCGGGTGATAGATCGACCCAAAAAGCCCAATGGCAAAAAGTCCCAAGGCCATCGTAACAGGCGTTGTTGCCATGGCCGTGGCGATAGCGCTGATACCGATTCCAATAAAGAATATTGCCATCATCTTCTCGCGACTCCAGCGATCAGCCAACCAGCCCGCCGGCAGAGCGCCGAGCCCGAATGCGATCACCCCTGGAGTGGCATAGGGAATCAACTCGGCATAACTCATTTCCCATTCCCGAGTCAGGGTCAAGGCAGCGACGCTGGCGAAAACCAGCGGCAGCAGATGGTCGACAAAATGGCCAATATTCAGAAAAAGAAAATGTATTCGCGCGCGCACTGCTGTTTTACTCTGGTCAGGCATCACAGATAATTATATAGATTGATACTATTATTTGGGCTAACGGATTGCGAAGTGCGCCCATCCTATTAATGCAATTGATATTCACAAAACCGCTGTGCTGCTTACTTCTTGGCTGAATTTGAAAAGTGACCGTGGCTATGGCTAAATAGAATAAACACTAAACCGAAGGATTAACTGATGAAATTTCAACTTAGCGCTCTCAGCTGTGCGTTCGTCGCATCGATGGCACTCATAAACCCACTCGCCCAGGCCGAAACCCGCGTGACTTATAAATCCGCGAAATCGACTTCCTCCTACTACCAAATGGCCGTTCAAATATCAGAGGCTATGAAACAAGGATCGAGCGGCAACATTATTGTAACGGTAGAAGAAAGCCAGGGCTCAGTTCAGAATGTGATGGAGGCCAAAGTTCGCGGCGGTGATTATGTTTTTACCACGCCACCAGTTTTGGTGCGGCTAGCTCAAGCTGGCAAAGCCATGTTTAAGGATAAGACTGATCCTAAGTTCGGTGAGATTCGCGCGCTTTTTCCTATCCCTTCGCTGACAATGCATTTTGTGATGTCCAGCAAAAGCGGGGTTAAGGATTTTGCCGGATTAGCGGGCAAAACTATCCTCCTGGGCAAAGGGTCCTTTGGCGCTAAAGAGGGTGCCAAATACATCAAACTGTTCGGACTTGAGGGCAAGGTCAGCCTGGCTGATGCAGAATTATCAAATGCAGTTTCTGCATTAAAAAATGGTCAGATTGATGGCTTTGTCACCGCTGGATCTTTCCCGGCTCCCAATGTCATTGAAGCTGCGGCATCTACCGGTGTGACCGTACTTTCGTTGTCGGGTGATCAGATCAAGAAAACCAAACGCACCCGCCTGGTTATCCCAGCCGGCACCTATGCCGGACAAGACCAGGACATCATTACTACTTCATTGCCGGTGGTGGCCTATACAACGACTGCCATGGATGACGACACCGCTTACGCATTAACCAAAACCTACTGGGCGCAAAAGAGCTCAATGGGGTCAAGCGCAGCGTGGTGGAATGGCGTCAACCAAGGGCTAATGCCTAATATCACCGGCAAGATTCACCCGGGGGCTGTGCGTTACTATCAGGAAGCAGGGTTTACCCTTTCGGCCGCGCAACAATAACAAACTCCTCATCACATAAAGCAAAGCTATCTGAAGAAATCTCCAGGTACTTCTTTATTGCCATCGGCTTACTTGGCGAACTGAAGTTCGGGTATTGATCGACTCAGGATCAGAATCACTGCTGGCGAGATATCGGGCCCCTGCCCTGATGCTCGCCAGCGGTTGCGTCTTTTTTCATCTTTTTCTGATTTTCTCAGGCCTGACCCCTAACCTGGTCAGCCGGCCTGTCCATATGGCATTCGTCCTGCCTTGGGTTCTCTGCCTTGGGGCTCGCTCAAGCTTTGCAAGAATTACCGGGTATGTCCTCGCTATCGCCGGTATAGCGTGCGCTCTTTGGATCGCTTTAGCCCATGATTCACTGGGTGACCAATATGGCTTTTTAGAATCGAATGCCCAGGTGGGGGGCGCCATGATTCTTCTTTTGGTGGTGATTGAGGCTGCTCGCCGTGCTGTCGGCTGGCCACTGCCGTTAGTAGCTGCAACCGCGCTCGCGTATGCCCTGTGGGGTGAACATATCCCCGGGGAATTCGGTCATTCCGGGATGCCTCTTGAAAGCCTGCTGGGCAGCCTGACCATTACTGAGGGCGGTATCTGGGGAATTCTGACCGGTATTTCGGTTAATGTCGTGGCGATATTTGTGATCTTTGGCGCAGTACTTAATAGTGGAGAAGCAGGACGCGGGTTTATGAACATCGCGGCCAGTGCTGCCGGACGTCTCAGAGGTGGTGGCGCAAAAGTATCTGTCATCTCGTCTGCCCTTTTTGGATCTATTTCGGGATCAGCCTCTGCCAACGTTGCATCGACCGGCGCTATCACCCTACCGGCCATGATTCGCCTGGGCTACCCCAAACGTCTTGCGGGCGCGGTCGAGGCCGTGGCTTCATCGGGCGGGCAGATCATGCCACCGTTGATGGGTGCCGGAGCTTTCGTAATGGTTGAACTTACGCAGGTGCCCTATACCGGGATCATGGCAGCAGCGTTGCTCCCAGCTATTCTGTATTTTTTTGCCGTCTGGGTTGGCATAAACGCCTATACACGCAAATACGACCTTAAGGGAATTCCCCAGGATGAGAAACCCTCAATACGTGATGTGGCCATTACATCAGTATTTTTTCTCATACCGTTTTCTGTGCTTCTTTGGGGAATGTTTATCGCCAACCTTACACCTCAGTATTCGGCCTGCCTCGCAATATTTTCAGGCGCGCTATTGCTATTGACCGATAAAGAATTTTCTTTTAAGGCAACCGGAATATTGCGCCGGATTGAACGCGCTTTGATTACCAGTGCACGACAGATAGCTTTGATCGGGGCAATTATCCTTTGTGCCTCGATAATTATCGGGGTACTGGGAATAACAGGATTAGGGGTCAAGGTCACCTCTTTGATTTTGTCTTTATCGGGGGAAAATATCTGGCCGGCCGTGCTCTTGACCGCGCTCGCCTGCCTGGCATTGGGCATGGAGGTGCCAACCACGGCCGCCTATGTAATTTGCGTCTCGGTCGCAGGGCCGGCGCTGATAGATCTGGGTTTGCAACCGCTACAGGCCCATCTTTTCGTATTCTGGTTTGCGCTAATCTCAACGATCACCCCACCGGTGTGTGGTGCGGTGTTCATTGCCTCGGGGATGGTTAACGAAAACTGGCTTAAGGTGGCATTTACTTCGATGGCTCTTGGGGTGGGCCTGTATGTTATTCCTATCGGGATGATCGCAAACCCTCAACTTATCGAGTTAGCGAACAGCCCATGGCAGGCGCTGTTGTCTTTCTGCCAGGTGGGGGCCGGCCTGGGCTTGATCTCTTATGGATTAATTTCTCCGTCTGGTATTTTCAAGCGCCTTCTTTTGTTAGCCGCAGGTGTGGCCGTGATCTTCGGTCGCCTACTTTATGGATAAGCCTGCTTGTCCCTTTGTGGATGCTGCCTGCATCCGTGCCCACCAGCCTCCGCTGGCGCTATGCAAGCGGCCGCACAAAAGAACCTGCAATTCGTAGGCTGTTGTTCACGGCAAGTTTATTGTGCTCGGGGTGCCACCAATCGGTGCAGAGTCATCTATCAAAATCCATCGGATCGTCGGCCTAGGTTTACAACTGATAAACTGACCAGAATGAAGTAACGCAAGGACGCGTTTCATGGCCCCAGTATGGCCGAACAGTTTGGGCGACTCCTACTGCCAGACGTGAATCAATGTTCTCACAGTACTAGATAAATCAGCCGACTACGCACACCGATCCTACGCTTATCTGACCGAATGTGACTCGCACAGACAGTTTGTAAGCGGCCTCGGTCACATCAAGATTTCCTTCACGACAAAAAAGTCAGCCGAAGTATCTGGTGGGGCGGCGGGGTTGATAATGACCAGGCTTCGCCGATAGTCAACGCGTGCTTGCCGCACAACCTGATAGTGCCTGATCACTTCCCTGTCAATCTTGCAGTTTGAGGAATTGCGGTTAACTATACTCAGCCACTCAAGAACTGGGACACCGCTTACGTCGCTTACCCCTGTTCGGCTCTCGATGACCTCTATTTCAATACCTTTTTCGCTGTGACACACGCTAGGAAAGACGACCTCAAAACGCAGCGAATACTGGATTGATTCCACCGTCATTTCGGTACTTGGAGTACGCTCACCGATTGAAATCCCAATATTCCTGATCACAGGCAACCGGTTATGATCGGGGATCGCCAGCGCCTTGATCGGTGGGCTGACTCCCAAGTCTTGCACTCTTTGCCGTTTTTCCCGAGTATCGAACGAGCAGAGTTGCAGATCGGAAAGGCGGTGCGGCGTCTCCTCACGACAATCCATCAGGAGAAGCCTGGAGGTGGCCGTGGCAGGGACAGGCATGTTGACTTGGTACGCACGGCGTACCGGATTGAATATCTCGGGACAACCCTGGCCGTCGGGGTCAAGTTTCTGCTCAACCCGGACGAGTCGAACCGCATCGCCGGTAGCTGGGTCTCTGGAAGCGAGATCGGTGTAAAGGATTCGTGCACCCTGGTCGGCAAGGCAGGAGTTCGCAAAACGGGCGTTGAAGTTTAGTAGCCAGGAGTCCGCCGTGACCTGGAAACCAGGGCTGAGAATCTCCGGATCATTCGTGAAACTGTGTACAGTTTCCTCCACCTGCGTTGCCGCTGACAGTTGGTTCGGGAGAACTGCCAGAGTCGCGAGTGCGAGTATGAGTTTCACTTTGGTGCCCTCTGGGCGGTCAGGCGCACTGTTAATAACAGTGCGCCTGCGCCTCACCCCTACTGGGTCAGTACTTCTTTTTCCACGACTTGAGATTGTAAAAGACTGCTGATCTGATTCGGGTCCCACAATTCACACCAGTGGAGGCACACCCTCCAATTCCGTTGGTGTGGATGGCGTATATTCGGCGCGTGCCCGAGGATGGCCAGTAGACATAAACGCCGCTGCCACTCATGCCATTAAATGTATCGCAAGGATAGAACAACTTATATGTCCATCGTGCCCTCAGGTTACAGGAGGAGTTCCACTGCGTTCCGGACGGCTTATCTCCCGGATAACCGTTGGTGTTGACATTGTAATCCGGGAGAGAATTGTTGTATCCATAACCCATCCAGCCGGTGCTACTGCCGATATTCTTCTTAAGGACGATCATCGCGTAGTCGTAGTTGCTCTTATGGCTCTTTGTCCAGCCTTTGACCGAAATGGCTAACTTCCAACCGATCTCGCCGTAAGGCCGTGATGCGCCATTTTGCCCCGGGCTGAACTTCAAATTACTGTACCACTTATCCGTGCTGGTGTTGTAGACACAGTGTCCTGCAGTCAGAACGTGGCGTGGCCCAATCAGCGTTCCGGTGCAACCCACAGCGATCCGGCCAGCAGCGCGAAACGGGAAACTTTTCGTGTTGTTAACCCTTTGTCGCGTATCGACACCGATAACTGATTCTTGGGTCATGCCATCAACCCTATCACCAGGCGCTTCTTTGGGATTGCCTAACGAGGTTTTTTCCTGTTTCGGAGGTTTACCGTCTTCACCATCCTCGATTGCCTGGATCATACGCCTGACCGCCGCCTCTGAAATTTTCACCGAGGTAACCTTTCCGGCCGGAGTCACCATAACTGTTTCCATCAAAGCGGCTTGTTCGGCCGCGCTACGGGTCATTTCAGTGCCTTCTGAGACAGGGACTACATGATAGTTTTGGTTCCATTTCTCTGAGTCATCGAATACCACCGTCTCTGCTGAGACTGTATTGAGAAAGGTTGCCGATAATAAGATCGCACTTAATACGGCTCCAGTACTAGCTGTTTGCGGTGAACATCTAAACTTATTCATCATTATCTCCTTAATAAAATAGAGGAAAAACTTGTTAATTTCATTCGTAAAGTTGGCCTCTAACGTTAAAGGTACCATTATTTTTACCCATATTCATCCCCAGCAATGTGATGTGGGTCACATTGCTAGTCACCTCCTAAACGTCAGCAATTTCTGTTGATTGCTCTAAGCCGAAGTATCACGCTGAGTAGAGTCAGTTTTATTGCCCAGGTCGTGGTTCCGCCGACATCGACCACCATGGCCTCGTCTAGACCGGACAGGTAGACAACGCCGCGCATCGAGTTCGCGGGGCCAAGCGTTTATAGCAAATTGTGGCAGGAAGGGGCGTTAATGCTGCCTATACTCGTCCGCGGATCGGGTTCGTGATCGTCTGTCTTAGAGATATTTACGGATAGTGTGGTGGCGCCGAGGGTCGATACGGCGGGCTATCTCCAGATTCGATAATGTGCCGTTTTGCTTACGCAGCGCTGTTGCCACCCGGCGCCACCAGCGTAGATCCCCTCTTTTGATCTGTTGCCTTCTGGTCTGTGTACTGGCTGCGTGTTCGCTATCTATCGCATCCGTCAGCCCTGCGGTTAAGGCCAAATCCAGAAGATCCAACATACTTGCGGTTGCACGCTCAGCATCGTTTTCTTTCAGCCAGTGTTCCACACAATAGGTCTGGTAAAGCAAACGCGCGGTGTCAATAACTCCCTTACGAGAGTAAAAAAGCGATCTGCCAGAATTGTCTGTTTCAGGCACTTGATGCGTATCCAACAGGTCAAGGCAGGCGGGCCAACCACTGGGCAAGCCAAGTGTCGTTAGTCTCTGCTCAGCCTGCCGTCTACACCCCAGCACAAGCCGTTGAGCTGGCGATGTTGTACGTTTACTGGCCATTTTCCACGTCATCCTGATCGGTCAAACCGATCCATCAAAACTCGTCAGTACGATGGCCGCATGCATCGCAACACCGACAGCCATTGCATCCTCATCGATCAGCATGTGATTGGAGTGGCACGGCGCTGCCGTACCTTCTGTTCCCGGTGGTGCTACTCCCAGAAATGCGAATGCGCCGTTATAACGCTGTAGCAGGTAGGAAAAATCTTCGGCCGCCATGAACGGCTCCGGCATTAAGCGATAGCCTTTTTCGCCAAGCAGGGCCTTTGCCGCCGCTGCGACGAGTCCTGAGCCCGCAGCATGATTGATGGTTGGTGGGTATCCACGTTTGAGCTTGGCCTCGCCCTGCAGACCGTGAGCAACAGCGATCTGTTCGATTAGATCGCAAACACCGGATGCCAATCGTTCTCGGGTGTCTTCCGACAAAGAGCGCAGGGTGATGTCGAGTTCTGCACTTTCGGGTATGACGTTATTGGTTGTACCGGCCTGTATTCGCCCCACCGTTGCAACTACCGGCTCAAATACGCTGAACCGTCGGGTGACCAATGTCTGTATGGCCTGCACCACCTCGCATGCGACCGGTATAGGATCTGCAGCGTTATGCGGCATGGAACCATGGCCTCCCCGGCCAATGATGCGGCCATGAACCGTATCGGTTGCGGCTAGAATTGGTCCACTGCGACAACCCACCACGCCTGAGGGAAGCTCTGGTGCGACGTGCAGAGCAAAAACCGAGTCGGGTTTTCCGCCCGCTTCTAGCACTCCTTCATCCAGCATGATTTTGGCTCCGCCATATCCTTCTTCTCCGGGTTGAAACATAAACAAGACGTTGCCGCTGATATGTTCTACATGTTCACTCAACAGATGAGCGGCACTGGCAAGCATAGCGGTGTGCGCATCGTGGCCACAGGCGTGCATACGTCCCGGTGTCTGGGATGCATACGGCAACCCGGTGTCCTCAAACATCGGCAATCCATCCATATCACCACGCAGCAGGACATTGGGACCTGAACGAGCGCCGCGCAAGATCGCTACGAAACCCGTTGTCGCCTGCGATTGGTTGATCTCTAGATCCAGACCGGATAGGCCATCCAGAACTATTGCCCGCGTCCGGGGCAGATCCAGCCCCAGCTCCGGTTCTCGGTGAATATCTCGCCTCATTGCTACCGTCTGCGATTGCAGGGTCCGCGCACCGGTTAGTAGTTGTTCGTACATTGTGTTCTCATAAGTGTTATTGGAATAGTGTGACAGCTCAGCTCAGATGATAGTGCACATACCCGGGTCCAGAACAGCCCCGCCGGCGTAGCCGAGTTGAGAGTCGCTTCTTTCAAGCACGCTTTAAAAAATTTTATCTAACTAAATATTCTCTTAAACTTAAGACTCGTTCTCATAATTGATATTTTTGATTCAAATCAATTATTAGAATGAAGAACAACGCTATATTTAATTTTATACGCTTTAGGCCGAGTTTCGGGCAGCGGCTATAAGCAGCTATAAAAGGTGCCCGACTTTATTTTTGATTTTAATTATTTCAAAAAGGAGTTTGCCTTATGCGCTTTGGTTATTTTGCGAATCTGACTAACTGGGACCATCGTCCCTACAC
>Ga0207988_1000937_pt1 | contig 15882 bp, 16 predicted proteins | sample ETNtaG_11_FD_185773 | JGI IMG/M metagenome (GOLD analysis project Ga0207988, IMG submission 185773) | Marine microbial and viral communities from oxygen minimum zone, Eastern Pacific Ocean - ETNP201310SV74 (SPAdes) (version 2) | ecosystem: Environmental > Aquatic > Marine > Oceanic ...
GAGGCATTTAATGTCGGTAAAAGCGAGATCATGCATATGTTTGCCATAAATACCGAGGGAGTAAGTGAAGTTATACCCCCTCAGAATGATTTATGAAACATTCGGGCTAAAAAACTGAATTTCACATCATCTTGCTTGATTTAATGTCTTTTTGAGATGCGCATATTGTTTTTAAGCTTCAACTAACTTGGTTCATTCTTTTTTTTTACAAAGGTTTGCGTTAATGATTTTTTGCTTCAGTAAAAAAACTGCTGATCAGTGTGGTTGCAGATGAAGCTCTTTTTCTGGGTCTGGAAAAGATGGACTGGCTTTAAAATGTGTACAAAGTTAGATCACTTTATTGAAAACCTGATGAGAGCCTACCTCTTCTGAAAAATCTCCCTTGTTCCCAACAGTATAATTCCTGAAGCAATTGTCGTTGCTCCTGGGATTGATTTAAAAACAACGAGCCTGGTCATTTAACTTGAGGACAATCTAGATGAGAAGGATAATATCAGATGATGCTTCGATCACTAGGAAAGGGTTTTCAAGAAAATCTACACGCCCATTCCTGTAAATCCAGAAGCTGGATGGTGCAGTTTGGTCATGATCAGGAAAAAAGGTGGATTATCCGGTTGTGGTCTTTGACTAGAATGGGAAAATCAAAAATTATGAATTGTGCTGAAAAGTACGACATTCTACGAATCAAACTAAAATAATTATCCTTCTAAAGGAGAGAATATGAATAAACTCAGAACGTCGCTTATGTTCTTGGGAGTCATAGCAGCAGTCTTTTTATGGTTTGCTTCTTCACTCTACCAGAAAGTTCCAGCAGGATACGTTGCCGTTGCTACGCTCTTCGGTGAAGTCCAAAAAGAACCCTATGAAGAAGGTCTGCATATTCCTGTAAATCCTTTCTATGATTGGTATTTCTACGATGTTCGACAAAAATCCCACTTAGAAGAGGCAAATGTCCCGAGTCAGGATCAACTTCAAACCAAGATTCAAGTCAGTGTCCAGTTTCGACTGATAAATGAAAGCGCACCTAAAATTCTTCAGGAAACTGGCCAGGCAAAAGATGTCTTAAGAGTTCATATTGTTCCTAAATTAAGATCCCTTCTGCGTGAGCAAGGAAAAACGATCAAAAGGGCAGAAGACTTTTTCCTGGAACAAACTCAGCAGAATATGCAGGTATCCTTATTGGAAGGTCTCACGGATTATCTAGGTCCAAAGGGTGTTAAAGTCGGAGCGGTTCTCATTCGGGATATTTCACTGCCTCCTTTTATCATCAAAGCCATTGAGTCTAAAAAAGAACGTGAACAGGAAGTAGAGAAGCAAAAAGCTGAATTGGAACGTTTCAAGACCGAACAACAGCAAAAGGTCGCTCTTGCAAAAGCAGAAAGTGAAGCAGCTAAAGAGCAGGCAGCAAAACAAAGAGTCCTTGCAGACGCTCAAGCTTATGAAATTGAGAAAATCAATGACGCAATAGGCAATAACGCCAATTATGTTAAATTACAGGCTTTGGAGGCCTTGAAAGCCATATCCAAAGACCCTGCTTCAAAAATTTATTTCATGGATGGAAACAGTCCGTCTCCTCTTCCGTTAATGAATATCGGGAGCAATAAGTAGCAAATTTCTGTCATTACCAAGAAGTTCATGGAGGCAAGTTTTGGCCTCAGTGACACCTAACTTGCTAATCGTTTGTTTTTGAAAAGGTGGCTGCGGATTCGCCCCCTGCCGCCTTGAACGAAATAGTTTTCCCACCTTGATGTGTTTGCTCTTCTAGGAGTTTCAGTGGTAGCTTTTCAGCAGAAAACTTGCGTGTGCTAAACAAAACCTTTAAATTTTTGTTAAGTTTTTCATGCAGTATTCGTTGATCTGATGCAATCCTGAAAACTCAAAAATTTTTTCTAGACTGAATTTAGACAAAGTTTGAACACAAGCTTAGAAGAATCAAGTTCGATTGGAACAAATTACTACGGGTTGGGGGAAGCATTATTTTGTGAAGAGTAAGAAGTCCATATCTCACCTTTCTAGACTTACCTCGTATACTTGTCTTCAGGAACTATCATTAAATAATATTTAGATTAGTTTGGTTCAATCTAATTATTATTTTTGAAGATTTGGCATTCATTGGTAGCAAGCAAATGCAAACGTTTATGAAAGACGTAGATCAAGCTGATGGGGTATCAGCTTTAAAGACATCGAGCGATGCAATCAATTAATATTGAGTAGTATGTCAACAGGTGTTGCAGAAATGCTACGAGAAGATCTTGAAAACCTGGGTCCAGTTAAAGTTAGTGACGTAGAGGTAGCGCAACAAAAGATTATTAAAGTAGTAAAGAGAGTCGAGGGGGATGGGACTATTGTGATCGCTGGGGCTGGAGGTAGTAATGTAGCTTAAAATATCAAATGATCATTCTTCAAAAATATTAAAATTCAATTCATTCACTAAAATTAATACATGTCATTTCAACACTTTGGACTTTCAACCGAAATATTACGTGCAATCAATGAACAGGGTTATGAAAAACCTACCCCGATACAGAATAAGGCCATACCACTGATTCTTGGAGGGAGGGACATTATGGCAAGTGCACAGACGGGTACTGGAAAAACTGCATGCTTCACTTTGCCATTACTACAACATATTTGTAACAGTCCTAAAAAATCCGAGAAGCCTGCCATCCGGGCCCTTGTTATCACTCCGACTCGTGAACTGGCGGAACAGGTTGGTGTTAGTGTTAGGACCTATGGTCGTCATATGTCATTAAAATCAACGGTGATCTATGGTGGAGTTAATATCAATCTGCAGAAGACGAGACTCAGAAAGGGAGTTGATGTTTTGGTATGCACTCCCGGACGACTTTTAGACCATATCCGTCAGCAGACAGTCGATCTGTCAAAAATTGATATTTTTGTTTTGGATGAAGCAGACCGAATGCTTGATATGGGATTTGTCCACGACATTCGCAAAATACTGACAGTGATGCCAGAGAATAAATCACGTCAGAATTTACTCTTCTCAGCAACCTTTTCTGATGAGATAAAACTACTTGCTGATCGCCTCCTCAACCAACCTGAATGGATTCAGGATGAGAAACGTAACTCTGCTGCAAATATGGTTGAGCAGAAGGTTTATCATGTTGATAAAGAACGTAAAAGGGAACTTCTAAGTCATAGAATTGGTATGTTGAACTGGCGTCAAGTACTGGTTTTTACAAGGACAAAACATGGTGCTAATCGCTTGGCAGATCAATTAAATAAAGATGGACTAAAATCTAAAGCAATCCACAGTGACAAAACTCAGGGTGCACGAAGGCGTGCTCTTGAGGAATTTAAATTAGGCAAGACACGGGTCTTAGTTGCAACTGATATAATGGCTCGTGGTCTGGATATCGATCAACTTCCCTTCGTCGTCAACTATGACCTTCCTGACGTTCCAGAGGATTACATTCATCGGATTGGTAGGACAGGGCGTGCAGGCAAAGTGGGTATGGCAGTATCACTAGTCAGTGGGGGTGAAAAAAAACAACTGCACAATATCGAAAGACTCTTAAAACGAGAAATACCAAAGGAAGTATTGGAAGGTTATGAACCAGATCCAAATAAAAAGACCAAATCCTTCAAAAGAGAAAAAGGGGAACTTGACCCATCCCGCAAAAAGAAAAATGATGAAAATCAAAAAAAGAAAAAAATAATGAAGAAAACAAAGAATTGGAACCCATCTAAAAAATCTGCTCCAAAACGTAAATTCTAGACGTCCAGCTATGGGGCCAACGCGGAGAGTTAAGATGGATTGAGTGATTACAAGGAAGGGCAAGGCGGGAAGCCCGCCTTGGGTGTTGGTTCAAAAAATAAGGTGAGTGGTTTAATTCAAACCAAGCATCCCCTGCTTCAGGTTTTCATCAGCCGGTTCCTCTCCCAACCAGATGCCAAAGAGCGCTTTTTTGAATTCCATTCCTTGGATGGAAGTAATCTTTTTACCATTTTTGGAAATCGTTACCTCATCAGAAGAATAGGCGATTGTATAAGTATCGTTCTCTTTGATCGCTTCACTGAAGACTGATTTAAAGGATTCAATTTTATTTTTGAAAGGTTCAATATTTCCTTGGGTGGATTTTTGAAAACCTTCATCAACGGCTTCAATCATTTTCTCACTGGTGATCAAACCAGAAACAATATCCAGATAGATGACCATCGGTTGATTGGCATCTATGATTGCTTGTGCATTCGATTCTTTTTGAGTCAGGTACAAACCCCCGACATATAGGTCCAGCCAGAATTTTTCTCGGATTCCACCTCCATTCAAAACAAGAGAATCGTCTCCTATTTTTAAAGTGTCAGACAGAGAAACACCTCCAATCTCAGTCTGTCCATAGGTTTGCGAAGTGAATAGAACGGTTAGAAGAAGGATGGGGATGAAGATGTTTTTCATATGAATTGTTGGAAGGTGATTTTAGGATTCATCTTATAACTACCATAATTGATTCATGAAGTCCAAGCTCGATTGATGGCTGAACCTTCAATAAAAAAGTTTTTGGTGAAGTTCTCACGAGAAGAAATCTTGTTTCTATTGAACAAGTTGATTTCCATGGATTCGAATCAAAGTTTTTGATTCAATAGTTATGCACTCTGACAAGGGTTATTGGATAGACCGAGTGATTGCAAAGTTTTGTAGAAGAATGACACTGCAAAACTAAAGTATGAACTTAAAAATATAAGGGGTATTGTAGGGGGTGTAGAGATTGTAGGATGTGTCCCTTTACCCTTGAAGGGACACTCCTTACAAACTAATTGTGGCGAGTGAATGAGATAGGAGGTCGGCCCCAACTCCCAATGAGGATACGAATCCCTTAAAAGGCAATGAAATGTATTTATACAAATTAACCCAAATTAACCCAAATTAACATTTAGTTTAGACCCCCCTCTTCTCCACAATGTTGATTGGAACTTGTGGGATCAGAACCCTGCCTTTGTCATTAATTTTACGGATAAATTGTTCCACTTGCTCCATGCTCACACCCAACTGAGTCAGCACATCAGGGAAAAAGGTGTTACTGACGTTCCCAAGCACGGTAAAGAATTCACGGAAATTATCATTAACTTTTACGATTTCCAGGTTTTCACGAGCGTAATAAGCAGCAGTGATGGCATTTTCAAAATTGAAGAAACTCAATTTGATGACATTCTGGTGATTGAAAAAATCCTCAATTTCCATTTTTGGTAATTCTTTAATGTTTTTTGGCTAAGAGTCATTGAGCCATTATTTTCATCTTTGCGAGTTTCCCTGTAATCGCTCCCCAAGTGGTGACGCAAAATGGAACGCAATAGGTGAGAACTATTTTGAGCCAGAAGGGAGATTCTCCTGCAAGGATCAGGTCTCCGTGGTTGATGCTTGTAAAAATCCAGCCCACCACTAAAGCTGTAAAAAAACGTTTTTGGGGGTGCCGTCTCCGAATGCAAGCTGCAGCAAATCCAGCTTTTCAAGGGGTTTGGGCATAGCAACCCCGGAAGATGAGTCTTTCATCAGTTTTTTATCTATATTTAGATGAATACCATTCGGGTTTCAGTCTATCCTCTTTAGTATTTTTTCCAGCATTTCTTCGATTTTATTGAAACGCTGGTCGAGGTATTGCTGAATGGCGGGATCGAGTCCTTCGATTTTTGAGGTTTCCTGTTTGAATTGACTGAGGAGGGCCTCGGCCTTGTTTCTTTTATCTTTATCACTACTCATTGTTCAATCTTTGGATAATTAAGTACTAACATCCATTCCAGTCAAGGATCACCTTACCCGAGTTTCCAGAATTCATCACTTCGAATCCCTGCTTGAACTGGTTGACTGGAAAATGGTGGGTGATGACCGGAGAGAGGTCAAGATGGCTTTGAAGCATGCTGCCCATTTTATACCAGGTTTCGAACATTTCTCTGCCGTAGATTCCTTTTAAAGTGAGTCCTTTGAAGATCACCTGATTCCAATCGATCTGAGCATCTCTAGGCTGAAATCCAAGCAATGCCAACTTTCCTCCATGGTTCATGTTTTCGAGCATGGTTTCGAACGCATCCGGATTGCCGGAAAGTTCAAGTCCTACATCAAAGCCTTCCTGCATGTCCAGTTCCTTCATCACATTTTCAATCGAATCGTTCTTCACATTGACAGATCTAGTTGCTCCCATTTGATCTGCAAGTTCCAGGCGGTATTCATTGATGTCGCTGATGACCACATGACGGGCTCCGACATGCCGGGCAATCGCAACGGCCATGATGCCGATGGGCCCCGCACCGGTGATCAGCAAGTCTTCTCCGACCAGATCAAAAGAAAGGGTGGTGTGGGTGGCATTGCCAAATGGGTCGAAAATGGACGCGATATCATCAGAAATGAATTCCGGAATGACGAAGGCATTCACAGCAGGAATGCAGAGATATTCAGCGAAACATCCCGGACGGTTGACCCCGACACCGATCGTGTTACGGCAAAGGTGTCTTCTCCCCGCCCGGCAGTTACGACAGTATCCGCAGGTAACGTGTCCTTCACCTGAAACCCGGTCACCGGGCTCGATCCCTTTGACTTCAATCCCGACCTCTTCGACGATGCCCACGAATTCGTGTCCGATGGTCATGGGAACTGGGATCGTACGTTGTGCCCATTCGTCCCAGTTATAGATATGGATATCGGTCCCACAGATCGCAGTTTTGGAAATCCGGATAAGGATGTCGTTGTGCCCGACTTCGGGAAGAGGTTGCTCATCCATCCAGATTCCGGATTCGGCTTTCAGTTTGGAAAGGGTTTTCATGTTCTTCATGGAAGCCTATTTTACACTGGTATGATTTTCATTTCTCTTCCTACCCTGGCAAACGCAGTCAGGGCCTGATCAAGATGCTCCTGTTCATGGGCTGCAGACATCTGGAGGCGGATGCGGGCTTTTTCCCGAGGAACGACCGGAAATGAAAAACTGACTGCGTATATTCCATGATCGAACAAGCGGGAAGCCATCTCTTGGGAAACCTTGGCGTCTCCCAGCATCACCGGCAGGATGGGATGCTGACCAGGGACAATTTCAAAACCAAGTGCTTCCAGGTTTTTTCGAAAATAGGTGGTATTCTGATGAAGCTTCTGACGCAACCCAGGATTTGTTTCGAGTAGATCGAGCACGGAGAGGGAGGTGGCTGCAATCACCGGAGCGAGTGTATTGGAAAACAGGTAAGGCCTTGAGCGTTGACGCAACCATTCGATCAGTTCACGCCTTCCTGAAGTGTAGCCTCCTGAAGCACCGCCCAGAGCTTTGCCCAGAGTTCCAGTGATGAGGTCAACCCGATCCAACACCCGATGAAATTCATGAGTCCCGCGGCCTTTTTCTCCCATAAACCCCACCGCGTGTGAATCATCAACTGCAACCAGCGCATGATACTTTTCTGCCAGATCACAAATTCCTGGGAGTTTGGCGATGATGCCATCCATGGAAAACACCCCGTCGGTAATAATCATTCGGTGTCGAGATTTCGAGGCCAGTTTGAGTTTCGCTTCCAAATCTTCCAGGTTGCTGTTTTGGTATCGGAATCGCTGTGCTTTGCAGAGTCGAATACCATCAATGATGCTGGCATGATTGAGTGCATCACTGATCACCGCATCTTCCTCACCAAGCAAAGTTTCGAAAAGTCCTGCGTTGGCATCGAAACATGAGGAGTAAAGGATGGTGTCTTCCATACCGAGAAATTCACTTAGGCGTGCTTCAAGTTGTTTGTGAACGGTTTGAGTCCCACAAATGAATCGCACCGAAGACATGCCAAAGCCATATGTTTCCAGTGCTTTTGTGGCGCTGGCGAGTAATTCGGGGTGGTTCGAAAGCCCTAAGTAGTTGTTGGCACAGAAATTTAGTAACTCCTTTTCCTCCTCCATTTTGACCGTGGCATGCTGTGGCGAGCATATAACGCGCTCGGCCTTAAACAGTCCTTCTTGTTGCAGATCTGCAAGTTGAGATGAAATCTGTTCCTGGAGAGTGGGAGTCATATCGTTCTTTATTGATGTAATAAAATTATCTCAGAGCTCCTCAAAAAACCAGCGTTAGGGTTCAAGATGAGGGGAATAACCTTATGCTTTTAAAATGATGATTCATTATAAGTTATTTTTGATTGTTGTAAAAAAATAGGTCTATAATTTGATTTTTTTAGATACAAAAATTTAAGGATAATTTTATGGAATTAAACGGCATCAGCTATTCTTGGCCCAGGAAATCTTTGGCCGTGGTTTGTATCGACGGGGGAGACCCCGAATACCTTGAAACCGGACTTCGGGACGGCATCATCCCAAACATCGCCCGATTCATGAAAGATGGATTTTACCAAGTGGCACAGGGTTCGATGCCAAGTTTCACCTGCCCCAACAACATGTCGATTGTTACTGGGACAGAACCTGAGGTACATGGTATTTCTGGAAACTTCTTCATAGATCCAAAGTCTGGAGAACCTGTGGTGATGACGGGACCGGAATTACTGCGTTCACGTTCGATCATGAGTGAGTTTTCTCGTGAAGGGGCCAAAGTGGTTTCCATCACCGCGAAAGACAAACTAAGAAAGCAGTTGCAAAAGGAAATGGATCTTTCCAGAGGTTCAGTCAGTATTTCTTCCCAGCATGCAGACCAGTGCACAATGGAAGAAAACGGAATTGAAAACGTGCTCGAATTTGTCGGACAGCCCCTCCCTGACATGTATTCTGCGGAACTTTCCCTTTTCGTGCTTGATGCAGGAATCAAACTTCTGGAAGAACATAATCCGGACTTGCTTTACCTCTCGCTCACGGATTTCATCCAGCATGCCCACGCACCTGGATCAGAGGAAGCCAACCGTTTTTATATTGAGATGGATCAACGCTTCGGACGTTTGCAGGAACTGGGTGCATTGGTTGCACTCACGGCCGATCATGGGATGGGAGACAAATCCGATGAAAACGGTGAGCCGAATGTGATCTGGCTCCAAGATACTCTGGATCAAAACCTAGGCTCTGGAACTTGCAGAGTAATTTGCCCCATCACCGACGCATTTGTCGGGCATCATGGAGCATTGGGTGGATTTGTCCGAATTTATCTCAAGAAAGAACAAGATCGGAATAGGGTTGCTGAATTCGTAACATCACTGGAAGGAGTGGAACAGGTATGGACTGCAGAAAACGTAGCAAAAGAACTCGAACAACCCCTAGACCGTGAAGGAGATCTTGCGGTAGTTGCTGATAAGAAGACCGTGATCGGCGGAAGTGAAAAGGATCACGACCTCAGTGCTTTGAAGGGCAAACGCTTAAGGACCCACGGAAGTCTTCATGAGGCAAAAGTCCCTTTCATCCTCAGTGAACCAATTAATGAAGAATATATGAGGCGTGCGAAAGAGCGTCCATTGCGTAGTAGAGAGATTTTTGAATATGCCCTCAATGGAACAGAAGTTTAATTCAGGAGTGAGAAATGATTGAAGAAACAATGCGTGTCGGTGGAAAAAAGATGGAGGGAGAAAACGGAAGTATTGATGTCCTTAACCCTTTCAACGGCGAAAAAGTTGGGACCGTTCCTCGAGCCTCCAAAAACCAGGTCGATCAAGCAATGGAAATTGCAAAGAACTTCCAACCCAAACTGACACGTTACGAAAGGCAGCAAATTCTTTCTAAAACGGCAGAATTATTGGTCTCACGTCGGGACGAGATCTCGGATCTCATCACTGCTGAATCCGGACTCAGTAAAAAAGATTCACTGTATGAAGTTGGACGGGCCTTTGATGTATTCAGCCTTACAGGACAACTTTGCATTCTGGACGATGGTCAGATTTTTTCCTGTGACCTCACTCCCCATGGACAGAAACGAAAAATCTTCACCCAAAGAGAACCTTTGCAAGGAGTGATCAGTGCAATCACTCCTTTCAATCACCCTCTCAACATGGTGGCACACAAAATCGCGCCCAGTATTGCCACCAACAATCGAATGGTCTGTAAACCAACTGAAAAAACGCCTCTGACGGCTCTTTTGCTAGCCGATGTCCTCGTTGAAGCAGGGATGCCTCCGGAAATGTTTCAGGTGGTCACGGGACTTCCAGAAGATGTTGGCGATGCAATGATCACTCACCCTCATATTGACTTAGTCACCTTTACTGGAAGTGTTGGTGTAGGTAAATACATTGCTGAAAAAGCGGGTTATCGACGGACCGTGCTGGAACTCGGAGGAAACGCCCCATTGATCATCATGGAAGATGCGGACCTGGAACGTGCTTCCAGACTTGCAGTTGCCGGGGCAACAAAAAATTCTGGACAACGATGTACAGCCGTCAAACGGATTCTTGTCGAAGAACCAGTTGCCGATGCCCTGGTGGAAAAAATCGTTCAAAAAGCCTCCAATCTCCAATGCGGGGATCCTTCCGATCCTCAAACCGATGTCGGAACCGTTATCGATGAGGCCTCAGCGATCCTCTTTGAACGTCGTGTCAATGATGCTGTTTCTTTGGGTGCAAAGAAACTTTATGGGAAACAACGTAACGGTGCGTTATTTCCACCAACGGTGGTCGATCATGTTCCATGGGATTGCGAACTGGTCATGGAAGAAACCTTTGGCCCCGCAATCCCAATAATCCGAGTCAAAAACATTGATGATGCAATTCGGATTGCCAACGGAACCAATTTCGGCCTTTCGTCAGGAGTTTGCACCAACCGGTTCGATGACATCACCCGCTTCATCAGCGAGCTCAACCACGGCACCGTCAACATCTGGGAAGTCCCTGGGTACCGTATCGAAATGTCTCCTTTCGGAGGCATCAAAGATTCTGGTTTGGGTTATAAGGAAGGGGTGATTGAAGCAATGAAAAGTTTCACCAACCTCAAAACTTTCTCTATGCCCTGGATGTAAGATATATGAGGTCTTGATCTAAAAAAATGTATCAAAAAGCACGGAGCCTTTTGAAATAAAAGACCTCATATCATTAATGATTCATTCAAACAAAGAAGATTGAAATCATTCAATTTTTTCACCAGACCAGCTTTCGACCATCTTTGCAATTTCAAGATGATCCGCCTCATCCCCGTATGCCTTATTTGCCATTTGAACTAATTCACGGGTAGCCCTTAAAAGTGGGGCGGGTGTGTCACTTTCCTGTAGCATTCCCATGCAGGTATCAACATCTTTCAGTAACAAACCCAAGGAAAAACCATAATCAAATTTCCTGTTTAGCACATGTTCAGGAAATCGTTGTTGCGTGACCCAGGAACGTCCTGAGGAAGTACTGATGGCCTTCAAAGCACTCTCAAGATTGAGTCCATATTTTTTCAGAACGAGTAAACCTTCTGAAACACTGCATATATTTGCTGCAAGCAAAGAATTATTGACTGCTTTCACGGCATGTCCAGCACCACTCGGTCCCAAGTGAACGATATTCTTTGAAAAAGAAGATAAGATATCTTTCACTTGAGGGAAGGAGGCTTCATCTCCTCCCACCATGGCCGTAAGAGTTCCAGCGGCTGCTCCAGCAGGTCCACCAGAAACAGCACAGTCAAAAAATTCCACTTTGGCATCTTTAAGAGTTGAGGCAATTTTTTGTGATTCTCCAGGATGCCCCGAAGTGGTATCAATCCATAATTGGGCATTCGTCAGTGCACCTTCTTTATCTAGCAATTGGTCTACAATTTCACGAACCAAAAGAGAGTTGGGAAGGCAGCTCAAAATAACTTCTGATTGCTTAACAGCATCGATTAGATTGGATTGATAAACATTTTTATAGTTCTTCTCAGCATATTGAGAGGCTGCTGAATTAAGATCATAAACAAACGTATGAAACCCTGCAGAACCGATCCGAGAACAAAGTTCTCTCCCCATATTGCCTAAACCAATGAAAGTACAATTCATAGGATCACTCTTTTTAATGGATATAGATTGTTATTCAATGCTATGAGCAGCTTCACAAAGATTCTTCAGTTTTGCTTTTGCAAGATCTCCAGATGAGGATAAAGGGCATAAGATTGGAAAACCATTGCCAGATCTCTGTTGCTGGCCCTTATTTTATTAACTTCGCGTCCATCAATAATTACATCTCCGGATGACTGAGTTTCTAGTCCTGCAATAATTCTTAAAAGGGTTGATTTCCCACATCCGGAAGGACCGACAATTGTGATGAATTCTCCATTGGCAATCGACAGATCTAGTGACTTGATGACCTGTGTGTTATCAAATGACTTTGAGATTTTCCTTAAGTCTATTTCAGCCATGTTCTAAATAAAAAATGGTGATCTTTTTAGAAAAAGTATTCCGTAGATTAAGGAAATGTATAAATTGAGCAAATCAAAAAATTCTGAAATTAAAGATATTTGTTTACTTTAGATCACGATTCTTAAAACAAATTCATGATTGTGAATTGTTGGAAATTTTTCTGAAATTCTTATTCAGATCATGAACCATCCTTCATATTTGGATATAAGTTAATCAAAAATTATTTAACCAAGATACCCCTTCACCTTCGGCAGAACTTCTGAAATTGAAGAGCATTGATAATTCAGAGCTGAATGAGATTTGACTTTAGGCGATGAGTAATCGATACAGATCGATGATTGGGTCTTAAAATAGGAACCTCGTGGATTTCTTTTTCTTCCAGGATCGCGTAATATATACCTTCAGTTCTTTCGTTAAATCATACAGAAAACCGTTTTTTAAGGAATCCAATGAGTTTTGATCAGCAGTTTGAAATCGTGAAAATCCGTGAGGGCTTCATTGCAGCACTGGACCAGAGTGGTGGAAGTACTCCAAAAGCACTCCGACTTTATGGCATTGAGGAATCAGAATACTCTGGAGAAGAACAGATGTTTGACCGGATCCACGAGATGCGCTCAAGGATCGTCTCCAGTCCAAGCTTCACCAGCAACAGGATCCTGGGAGCCATCCTTTTTGAGCAAACCATGAGACGTCAGATCGAGGGGCAGGGTTCAGCCCAATATCTTTGGGAGCAGAAGCAGGTCGTGCCCTTTCTTAAAGTTGACCAGGGACTCGCCGAAGAAAATGACGGGGTTCAGTTGATGAAACCCATGCCAGGGTTGGACGAACTGCTCCAAGAAGCAGGGAAACATCAGGTTTTTGGGACCAAGATGCGTTCGGTGATCAAGACCGCAAGTCTCTCAGGCGTGAAAGCCGTGGTGGATCAGCAATTCGAGATCGGTAAGCGTATCGTAGCCGCAGGTTTAGTTCCTATCCTGGAACCGGAAGTGGATATCAACAGTGCCACCAAAGGGGAAGCAGAACAGATGCTTTTAGAACTGTTGATGGAGAACATCAACGGACTTGCAACCGGTCAGAACATCATGCTTAAACTGAGCCTCCCAAATCTGGACGATCATTATGCACCCTGTGTCCAACACCCTAACGTGGTCAGAGTCGTAGCACTTTCCGGAGGATACAGTCGAGATGATGCCAACGCAAAACTGAATCGAAACCAGGGCATGACCGCCAGCTTCAGTCGTGCTCTCACAGAGGGGATTTCCTCAGGGCAGAGCGATGAACAATTCAACAACACACTGGATTCTACGATCGAAAGTATCTTCCAGGCTTCAATAACCTGAAACATATTTGATGAAATCGCTCGATAAAAGACCCATCAGGGAGCAAGCAACATGGATGTAAAGGACAAGGTCATTGTTGTGACTGGAGCAGGTCAGGGATTGGGCAGGCAGTTTGCCCTCGACTGTGCCTCGGAGGGAACAAGGCTCGCGCTGGCAGACCTTAATCTTGAAACGGTAGAAAAAGTCGCCGCAGAATGCATCAAAGCCGGTGGAGAAGCCCGTCCCTACCAGATGGACGTCACCTCTGAAGAGGAGGTAGTTGGCTTTTACGATCAAGTGGTCAAGGATTTCGGAAGCCTGGATGCCAGCATCAACAATGCCGGAATCTTGCGCGACGGTCTTTTGGTCAAGGAAAAGGATGGGGAGGTGGTGACCTTCCCACTAAAAAAATGGCAGGCGGTGATCGACACCAACCTGACTGGAGTGTTCCTCTGCGGACGTGAAGCAGCGGCCAACATGGTTAAACTTAAAAAGTCCGGGGTGATCATCAACATCTCTTCGATCGCCTATCACGGAAATTTCGGGCAGAGTAATTATTCCGCGGCCAAAGCAGGTGTGGCCAGCATGACCGTGCTTTGGGCCAAGGAACTGGCTCAATACGATATTCGGGTTGCTGCGGTAGCGCCGGGATTTACCGCCACCGAGATGGTGATGAGTCTTCGTGATGAAGTCAAAAAAAAGTTCACCAGCAGCGTCCCACTCAGGAGATTTGCCGAGCCCTCAGAAATTTCGTCAGGGGTTCTCTTCCTGCTGAAAAATGATTATATCACCGGAGAGATCCTGGAAATCAGTGGGGGAGCCAGGATCTGATCGGCCCCGGTTACGACTTCAAAATGCTTTCTTTCAATTCGCTGTCAGTGATGCCATCAGGGCTTCTATGTCTCCAGGTGTGGACATAATCTTCCCGAAAGTCATCATGGTTAGGTCCGGAAAACTGACCGCGATTCTGAAACGTCCATGAAGCATGTACACCTTATTCCCTTTCACCAGTAACTCATAGGGCAGGAATGCGGTGTGTTTATGTTCCGCAATATCGATGATGGGGAGGAAATGTCCTTCCCCGGTATCGCCCTTCAAACCAATCCCATATAGAACGGTTTCCCGATTTCCAATGGTTTGACGGAAAACCTTGATGCAATTGTCGGAATTTCTTAGGTTCTTTTCGATGGTCTCAAGGGCCTGGTCATGGGATTCGAATTCCCCCAATTCCACCTGATCCTCAAAATAAGGCATGCTGAACATGTAATGGTATTCACGCAAGTCTTCCGCGCTGAATTCCTGGGAGGAACCGAAAGCTATGTTTGAAGAGCCAGAGCTAAAAGCGTCCAACAGCCTCGATAGGAGTTCCTTAAACGTCGATTCGGCAATTGGATATTCATCCTGTAAATAGGCATTGCCCCAATACTCAGGATTTTGCAGCGAAATTTCTGTTCCTGTTTCAGACACGGTAAGAGCCATCCTCCATACACTAAAATAACCGGCTGTCTCACGAAGTCCTGAAAGAACCTCCAAAAGTTTGGGATGGGTGAAGGTTAATACTTTCCTCCGGGGATCTTCTGCTGGCTCGTAACTCCCCAAGACCACAAAACCTTCTCCCTCCAAACCTCCCTTCAGTTCTGTCAGAATTTCCCCGGAATTTCCTCGGGTTTCATCCAACAAAAGATAAGGCTGAAGCCCCTTCGCGGCATGAGCCCAACCTGCAAAAAATAAAGCCACAATAATGATCCACCAGGATTTCATTTTTCCTCCATTAATTTGATTATTCAAAATATTATATATTTAGCATACAGAAATAAACAGGATTGTCCAAACAGAGACACAGAAAATTTTTACAAATATACAGCATCCAGGGAGTCAATATTGGTTGGAATAAAACTGAGATCCACAGTTGTTTCGCAAGTCGGTTACCGAGGTCGAACTACTGCAGGCGGAAGAGGCTTCTGGACTGTTTTTATGGGAAGTCTCGATTTTTAGAGAGGTTATGGTGCCACTATAATCATTGATACATTCATCCAAACTATTTTTTACAGAAGTTTCATCGCCTGAGGTGTCAATGATTTTTGGGAAATCACTACAAGCTGAGGTGCCGTTGATTTGAACATCGAGAATTTCGACTTTGGCACTGAGGACGGCTTTTTTCTGAACATTAAAAATGGCGCAGCCTTTGGGAGTGGGGTCGGCAAGGCAGGCGCGCATTAGGGTCAAGGTGATGTTTGCCGCATTAGCTTCGTCAACCTCTTTGTAAACCTGGGTGTCTATGGCATAATAATGCATCGCATCCTGGTATTCGGTTGTTCCAAGATCTTCCAGACTGCCGCGAGTTTTTGAAAGCCCTA
>Ga0207988_1000938_pt1 | contig 15861 bp, 15 predicted proteins | sample ETNtaG_11_FD_185773 | JGI IMG/M metagenome (GOLD analysis project Ga0207988, IMG submission 185773) | Marine microbial and viral communities from oxygen minimum zone, Eastern Pacific Ocean - ETNP201310SV74 (SPAdes) (version 2) | ecosystem: Environmental > Aquatic > Marine > Oceanic ...
AAACAAAAGTCAATTGTCACAATTTAAAAAAATTTTACCCGAAGGTAAAAATTTAGGTATTAAAATTCGTTACGCTGAACAAAAATATCCTAAAGGATTAGCGGAGGCATTTATAATTGGAAAAAAATTTATTGGCTCTGATAATATTGCTTTGATACTTGGAGATAATTTCTTCTACGGCCAAAATTTAACAAAAAAATTGAAAGGATGCATAAAATTGAAATCAGGAGCAAAAATATTTATTCACCCTGTAAAAAACCCATCGCAATATGGAGTAGTTAAAATTAATAAAAAAAACAAAATACTAAAAATTATAGAAAAACCTAAAAAATACTTATCTAACTTAGCTATTACAGGATTATATTTTTTTGACAACAATGTTGTTAAGTATGCCAATAATCTGAAACCATCTAAAAGAGATGAATTGGAGATTGTTGATTTACTAAAAAGATATAACAGAAAAAATAAATTATCAGCCGAATGGATTGGTCGTGGTGGAGCTTGGCTTGATACAGGTTCGGTTAAAGATTTTTATGAAGCTTCTGCTTTTGTTTCAACTTTAGAAAATAGACAAGGATTAAAAATTGCTTGTTTAGAAGAGATTTCTCTTTTAAATAACTGGATAAACAAAAAACAAATAAACTCTTCTATAAAATTTTATGGAAAATGTGATTATTCAGATTATTTGAGAAAATTGATTAAATGAAAGTTATTAATACCAAATTTCGTGGACTTAAAATAATAAAAGGAATAACTCACTACGATAAAAGAGGATGTTTTAGAGAAACTTTTAAAAATACTCTTTTTAAAAACAAAAGTTTCATTTTTTGGTGCATGTCTTTATCCAGAAAAAATGTAATTAGAGGTCTCCACTTGCAAAAGAAATTTCAACAAGAAAAATTTGTTTCTGTAGTAAAGGGTAAAATTTTTGATGTAGTTTTGGATTTAAGAAAAAAATCAAAAACTTACAAGAAGCAATTTTCTATTATTTTATCAGACAAAAACTCTACTTCTCTTTTAATACCGGCAGGCTTTGCACATGGATTTTGTGGTTTAGAAAAAGATAATTTAGTTTTCTATGGTTGTACAAATTATAGATCAGCAAAAGATGAGGTCGGAATTTTATGGAATGATAAATCTCTCAAAATAAAATGGCCAATAAAAAAACCAATTGTTTCTTCTAAGGATAATAATAATATCACTTTTAAAACTTATAATAAATTATACTTGTAAGAAATTATTATATAATCTTTCTTATTAACTCTCCAAATCTGCCTTGTTTAAATAGATCGATTAAACCCCTCTCGATCAAAATCTTATCAAAATCTTTTCTTATAATGAAAATTTGAGTTAATTCTTTCCCCCACTTTTTTAAAAATGCTTCAGTGTAAGCGCTATTTCTTTTTTCTGTCTGTTGGGGGGACTCATTACCGTCCCATGTTGATTTTCCATGAAAATGAAGTAGAAAAGTATTTAGTAAAAAATTAACATCATATCCTTTTTTTGCAGATCTTATTCTATAATCAACATCCTCACCTCCGGTAATAAAAGATTCATCAAAATATCCAACTGCTTCTAAAATTTTGTAAGGTATTTTAAAACAAAAAAAAGGCATCAATAAAGTCTGAAATTTTTTTTGCGATTCAAATCTTTTTATATGTTTTGATATAATGTTATTCAATAAATTATAATTTTCATTAAATTCACTAAATTGCATTGTTGGTTTTAAAATTAAATTTCCACAATCCGAACTATAGTTAAATAATAAGTTAGACGTTGGAATTGAAATATTTTCGGATTCTGATTTTATTGGTTCAAACCAATTTTTTGTAAAAATAATATCGTTGTTTAAAAAAACAAGATTATTTTTATTTTTTTTTGCGATAGTAATTGCCTGGTTGACATTTTCACCAAAGCTTAGTGGTAGGCTATTTTTGATTATGTTAATTTTTTTATAAATCAAAAATTTTTCAATTTCACTTTTATCGTTGTCTATCAATAAAAATTCGTCATCATCATCAATCTCTGTGTATTTAAAAAAAGATTGCAATGCATAACCCGTATAAAAGTTTGAACTATGTAGGGTAACCATTGCAAATACATTATTCATTTATGAAAAAATTAATATAATTATTTTACTATATTTCTTTCTTAATCTATAACAATTAATAAAAGAATTTATACTTTTAATAAACATGCATAACGCTACTATCTATTGTTTGTCTTTATACAACAAAACTTTGCCCATTATTAAAAAATTAGGTTATATACCTGTTGGCCTTGGTGACGATAAATTCTCAGAGGAATGGTTGAAAGATAATACTCATAAAAATATTTCTTCTAAAAACAAATACTATGGTGAATATACGTTTCATTATTGGTTTTGGAAAAATGAATTACCAAAAATTGAAGACGCTCACTGGATAGGATTTTGTGCTTATAAAAGGTACTGGGGCAATAAAAATAAAATCGATCGAGATTCTCGATTAGAAGATATTGTTATAAAAAAAATTCCAATAGAATGGGAAAAATTTGACACAGTTATCGGAGAACATATCTATATTAATGACTTAAAATTATCAAAGTTGGTAAAACATGGAATATGGTCTCTAGTAAGAAATCCCTCCGCTTTGTTCAAAAGCAGAAGAAATATAAGATTTCACTTTGATATGTGGCATGGAAATGGAAATTTAGATAAAGCAATTGAATTGCTTGATAAGCATGATAGAGAAGATTTTAGGAAATACACAAGACAAAACGTTTCCTTTAGTGAGGGAAATATGTTTGTGTGTCGTTCCAAAAAAATCATGAATGATTATTATAATTCAATTTTCCCATGGCTTGAGAGATGTGAAAAAATTTTTGGCTTCAATTTAAATGGATATGGTAAAACCAGAATATATGGTTTTTTAGCTGAAAGATATCTTTCATATTGGTTCAATAAATATACTAGAGCATTGTCATGGCCTGTAATTTTTTTTGATATTAGTAAATGAAAAAAATTAGAAAATTCAAACTTAAATCATATTCTAGGTCTACAGGAAAACTTTTGCCAATAAATTTTGATAAAAAATTTCCCATAAAAGTCAAAAGAATATTTTTTATAAATGGAAAAAAAAATAAAATTAGAGGTGAACATGCGCACAAAAAATGTTCGCAACTTTTTATTCCTATTCATGGAAAAATGATTTTAATAATTGAAACACCAAATAGCAAAAAAAGTATAATTTTAAGTCGTTCTTCAAAAACAACCATATTAGTTCCACCTAAATATTGGTGTAGTATAAAATTTCTTGAAAAAAATTCTATTTTGATGGTTGCTTGCGACAAATATTACGACGCTTATGACTATTTGGAAAGCTTTGAAAAATATAAAGAATATTTAAGAAAAAAATGAAAATTTTAATTACAGGTGGATTGGGACATATTGGATCATATTTATTAGAAAATATTAACAAAATTAAATTGGTAAAAAAAGTTTATGTAATTGATAATTTTACAACAAATAGATACTGTAGTTTGTTCAATTTACCGAAAACAAATAAAAAAATTTATTTTTATCAAAAAGATCTGGCATCAAATTATGCACTGAAAAACTTTAAAAAGGTCAGTATAGTAATCCACCTTGCTTCGCTAACAAATGCAGAACACAGTTTAAATATAAAAGGAGAAATTTACAGGAACAACCTTGACATATTCAAAAATGTACTAAAATATTGCGCAAAGAACTCATCAAAGTTGGTGCATATTTCAAGCACAAGCGTATACGGTGAGCAAAGAGGCATAGTTGATGAAAATTGCAAAAAACTAAGACCAAAATCTCCGTATGCTGAAATTAAAATTAAGGAGGAAAATCTTTTAAAAAAAAATAAAAATAAAATCAATTATGTTTCTTACAGATTTGGTACTATTTCAGGAGTTTCAAAGGGCATGAGGTTTCATACTGCTATTAATAAATTTTGCCTTTGTGCAGTACTAGGCAAACCTTTGCCAGTTTGGAAAGGTATGATGAACAAACCAAGACCATATTTATCTTTAGCAGACGCATTTAAGGTATTTAAATTTACAATAGAAAATAACTTTTTTCAAAATGATATATTTAATATTGTATCACAAAATTTAATATTGAAAAAAATTATTGCTTATTTAAAAAAAAACAAAAGTGAAATTAAAATAAAATATGAAAAATCTAAACTCATAAATCAATATTCTTACAAAGTTTCTAATAAAAAAATTACTAAAAAAGGCTTAATAATAAAATCAAGCATATTTAAAGATATTAATTCAACGCTTAGAATGCTCAAGAACATTAATTACTAAAGAGTGTGAAAAATAAAATTGCAATAACAAAAAAATATGAAGTATTGCTTATAATATAAGATTTTCATATAAACTTTTTAAATATGATCAAAAAATTTTTAGATCTTGGACATCAGCCGCTTGCGAATAAATATTTATTGAAGAAAGATTTATCTAATAATAAAAAAGAAAATTTTTATCATTTAGAAGTTGGTTTTAATTCAACAACAAAATTAGTTTCAATTTTAAATACTATATCAGCGAAAAAAATGTTTGATGATAAATATCCATATAGGTCTTCAATGTCTAATACAATGCTTGATTCTTTTAAAAAATTAGCACACAGAATCAAGAAAGCTTTCAAGCCAAAATTAATAATGGAAATAGGAAGTAACGATGGATCTTTTATTAAAAATTTTGATAAAAAAAAAGTTATCTGTATAGAGCCTTGTAGCAATATGGCTAGAATTACAAAAAATATGGGTTATAAAACTTATTCAAATTTTTGGAGTATAAAATTAGCTAAAAAAATAAAATTAAAGTTAAGGTCAAGAAATATTGACTTAATTTACGCTGCTAATACAATAAGTCATATAAAGAATTTAAATTCCGTTTTTGCCTCAATTAATCAGGTTTTATCAAAAGATGGAGTAATAATAATCGAAGATCCATCTCTTTTAGAATGTTTTAAAAACGTATCATATGATCAATTTTATAACGAACACATTTATATTTTTTCTTTGATAGCAATAAAAAATTTAATCAAAAAATATAATTTGGAAGTTTTTGATATTGATAAATTAACTACCCATGGTGGATCATTGAGATATTATATTAAAAGAAGTTCAAATAAAAAATATAGAGTAAATACTATAGTAATAAAACAATTAAAACAGGAAATAAAATTCGGTCTTAATAATTTTTCAACTTACATTAAATTCAGAAAAAAAGTGAAATACTCAAGAAAAAAATTGAATGCTATTTTTTCAAAATTAAAAAAGCAAAATAAAAAAATTATTGGTTACGGATCAACAGCCAAAGTATGTACCGTTTTAGCTTATTGTAAAATTAAAAGTGATACTCTGAAATACTTTTTTGATACTACGCCGAATAAAATAGACAAATACATGCCCGGTTCACATATATATGTCAAAAAATATGACAGACCATTAACAAATGAAGCCGATTATGTTTTTTTGGGTGCTTGGAACTTTAAAGATGAAATATTTAAAAAGGAAAGCAAATATATTAAAAAAGGGGGTAAATTTATTACACACGTACCCGTTCCAAAAATAATATAAAGTGACACCGCCAAACTATGTTTCTATATAAAAATAAAATTGTTATAACAGGAGGGAGTGGACGTTTTGGATCTAAATTAAAAAAAATAAAAAACAAATATAAATTGCTTTTCCCCAGTAAACAGAAATTAAATATATTAAATTTAAAAAATATTAAAAAATATCTAAGATCACAAAAGCCTAAATACTTGATACATCTTGCTGGACTTTCAAGACCAATGAAAATTCACGAAAAATATATCAACAAAAGTATAGATTTAAACATAATCGGAACAGCCAACATCACTAAAGTCTGCTCGGAAATGGGTGTAAAATTAATCTACTTTTCTACCAGCTACGTCTATCCAGGAACAAAGGGTAATTACAAGGAAATTGATTCCCTTCTTCCTAAAAATAATTATTCATGGTCAAAACTTGGCGGAGAGAGTTCTGTTCAAATGTACAATAATTCACTAGTTTTAAGAGTTTGTATGACAGAAAAACCTTTCGTTCATAAAAAAGCTTTTTATGATTTTAATACAAATTTTATGTTTCATGATGATGTGGCAAAAATATTGTTCAAACTAATTAACAAAAAAGGAATAATAAATCTTGGGGGTGAAGTTCAAACGGTCTATAGTTTTGTAAAAAAATTCAACCCAAAAATTAAAAAAAATTATGCAAAAAAAATATTGGGTCTAAAATACCCTCTTAACCCATCAATGAATATTACAAAACTTAAAAAAATTATAAAAAGTTAAAAACATCTCACTAAATCAAATATTTAAAAAAAGTTATTTATTAATCTTGAAGTTTAAAAGCAACAACAGCATCTCCTAGCTCAATTAAATCTCCATAATTTTTTTTTAAAATAATTCCGCCGGTTGCTGGTATAACAATATATTGTTCACCATCAATTTTATATGATGTGGGAGGGGCAGATCCAATGTACGGAAGTTTATAGGACCACAATTCTGCCCCCGTTTCAGAGTCAAATGCTCTTATCAATCGATCCAATGTACCAGCAGCAAAAACCAATCCTCCTGCTGTCGCAGTCGCTCCGCCAAAATTTTCAGTGCCAGTGTTAATTCCTTTTGATTTTATACTTTCATAATGACCAAGAGGAACCTGCCATATTATTCTGCCAGTATTTAAATTTATTGCTGTAAGTGTTCCCCAAGGTGGTTTTACTCCTGGATAACCTTCTAAATCTCTTAATGGTTCTTCTATTTTTCCTATGTATTTAAATTTTGCTTTTTTGTTAAGAAGTCGAACTCCTACTTTCCAAGGAATATTACTAGCAGTTACGTACATTACATTCTTATAAGGATCTACTGAAGCGCCAGTCCACTGTGCTCCACCTATATTATTATACGTTATTGTATCTTTATTAAGTTCATGAGGTTCAAAAAAACCATAATTTGAATTTTTTATTATTGATAAAATATAATCTCTACTAGATTTGCTCAAATTTGTAACATCATCTTTTTTAAATACATTTCTTGCAAAAGGTTCTGGTAAATTCAACGAAGGCTGATATTTACAAGTTTTTTCACCAGGTAATTTTGATGCCGGAGCAAGTTTCATTTGATAGTCAAAAATAGGTTCACCAGTATATCTGTCTAAAACAAGAGTGTTGCCTAATTTTGTTACAGCAACTACAACGTCAATTCTTTTGCCGTACTTGTTGATAGTTGTTAAAATTGGAGTAGAGGGTATATCAAAATTCCATATATCATGACATGTTTCCTGGAAATGCCATAATTTTTTTTTATTTCGTACATCAAAAGCAATCACGCTGTTAGCAAATAAATTTTCTCCTGGTCTCGATACTCCCACATAACTCGGCCATGGATTACCAGTTGCTAGATAAACTATTCCATTTTGAATATCTGCGGAAATACCTCCCCATGGATTTCCTCCATCAAAATCTTCTACGCCAAAAATTTTTTTATCAATTTCTCTTAAATAATATTTCCAATATAATTTTCCAGATTGAATATCGTAAACCTCTATTGATGGTCTAAAAGTAACAATAACCAATTGATTATCAATAACCACTGGTGGAATAGGACTTGATCCGATGTTTACTATTCCATTTTTTCCAAAACTTTTTATTAATTTTCCAGTTTTCGCATTCAGAGATATCAACTGGTCATCATTAGTAAAATATAATTTAAGAATATTATTTTTTTTATCCTTCCAAATAAGCAAACCTCGTTTGGCAGCGTGATAACCTCTTTCCACTTTATATCTCCATATTTCTTTACCGTTGGTGCCGTTTAAACAAATAATATGATTGCCCGGTGTAGGAACATAAATTAAACCATCGTAAACAACTGGATTAGCCTCAATGCCTTTCTTTCCATCATTAGAATTAAATGTCCATGCCAATTTTAATTTTGTTACATTGTCTTTATTTATATAATCAAGACTCGAAAACCTCATTGAGGAAAAACCACCATGACTTCTGGGCCAATTAGAAAAATTTTTCTCAATTTCCTCTATTTTTCTTCCAGGTAAAAAATTTTCTTTTTTTTTTGATATGATTTTTTTTTCCGGCAAACTTACTCTTGAATTTGGATCTTCTATTTCCCAATATTCTTTATGATCTTTAGAAATTTTGAATGCAATTTCATGATATAAAGCTTCATAATATTTAAGAAAATTTTTTGTTTTTTTGCTATTTAAGTTATTAATGCTGAAAGTAAGTGAACTTCTGTTGATATACGAAGAATCGTACATGACTAAATCAAATAATACGACTAATGCCAACAAAATCCCTGCTGTAAAAAAAGACAATAGAATAAACTTCGGTGTATTTGGTTTCATAAAAAATTCTTTCTAATAAAATATAAATATTAATTCAAAAAAGAATTTTGGTAGCGGGGGGCGGATTCGAACCGCCGACCCCAGGCTTATGAGTCCTGTGCTCTAACCAACTGAGCTACCCCGCCATACAATCGTTACGGTCAAGTTACTCCCATAACATAACCCTAATTTCAAGTTCCATTTTATCCTATCATGGATTCTGCGTCCAGTTTTTTAGTGTGCCAAGCTGTGCCAAAAACTGATTCGGTGAGTCAAGATTAGACTCAAAATTGAGTCAAGATGTAAGCAAGCCACAGACGCTCAGCCTCACGCCTCCAGCGTTCGGCTTCGCCGTTCACAGTCTAGAGTTACAAGCAGCGGGGGCTCCGCCCACGCCGTTCCTAGTGTTAAAGAAGTCTCTAAGCATGCTTTCGGAAATTTGAATCTCGTACTAGCAGTCGATCCACTTCGTTAAAACAGGAGTCCCTATAGCGCTGTAAAGGTCAAAGATTTGCATAGTTAAGCTCGGTTAAAACTTATTTAAATAAATAGGGTGGTAGTGCCAAAAATATTATAAAATTCAAAACGAAAGGAGAAATATTATGAAAAAAATAATTGGGAATTATACGAATTAAAATGAAAAATCTTACTCTACTTCCATCATATGAACGTCAAAAATTAGCGGAAGGTTAAATTTTGGTTGCGAGGGCTGGATTTGAACCAGCGACCTTCAGGTTATGAGCCTGTAAAATGAATAAAGTATATAGATATGGATTTTGATCATTAGTGACTTATGTTTGTTTAGATATGTTACCGTTTTTTTTTTAATAAAGCACAATAATTAATAGTTATTTTATTTTTGATTATTTCATTCATTGGTTTGTCTTCAACTGGTAGAATTAAATTTTCAATTATTTTAAAACCACAGCTATTAATCATATCTTCTATTTCTTTGATAGATTTAAAGTGATAAACATGATCTATAGAAGGACAATCTACACAAGTAGATAAAAACATCTTACCGTTTTCAGAAATTAGGTTATGAGTTTTTTTAAGGAGCAAATCAGGTCTATCAACATGTTCTAAAACTTCACCCATAGTAATAAATTCGAACTTTTTTTTAAAATCGATTTTAAAAATATCACTTAGTAAATAATTAATTTTTATTTTATCTTTAACCAAAAAATTAATTATAGATTTAGTTATTTCTATTGACGTTTTGCTAATATCAACAATTTCAAAATTAGCACTTTTATTAAATTTTTTTATTGCTTCTACGAGGAAAAGTCCATGTCCACAGCCTATTTCAAGATAATTTTTAACATTAATTTTAAAATTAGTAATTTTTTTTATAAAAAAAGAATACATAGCATAGTGCGTTGGCCACAAGAATTGAGAAATAGCGACACCTATCATGTAACTTTTAATTTCATTTATGTTGTCATAAACTTTTTTAAAAGCATCACTTTGTTTATTTAATGGATATCTTTTATGTTCATAAAAATATAATTGACTTACCATCATGTCTGCGCACAATTTTAAATAGGCATCTATAACATAATCAAAATTGATATTTTCATTTTTTAAGTATTGTATAAAATTATTGGCAAACTCCTCAGCTTTAACAAAATATGATGCATCAATATTTTTGTGGAATTTTAAAATTTTTTTCTTCTGTAGATGTGATTTATTAACTATCGGAACAACTATAGATTTAAGGTTCGCATAATTATCTAAATAGTCTAGTTCCATTTTATATTAGTTTTATATGAAAAGGTTTTTTAAAATTTATCACATTGTCATAAATAAAAATATCTTTATTCTTCTTAGCAAAATTTATAGATTCTAAAAAAGAATAACATGGTCTATTTTATTACATGATTTAACCACATTATAACAATTGTTCAAAAAAGTTTATAATTTAGTTTTATTAACTCATATTTATTTTGTTTATTTCTTTATTTAAATAACTATAAAATAAATCAAAATTAAAATCAGGCGCTAGTTTAATTTCTTTTTTCATTTAATTTTCACTTTTTTGTCAATATCATCAAGAAAATCAGATAATTTATAGCTTTTTTTATCATCCGCCTGTTCCATTATAGAGTTTAACAAATTTAAACTACTTTTATTTTTGGATTTAATTTTCTGTTCCACTAGTAAAACAAAATTTATAAGTGCTATAGAGTCAAAATTACTATTTGGGCCTAATATTTCAAAATTAATATTATGTATTATATTATTTTGTTTTGGTAATTGTTTATTTATTTTACTTACAGCATCATCAATAATTTTTTTATATTTATTCATTATAGTTCCAATCTTAAATAATTGAATCTCCGTCCAATTCACTAGAATCCCAGGAATTTTCATTAGATAGAATTTCATTTAATTTTAAATTATTTGATTTGAAGTAGAAGGAAGAAAATGAACTTTTTCTTAAAAAAGGTTTAATTGAATTTATGATTTCTCGCTTTTTATTATTAAAACCAACTATTTCAAATAAATGACATTCTCTTTTTCTAGATTCTTTAATAGATTGCAAAAGCAAGTTTAAATATGTTTCGTAATTATCATCTAAAGACACAAAATCTATCAGAATAGCTTTTTTTAAATTTATTTTATCTATATTTTTAAATAGACAAATAGAATATCCGATTATTTCATTATTTATCTCTTCGGTTATAATTAAAGCTTTGTCATTATTAAATTGATGATTTAAATGCCAATTAATCCATTCACTACTTCGATTAAACATAAAAGTATTTTTATTAACTTTTTTCAATTTATCCCAAAAGTTATCAAATTTGTTATTAAATTTATTATAAGTAAAAATATTTTTTTTTAATTCAATCTTTTTCCAATAATTTATTTTTCTATAAAAGATAATATAAAATAAATAAAATATTATATTGGTTATTAAAGTGTTTATATTTATTTCTTTTTTTTTAAAATAACTATTTATCACTTTTTGAGAATTTAAAATTATATACAGTTTTTCAGTATATTTTCTTTCTGGCATTTCAGACCATCCAAATGTAGTTAATGCAGTTGCTGTTTTAAAATTAGCAGTGGTACCAATATAAAAATCAATGTTTTTTTGCGACATATATTTTTGCACAAGTTTTAGCGAATGATATCTATATTTTTTATCAACTACCCAACAACTCAATACTGAACCATTATAAGGTATTGAATTGTAGTAATATTGAGTAGGTAAATTGCCAATATGTCCTACAATATTTTTTTCATTATCTTCTATTACCCAACCCAAACACCACTTAATATTATTTTTTTTTAGATAAGGATTTTCTTTCCATATTTTTTCCCAATCTGATTTATCATAAATTTTGAGATTATTTCTGTTAGCTAAATTTTTAATTTTTAAATAATCTTCAAAGCTAACTTCTTTTATAAACATACAATTAATTGATAAACTAATTGGGCGTTTTGTTGCCCGGTGTCCCTAATCATATTTATAACTTAACATAGGTATAATAAGAAAGAAAAATGCCGCTATACAAATTAATATAAATATTAAGAGATTCTTTACAAATATAAAACTTATCTGCCTGAAAATCATGATAGATTTAAAACAATCGATGAGTTATTTGAAGGAATGGTGCTGGGTACTGAAAAATCCAATAGAGTTTGAGTACCTGAAACTAATGAAGAATTAGGAAAAATGGCAATCTAAGCTTCTTCTAAGATATTTTATATTAAATTAATAATCTTTTTTTTTAATCGAACTAAAAATGTCAAAGCTTCTTTACCCGAGGACATTTGGTGATCATAAGTTAATGTTAAGCTCAAAGTATTATTAGACGTGTCAACGGCTACACCCAAGATAGCGGATGTGTTTACTGCTAAAAGGGGGATATGAAAATAAACATCTCCCACTGAACTTAAATCCGAGATAGCAAAAGTTAATTTACTTAAATCATTTTGTGAAATTTTATTCTCCATATATTTTTTTAATAGATTAACATATTCAATTTTTATATTTTTATAAGTTAAGCTGGCACAGTCTTTTATTACTGGAACTTTTAATCCATTGTTTATATCAATCGTAAATCCAATATTTATTTTTTTATAGTAATTTTTTTTATTAAGATGGTAAAAGCCGTTTAAATTTTTAAAATCAATCAGTAATTCGGATACTAATTTTGCAAGTAATGGCAAGATATTATCGAAATATAAGTTGTTTTTTTTTGAAAATTCATGGATTTTAAAATTGCTAATCATAACACTACAAACACAGGGTATGTAATTCTGCTTAGAAAAAGAAATATTTTCTATTTCGCTATATTTGTTTTTGCCAATCTCTAAAGTTTCGAAATCTTCAGATAAAAATTTAATTTTTGTATCTAAATTCGATTTATTATCACTTAACATTTTATAATGAACCTTTATATCATGTTCAGTAAATATTTTTTTTCTTTTTAGTTCATTAATATCGATATTCTTTTTTTTTGCAAATTTTATAGCTTTTGCAGATAAATTTTTTTTAGACCTTTCTTTACTATGTTTATTTTTGTCATACTTTTTTATATCAAACTTTTTTAATTCAGATTTATTTTCAAAAATAAATCCGATTGTTTCTCCTACTTTAATTTCATCTCCAATATTTTTGATAATTTTTAAAATACCACTTTTGGGGGATTGAACTTCAACAATAGCTTTACTAGATTCAATCTCAAACAATAATTCGTTATTTTTTACTTTATCAAGATCTTTTTTTAAAATGTTAACAATTGTAACTGTATCGTCATTTACATTTATTTGTTCAATATTAATAGGGATCATGTTGTTAAAAAAAAGTTTTTTAGTTCATTATATGCATTTTTGTTATTTGGATAATGATCCTTTTCAAGCAATTTTGATGATGGAATGACGTCTTCATTTGAAGAGATTATTTTAGATTTAAACGATAAGTTTTTCTGACTTAACTGAGAAATTATTTCTGACCCTAAAGAATTTGATCCACTACTGTCATCAATGACCACAATTTTTTTTGTTTTTTTTATACTCTCAATAACGCTTTCAGTATTTAGGGGATAAAGTTTTTGTATAACAATAACTTCACATAAGATTTCTTCATTTTCCAAAAGCTCTTCTACTAGAGTTTCTACATTTGAAAGAGTTCCTCCCCAACATACTATAGAAATGTCAGGAGTTTTTTTTGGGACACACAATTTTATATCGGGTATTTCCAAATTATTAACCGAATAAGTAAAATTATTTTTTTTGCTTTCAAAAAAAGAATTTCTTTTCGAATAATCAAGCTTGTCTTCAATTATTAAAGTCGGCAGAGAAATATTTTTTATTATAGAATTATATAATATTTCAGGATTATATCTAAAATTGATAGCTATAACATTGGTATTTGGAATGCCTAAAAAATGTTTTTCTAAGTTTTGGCTGTGTGTTGGGCCATAACCCCGTTTACCACCCATGGGAGTTCTTACAATTATTAAATTATTAATCTTTTTATTGTACATTTTGTAGAATTTTGATGCATGATTTAACCACTGGTCAAACGCAAGTCCCATAAAGTCTCCAAACATTATTTCACAAATAGGTATTTTCTTTGCAAGAGAAACTCCATTTCCAAAACCTATAATTGCTGCCTCACTATCAGGCATATTAAAAACTCTTTCTTTAAATAGGTGACTTAAATCTTGTGTAACTTTAAACGCGCCTCCATATGGCGATTCAATATCTTCACCAAAAATTAAGATATCTTTATTTAATTTCATATTCTTCTTTAAAGAATTATAGATGCAGGTATTAACTCTTTCATTAGAAAAATTTGTTATATGTTTCCAAATTAATTCATTTATTTTTTGAGCTTTATTTTTTTTGGAATTATTTTTTATTTCTTTATTTGAATTTAAACAATTAGTAATTCTTTTTTGCGCTATTTTTAAATATTTATTGTATTTTTTAGGATTTCTTTTATTAAAAATATTTATAGGGTCTTTTGCGTAGTATTTTTGAATTTCTTTTATATCTCTTGTATCATCTCCTTTTGAATGAGCCATAAGACGGTAACATTTTACTTGAATAAAAATTGGTTTTTTTTTCTTTTTTACAAACTCATAAGTTTTAGTTAAATCATTAATTAGTTTATTAAGCTCCCAAATATTAGTTTGAGAAAATTTTATTCCAAAGCCTTCTACTCTTTTTTTTATGTCACCGAAAAATGTTTCTCTACTTGATGTGCTTTGAGAGTATTTATTATCTTCAAGAATTATTACCATGGGTAAATTAAATTTAGATATTAAATTTAAAGATTCGTATAAAATACCCTCTCCTAGCGCTCCATCACCTAAAAAATAAGTAATAATTTTTTTTTCATTTTTTGTAGCAAAAGCATAACCTGCTGCAACAGCGCTCATTCCACCTAAAATTCCATTACTAAAAAAACCTTTTTTATTGTACAAATGTTGACTTCCTCCAACACCACCAACAATACCTGATTCTGAACCCATAACTTCTAAAAGCAAACCTTCTACATCATTGGTTTTTCCAATGTAGTGCGCATGACTTCTGTGATTACTAAAAACCACGTCGTTATAACCTATGACTTTTGAAAGGAGCGCCCCTATATATTCTTGCCCAATACTGGTGTGTACTGTTCCGTTTAATTTTCCTTTAGAAAACAAGTCTAACAAAGTTTTTTCAGTTTCTCTTATTAGTATGGATTCTTTTAGAATTAAATCTGAACTTATTGTCATTAGTTATAGAAATACTTAAACATTCATTTTAAGATTGGCAAGGAAAATGATTAGAGGAATTCAATTAAAAGACAAAGAACAATGGGAAAAACTTTATAAAGGTTATGCAGATTTTTATAGAGTTGAAATGAAAAATAAAATAGAGAAAAACGACAAATCAGTTAAAGGTTTTAATTTAGATGTCAATTCTGGACGAGTTGCAGGTCAAACGATTATGCACGTCCATATTCATTTAATTCCTAGAAGAAAAGGCGATATTGAAGATCCTAGAGGAGGAATTAGAGGCGTCATACCCTCTAAACAAAAATATTAAATGAAAAAACTATCTCTATACGTCTTTCTGTTCTTGTCTTAACTTACGGTGAACGCTGTCACCGTGAACTTTTTTCATTCACCGCATATTTAATTTTTCAGAAAAATTAATTATTATTATTGGACTTGAGTCGAACAGGTATTACGAAAGATATAGAGTTGCTGTTTCTGCACACTACATAGAGTGCGGAGAATATTATAATGATATTCGTGAAATCGCTAAATGCTTCAAAAACATAAGAGGAAAGATTACCCGGTGTGGGAACGTAAATTAAACCGTCATAAACAATTGGATTAGCCTCAATGTCTTTCTTTCTATGAGCCATCTTTAAGCAAATATTAGAAAAAACTTGTATCTGATGCTATAATCTTTTAGTAGGTAATCAAATTATGTCAACAGCTTGTTTCATAGTTCCTTC
>Ga0207988_1000951_pt1 | contig 15703 bp, 7 predicted proteins | sample ETNtaG_11_FD_185773 | JGI IMG/M metagenome (GOLD analysis project Ga0207988, IMG submission 185773) | Marine microbial and viral communities from oxygen minimum zone, Eastern Pacific Ocean - ETNP201310SV74 (SPAdes) (version 2) | ecosystem: Environmental > Aquatic > Marine > Oceanic ...
ATCGAACCATTAGTCTATTTATGAGTAAAGAGTCATGTTGAAAACCTCTTAAACCGTCTCAAGCATATCAGAAATGAACCAGGAACAGAAAGCGTCGGAACGACCATGAGTGACGGAGTACCTCTTACTTTCGACCACATGTTCAACATCTATCTCAATCCGGAATTCATCAAGGAATTGAGTGGCAAAGGCAAACAATGGCTATCCCGGGCGATGGTCAACATGCTGATTATCGACAGGTCCATTCACCATACCGAAATGAGCTACCTTGAAGACGCCATCGGCATGGCCGAAACCGAAGAAGAACGGGATGAACTGAAAAAAGCGGTCCTTGAACATACCCAACTTGAACTCGGGAACCTGGACACGGACCGTGATTATGCAGGGCACTTCTTCTATTATCTGGCAATGAATGTGGAGGCTGATGGAAAGGTCAAGAAATCGGAAGTCGACTACCTTGCTTCAACTCTGCGGCAAACTGGGCTTTCCCCCCAATTCTGCAAAACAGGTGCTACGCTGGTCGGTCGAACAGGTGAAAATGTGTCATGAACGCGAGCAGATGGTGGAAAGCTTCCGCCATGTCGCCCCGATCTTTGCAGCATTCTGATCCCTTCTGCTAAAAGGCCACGGTATAGGTGGAGCCAAGATTCAGAAGGCCTTCGACGCTGATCGTCCCGCCGTGGTTATCAATGATGCTTTTGCAGGAAGGAATGTAAAAGTTGCTTTTCAAAATCAATCAAGCAGCTGCTGAATCAGGTGGAATTGTTGAGCTCCGAAACTCGATTCCTTTTTCCACCGTTCCCACTCGAGCCAAACCCGCCAGGCTTCGAGATCTTCAGGATCTGATTCCAGGATCTCTTCTCTCACCCACTCCACTCCACTTCATGTAATTTGACATTGGTTTCGAGTGACTCGGCGGATTTCCTGACGTTACTTCTCAAAACGAGGAATTGTTCCCGTTCCGACCAGTCCATGTTGAGAATCATGGTTTGCAATCCATGATGGCTGAAGGCCACAGGTTTATGTTTCGAAATCATCCTTTATCCTTCTTGAAGTTCCTCTTGAAAAACCGTTGTTCCTGGATTACTGAAAACTATTCCCACAGGGGTGCCGGATCGCAGAAAATCCAGCTCGCTACCCCACTCCGGGGAGCCTGCGAGCGAATGGGAGTAGGGCGCTGGATTTTGCTGTGAGGTGGAATGCCCCATTAGAAACCAGCGTCGCCCCTCCGGCGAAACACCGGATCGATCCTGATGCGGATCTGTTGATATGAATTTTCTTCGATTTCGTTGAATTGGTTGGCCCACCGAGGATGTTTCATCGCCACCTCGGTCAACACCGAAATTCTTGTTGAACCACCAATCGAGTGACTCTGATTTCTTTTCTATGGTCCCAGGATGTGGGTACGGTTTGTCTGTCCTGTCTTTGAATCCAAATTAGGGGTCCCGCTAGGACTCATCCTGATTCGTTTTTTCTATTTCGTTCTCCTTTTCAACAACAATTGAGTGCTTATTCACGATGCGGCGAAGGGCTGCGCGAGTCATCCCGGCATTTTCAGCTGCGTGGGTGATATTTCCGCCGGTTGTCTCAAGAATGCGAGAGACATAGTCCCGTTGGAAAAGCTCGATGGCGCGTTCTTTTGCTTGATCATAAGGGAGACCATAGAACTTATCAGACGAAGCCACTGTAACAAAGCGCTCGTCTTTGAACACAATATCGCGGTGTGTAATCTCTTCGCCTTCGGAGACGATCACTGCCCGATGGATAACATTCTCAAGTTCCCGAACATTTCCTGGCCATGGATATGACATGAGGACCCGAAGGACTGCTGGAGTCACTTTCTTGGGAGTAATACCCTGCTCCTCAACAAGTTTTCCGATCAGATGCTCAACCAGCAGTGGAATATCTTCGATGCGATCACGAAGGGGAGGAATATGTATCTCAACCACGTTTAAACGGAAATACAAGTCTTCCCGGAAATGCCTGGACCTTAAAGCCTCCTCAAGCTCAAGGTTTGCAGCCGCAAGAATCCGCACATCGACACTGATGGGGTTTGTCGTACCAAGTGGAATGATTTCTCCTTCTTGAAGGGCTCTAAGCAGCTTGCTCTGAAACAACGGAGACATGGACCCAATTTCATCGAGAAAAAGCGTGCCGCCTGAAACCTGAACGAACAAACCCTCCCGATCCATGTCCGCACCTGTGAACGCCCCCTTGCGAACGCCAAAAAGCTCCGCCTCCAGCAGAGTATCAGGGAGCGCAGCGGTATTTAGCCCAAAAAAACGTTTCTTCTTGCGGCCACTGAGGTAGTGGATTGCACGTGCAACAAGCTCCTTGCCTGTGCCACTCTCCCCTCTGATCAACACAGGCACTGTTGAAGCAGAGACCTTCCGCACGAGTTCGAACACCTCGAGCATCTGCCGGTCTCGACCTATAAGGTTATGGAAGCTGTACTTCTTCTCCACCTCTGCACGGAGATAGATCAGTTCATCCGTCAGTTCCTGTTCGTAGAGAGCCCGTTCCAAGGTAATGAGAATTTCATTATTAAAGAAGGGCTTTGTGATGTAGTGATACGCCCCTGCGGACATTGCCTCAACAGCAGTCTCGATGCTTCCGAAACCCGTGATAACGATGACAATCGTTTTGGGCCAGCGCTTCTTTATCACCCGGAGCAACTCCAGACCATCCATTTCAGGCATTTTCAGGTCTGTGAAGACGAGACCAAAGTGTTGGTGTTTGAGGATCTCAAGTGCTTCCTGAGCAGAAGCAGCGAACCCGCATTCCACCTCATTCTTCCTGAGGATGAGGCTCAACCCCGTCCTTATATCGGCATCGTCATCGACTATCAGTGCAGCACGGTTCATGATTTGAATTTAATGGAAAATGTGTGTTTGCAAATTCTGCAGATCCTGTTTTAGTGATGTGTAAGTCGTTAAGATTCATGCCTCAACAGACTCTTCCTGGGATACAAGGGGCAGTGTAATCCTGAAGTGTCCTCCATCATATTGCAGGTTCAGAAGCTCAAGCTTTCCCCCATGAGCCTCTATGATCTTCTTTGATAAAGAGAGTCCTAGGCCAGTACCAATGCCTTTAGGTTTAGTCGTAAAAAACGGTTCAAAAATTTGTTCACGTTGATCGTACGGAACGCCTTTTCCATTGTCTGTGAAATCGATGAAGATGGCATTCCCCTCATTTTCCTTGTTGAATGAAGTTCGGATTTTCAAAACACCTCCATCTTGCATGGCCTGTATGGAGTTCATGGTCAAGTTTGTAAACACCTGGCGTATCTGTTCTTGGTCTCCTGTGTACAACGGTAATTTTGAATCGATTTTCACCCCCACAGATACTTCAGACAGGCTCAGTAAAGGCGTGCAAAGGTTAACGACCTCTTTGATACAAGTGTTCACATCAAACTCGCTCTTCTGTGCGGGGCTTTTGGCAGAGTAGTCCAATAATCCCTGAATGATCTTCTTACAGCTTTGGGTATTTCTCATTATCACTTCGGCATGATTACGAAAAGAAGATTCCTTTGGACATTCTTCCACCAGCATTTGTGAGAACATGGCAATGGATGCCAGAGGGGTGTTCAGTTCGTGCGCAATACCTGCTGAGAGTTCTCCAATAACGGTCATTTTTTCCTGCTGACGTTGGCGTTCCTCAATCTGTTTCCTCTCGGTGATATCCCTGCTTACGATAACGATGCCTAAATACTCCCCGCCGTCGTCATAAACAGGGGTATAAGTGTCTTCGTAATAATGATCATCAATCTGAATGGTTCTTTGTTCTCCATAGCCTACTTTGTTCTTTTGATCTTTGTCATCCGTAGCAGATTCTCCATTTTTAAAGAAAAGATTTTGTTCGTTGGCAAGTTCAAGATACCCGTCAATATGTGTGATCTGCTCTGCGGCCGAGTTATGCAAAGCGGTTATTCCTCGTGCATCGATAAAGGTCACCCCATCACTCATGCATTGAACCAGAGCAATCAGAAGATTCTTCTCGTAGAGAACCTCATTTTCCCGATCCTTCAGATCTTTAGTGTATCTTTCAACTTCCTGCGCACGTGCGAGCAACCTGGTCGACATTTGATTGAACGCCTGAGCCAACTGTCCGATTTCATCCTTCGATTCAATTTCCACGGACACACCAAGATCCCCCTTTTCAATCTGACCGGCCGCCTCACGAAGTCGCAAAATAGGGCCGATTAAGAATTTTGAAGGAAACAGGAGCAGGATGGCGGTCAATGTTCCCACGACAATTGCCACTAAGATAAGGCGTTGACGAACCAACGTGATTGGATGATAGACTTCACTCGTCTCCATCTCGGAGACCATAGCCCACTGAGTGCCGGGCACTTTTGCTGATACTGCAAGGACTTCTTTACCACGATAGCTCATCCGAATTCCGGATGCCCGAGACTGTTGATCATCTGCGGGCGGCAGACTACGCACCCAGCCTTTCACTTTCAAAAACACCGTTTCAAAATCGAGGAATCGAGTAGCCGTAAGCAGAAGGTCGTTTGAGTTCACAAGGTACCAGTCCCGAGTTCCACCCTCTGTCTTTAGATCCATCATTTGGCGCGCTTCTGGGGGGTAACCATTGCGCACCACCTGCGACAGGCTTTGGGGGTCAATCCGGTTCACAATCACTCCCAAGAAGTGATGCGCCTCCTTATCCGTCAATGGAGCCGATGCCTCCAACGAGGCTCGTCCAGTGTCCAACAAAGGGCCATGGACACGACCCGTATACATCCCCTTCTTTCCTTCACGAACATAATCCTCACCCGAAAGATCTGCGCCCACGTTTTCAGGCATAGACGACGCCAGTACGAATCCATTTTTTCCCACAACCAATGTCTCAAAAAAATCTTCCACGATGCTTACTTTGTTCTTCAGCAAATGACCGTTGAGAGCCCTCTGCAGATCGCTGTTACCGCCCTCCTGGATCCGCCGGGTAGCATCTCTTATGAAGCCGTCTGATGCGAAGTCTTCCGTTCGGCGTTTGAGCGTATCCAGATAAGCACTTACATTCTGGACTCGGGCCTGGGTCATCAGTTTGAGATTGCTCAGAATCTGAGTGCTCAGAGAGGACCGTGTGGTGTAAAATGCGACTCCACCACTCAGCCCAATTGACACAAGACAGATGAGCGCAATGGTAAGGGGAAACTTGTATTTAACTGGCATCCAGTGTAAAGGATCTTTCATTACAATAGTTCCTTTTCTCAATTGATTAGGGCTACACAGTGTTATGGATTTCACACATATGCGTAGGCCTTGAATAGAACCAGTTTTCCAAAATGAACAAACCGATTAGAAAATTTTAAATCCATTCAGTTTTTTTTTCAGGTTTTTTCCTCCATTTCAACAAAAGGCGACACCAAATCCTTCAACACCTTGGGTTCAGAGGGACACTCATCACTATGTATTCAACGGATGGTTCATTCTTCATCAAATCATTCCTCCTTGGGATTTTTTTTGCTTTAGACTCCAGTTAATACCACCAATTCAAAACGAAAAAAAAGCATAGGAAATGGCAATTCAATCACAAGTACATGGCAGGAGTCTGGAGGGAGGAAGGACTCAAGTTGTCTATGAAGCAGTTGAAGCGAGGCAGGTTATGGTTCATTGACGGGTCCTGCGTCCAATTGAGGTCCGTCTTCAAACACCAAATCCGGTCTGATGATTTTGTTGCAGACCGAACACAAGATGGTCGACCTTTAAGGATTCTGACCCTGATCGATGAATACCGCCGGGAATTTACAGCGATGAAGGTCAGAAGAAACTTCAAAGCTCAGGATGTCGTCGAAGTCTTTTTAGAGCAGTTTCTAGATTGGTCTGCCGAGCCATCTCAGATCCGACAATGGATCTGAATTTACTGCTTATGACTCCCGCAGAGGTTGGAAAAGTTTGGAGTCAAGAATCTATTCATTGAACCCGTCAGTCACTGGGAGAATGGTTTCAACTCTCTTGTTTCTTGCGATACTTCTCTTTGATTGCCAGGTATTCTCTCCTGAATCGATCCCCAGGTGTCTCACTCATCTCCTCTCTTAGTTTGTCTTGATTCAAAGCGTTGTAAGTACAGTTAGTTTTTGAAGTTATTTCTAATCATGCTCTGGGAATTCTGACGCCAGAGATGACACATGCTTCCTACTAACGAAGCCCCACGAATCTTTCTTTTATAGAACAAACCAATTGTGTGTCGAATGTAAAAACTTTTGTCTTAAATAAATTATCATCATGACAATTTTTTTAAAACACTTAGGATTCGAGTCACCGTTATCCTATAGTCTTCAATCTATAATTCTTCTAACAGCTTTTCTTTGGGGAAGAGTAAGGGGATTATGGTTGTAATTTAGGCTTTTTAGGTTGGAGCAATAGGTGCTCAACTTTCCAGATTGTACGCTACGTAGAAGCGTCGGTTCCCATATTCCACGACTGTCCTCTCCCGCCTCTTCCGACATACTATAAGCCTGTTGTTCCAGGTCAATCATCGAAATCTCAGACAGGTTTAGGTTTTAACTATCAACGCCTCCATATTTTGCAGAAATACTAACTGCTAAAAAACATATTATCTTTTCTGCAATGCATATACCTGAACCACTGACAATTGTCCTCATCAAACAGACATCCCCCCCAACTGGTTTGAATGACTCATTTTATGCCTTTAAAAATCTCCTGAATCATCTTCTGAAAAGCTAAAAGCAAGAAAAGAACTGGATACCGCAGTATCCAGCTGAAGAGGTATAATGGATAGCCAGCTATCCGGTCATGTATGAGAAGTGTTTTGTTCCCAAGCACAGGGAACAAGTCTTAAGAGTCAAAAGATATTGAAGAGGACTTTCTCGGGTGGACCGAGCTGAAATCCCACCCAATCATCCAAATCCCTTGAAACCCAATTCTTCAACCAGAGGCAGGATGTCATCGAAACTGTAAAAATGTTCCTTTGACCCGTTTAGATTTTCATATTTCAGGAACGGCCCATAGAAGTTTTAAGGGAATCCATGTTTAAGCAGCCTCCTTGATGACCGGTGCTACCACCGACTGGTTTCGCCCGCGCTCCTTGGCTTCAGTCAGGGCTTCATCGACTTCATCCAGCAGGGCTTCAAGGCTCAACTCTTCGGCACAAACATCCGGGTAGCGTGCTCCCCCAAAACTGGCGGTGAGGTGGATTTTGTGTTCATCATGGGTGAATTCATGATTTTCGATATCATGACGCAAACGTTCACAGACATGGAGGGTGATTTCTGAGGTGAGGTCAAAGAGTCCGATGATGAATTTTTCCCCCATGTAGCGAGCCAGGATATCTCCATCACGAGCATTGCGCCGCATGATGTTGGCCAGCTGTACCAGCATTGCATCTCCGCATTCCAGCCCGTAATCATCATTGATTTTCTTGAAGTGGTCGAAATCGAAGAGGATGAGACTGATCGGTCTTGGTTTCTTTCGGGCTTTTGCGATCGCCTTTTCCATGTTCTTGACAAAATAAATGCGGTCACCAAGTTCGGTCAGTTCGTCTTGGTAACGTCTCAATAGTGGATCCCCACCGATGTGGATGCGGGCGAATCCGCGTTTGGTCAGATGCTGTAGGGGTTCGATCATGAGGCCCATCCCCACCATGAGCAGGACTTTGATGTAAAGCACATCTTCTGCGAAACCCTCGATGTAGACTTCGGTCTGGGTATCAAGGTAGACAAACATCACCAGCACAACGACGGCGATGATGTAATCCGACAGATTCTCCCCCCAACCATAACCGCGTACCACCCCGGCCAGCACCAACAGGAAGAGGAGAAACCCCACCTGTGAGGCATAAAACCACCAGGTCTCATACCAGGGAGGAAGTATACGGAAGGAATAGGTCGAGGCTTCACTGGTTGTTCCGTCTGCCCTCTGGGCACGGACATGAAAACGGTAATCACGCCAACTCAGGTTGGTGTATTCACGAAAGCGTCGTTCAGACCACTTGGACCAGCCTTCCTCCAGGCCCTCAAGATAAGTCTGGAACTTAAGTTTTTCAGGATGATGCATGTCATTGGCTTCATACAGAAAACGCAGTGCATTCTGTTCATAGGGAAGGATGAGAAAGGTCGACGGGTATTCGAGCAGGCTTGGCACACCTCCGGGTTTTTCAAAGAAAGTTCCTTCAAAAAGATCCAAGTCCTCCGCAATTGTCTGCATACCACGGATAAGTGAAGCAAAAGCGGGGCTTTCCTTTTTTTCCTTCTCTGCCGGTGAAGCTATTTCATGAAAGGGAAAAACAGAACTGACTCCATTGCTGGTTGCGAACCAGACTCCACCTCGCTGGTCCATGCTGATTCTGTAGATTTCTTCATCCTGAATACCGAATCTTGGATTGAGCGGTATCATGCTCATGGAACGAAGATTGATTTCGAAAAGTCCGGCACCGACAAGTGCAACGAGATGACGTTGCTGATCAAAACTGAGGTAGGTGCTGACGATCCGGTTGCGGAGGACTTCAGCACCTTCCAGACGAAGAGGCTGGAAGGCTCCAGCACCGTCTGGATTTTGACCTGGTTTTAAAGCTTTGGAAGCATCATAAACCAGTGCTCCCTTGTCACGGGTCAGCAACAGGAGTTTGTTTTCAGGCAAAGGAATCATGGCATGAGCCCTAAAGAAATTCCCTCCGGGAATCGCTTCGAACACATCTCCGGAAAGCTTCATCAGTCCAGAATCACTGTCCAGAAGATAAACGTCCTGACCATTGAAAACCGCGTCGTAGAGGAAACCGTTGGAAGTCAAAATCCTGAATTCTCCCTTTTCCAGGATCATCAGCCTGTGTTCGAAGAGGAATCCGATCTTTCCAGAATCGAGGCTGAAGATCTTGAGCACCGGCAGGAAGCCTTGCTCTTCATCTGCCTGCGACTGCCAAAGCCTGATGAAGTCGATCCTTCCCTTTGCATCTGGGGCGAGGTGACCAATGACTCCCTCACCTCCCAGGTAAAGGTAGCCATCTTCCGCATTCATCATCGTGGTCACCAAAGTGCCTTCAGGAAGGGGGACCTGTTGCAGGAGGCTTCCGTCGTATTCAAAAACCCCGTTTTCGTTCGCCACATAGATCAAACCTCGCCGGTCATGTTCAACATCAAAACTGAGACGGCCGAGTCCCTCTTCAACCGGACGGAACCAGCGGACTCCATCAGATTCCTCGGAATGAAGTTGAACGGCCGTAACATTCCAGAAAAACAACGCCAAAAAGAACAGGCGGAGTGGGATAAATAAGAGGGCCTTTTTCATTCGATGTTGAAGAAAAAACTGCTTTTCTGCTGATTCCCGACCCAGTCTTCCGCCAGAACATTCAATTCCATTTTCCCGCCCTTAGGCAGTTTCCCGATGGAACGGCGGTAGAGGATTTGTGGACCTCCGTTGATCGAGTAGAAGACTTCTTTGACACCACTGAAACGGTCTTCGGTTTCCAGAAAAACCAAAGCCCGCCTACCGATGGTGGTCAGGCTTCCGGTTTTTCGGCCTGAAGGACTGGTGCGGATGCCAATCTGCGGGGGTTCGCTGTCGACGAAAAAACGGGCCTGGTGCATGGAGGAACGGTTCTTGACCCGGTCCAGACCAAAATACTCGAGCTGATAGGGACCGCTTGTTTTCAGGCTGAAGGGCTGGCGGCACCCACGGACTTTCCCTCCATTCAGCCGACAGAGGATCTGTAGGACTCCTGCGCCTGCATCCGAAGCGGAAAGTTCTATTTTTGTTTGCGCATTGATGTAAAGTCGATCTCCCTCAGGATAGGTGGTGCCGGTGAGGCGGTGTTTCAACTCTGGCGGGGTGAGATCGAGGTGAAAGATCCTCGTTACCTGTGGAGTGAAGTTTTCCACACGGTCCGATGCATCAAACCTGATTTGATGCCTTCCTTCACTTTCAGGGAGGAGGAAAGGGTTTTTGTATGGCTCCTTCGGCCCCTCGTCAATGGCATAACGGATGAGATTCAGCTCATTGATTTTTTCCTTCGCCAGCACCCGAAAACGAGTTGTTGCTGCCACGAATGTTTTGCCACGATCCTCATCGACATGCTGTTCCCCCAGCACCCGCAAGCCTGTCACAGGAGGAGTATGATCGATGAAGAATTTGATCCGGCTTTCTTTTTCGAGGTTTCCTACCTGGTCTTCCGAAAGGTAAGTCAAGGTGTGGGGTCCTTCCTCCAGATCCTTGAGAATACGTCCCGTCAAAGGGCGCCGGTAGATCCGCTCCTCCTCGTCGTCGAACCGGTAACCCAACGTTTTCACTCCGGAAAGCCCGTCGGCTGATTTGAGGATGAGTGATGAACGTGCAGAGAGGATATTCCCGAAATAGGGGGGGAGGATTTCATGGGTCGATTTTGACGGAGTCAGGTCAACTTCAAAACTGAGAGAGCGAATGGATTCACTGTTGCCGACACGGTCCACCGAGTAGTACCTGAATTCATAACGCTTTTCATGAAAGAACATGCGTACCGGATCCTGGTAGGGGATGAAGCCGGAACCGTCCAGTGAATAATAGGTCTTTTCAACACCGGACTGCTGCCCCGTGTTGGGTTCCTTAGCGGTCAGCTTCACTTCCAAGCCCTCACTGAAAAATAAAGTTTTTTGATTCTTGAAACGTTTTGCACCGGCAAATGAAACCCTTGTCCGGGGCACTTTGCCATCAATCTGAATCTGGAAAGCCTTGTGCGTTCCAGGCATCGAAAATTCCAACCTTTGCAGTCCATTGCTGCTGAAAAAAAGTTTCTCCTTTTTTTTGCTCTGCGGGTCATGCGATAGGAGAAACGAAGGTGCATCTTTTTCGGGAGAAGCCGAGATCCTGAGAAAAAAATCCAGACCTGCCGGACCAATCAGCCCTTTTTCTTCATCGAAAAGCCACAGCTTGCGGTGTTTTTCACGCGTCGCACTGACATCAATAGCCCAAGGGGAATTATCAACGATGATCGACAGACGGTGTTCCTGCTCACGGTTGTCAACCTGATCCAGGGCAAAAAAACGCAGCAGATGCGAACCTTCCTTTAAAAACCGAAGAGCCTTTTCATAGGGTTCACAGTTTTCTTCTTCTGAAAAACCTTCATCCTTTTTTGCCTGTTTTCCATTACCTGGTGATTTGCCCTTTTTTTCACCGAGACAGACCCATAGGGTTTTAACCCTTGATTCGAGGTCGGTACTCGTCAATACCAGACGGGTTTTGCTATTGATGATCACTCTCTCCCCGCTCCAGTAAAATGCCCCCTCGATTCGAAAATCACTGACTGGTGGTTCTCCGTCGACATAGAGCTTGAGCCTTCGGCTTGCCGAATTGCCAACACGGTCGGTGGCTGTCGTACGGATCCAGTGGATGCCTGAATCCTTGGGGGCGTCGAAGGCTTCTTGGTAGACAGAAGGTTCCTCTTCATCAAGCTGGAAGGTGAGCCCTTCAACCCCAGCAGGAAGATCCGCTGCATCCAGTCGGATTTTCGAATTGGCGGAGACGTAGACCACATCTTCAAAACGTGACTCTCCTCCCTCGACAACTATCTCTACCTGAGGTGGAAGTTGGTCATGAAAAAAGATGATTTCAGACCAGGGTTCCTCATTCTGCACCTGATCCACTGAAGAAATCTTAAGCAGGTGTTTCCCGGGTTCAAGTTTGTCTACAGAGATCGGTTTGGAAAACAACTCAACTGGACCCTCATCAATCCGATACCGGATTTGGGACACTCCTGAAGCACTGTCCTTGCTTTCCAGGATCAGGGCAGATCTGGAAGAAACGGATTCTCCGTGATGAGGTCCTTCAAAAACCAGTCTTGTCCGGGGAGGAGTCCGATCGATGCTGAGTGGGAGACTTCTGGACTCTTCCGCATTACCCACATGGTCCATCGAATAATAACGAAGAATGTAATCTGCATCGCGGCTGAGGTCGAGATTCAGACTCTCGGATGAGACAAAATCACCTCCATCCACCGAAATTCTGGTCTCACGAACTCCAGAAAGGGAGTCTTTGGAAAACCAGAACAGTTGAGCGTCCTTTCCAAGAAAGACTGTTCCTGATTTTTCAAAAACCGGTGTTTCCGGAAACTGCAGTTCGGTGATTGGTGGAGTCCCATCGGCATGGATGACTAAATCTTCCTGGCCTTCGATGGGATGGGGAAATCGGTTTTCTCCTTCCTTAAGGATGACGGAATGAAGGCCTTTCGAATCCTTTTCAGGCCGAAGCGGCACAGGATTACTTCCGTCTACGGAAGTCGAAAGGAACCAGAAGACAGGACTTTTTTGGGGAACAAACAGACGTCCCGAATCATCCTGATGCAGGCGCATTTCGGATGATTTAAGGATTTTGGGAATTTCTTCAACTTCTTGCTGTCCGGTTTCTGCAGCAGAAGCCTGGAAAAAGAAAGGCAATGCCAGACCAACAAGCCCCAGAGAGGTTCTGTGGAAAAGTTCAGCAGAAATCAGCAAACACACCCTTCGGCAAATCCAAAACTTCGACGAGGGATGCCGAAATCCGGTTCAGGAAAAAGAGTCGTTTTTTCCATCTGCCCAATCCCGTGTTTCAGTCCTTATTCCGTTGCTTGGGCAATCATGAATTCCAATGTCTTCACGGAAACATTGCCAAGTTGGTCTTCTGCCTTGATGGTGATTCGATAGCGTCCTGGTTGGTCTAAAAAGAGAACCTGAGTGTATTCCTTCATGTCGTCTCCGTTCAACTGATACCAGATCCCCTTGATGCTCGCAGAGTTGTCCATCGCGTTGAGGAACAAAGTGGTATGCTGTGGATAGATCGGAATCTCGGCCCCTTCTTTTGTGGTTTCGGTTCCAATCGAGTTGATACTGAAAACCTCAAGGATTTGGGGAGGACTTTCGTCGACCATCAGCAGCAACGGTTTAAACATTTCACGGTTGTTGACCCGGTCTATGGCCCAGTATCGGAATAAATATTGACCTGTCTTGGGCACGCTGAAAGGACGTTCATAAACTTGCACCGCTTCTTCTCCAAGCTGATATTTGATTTGCTTCAACCCGGAAACATTATCAAAGGATTTCAACTTGATCCTCGTTCTTCCGGTCGCCCAGATCACCCCGCTTCCTTGTGAAAAATTCGGACCGATGAGATGCATCCTGGTCGTGGGTGGCTCCAGATCCATGAACAATTCCAACAATTGTTCTGGGGCACGGTTTCGGAGTTGGTCAATCGCAGTGAAACGAATCATAAACCTTCCTGGCTGAATCGGTGGCAGGAAGGGACTCATGTAGGTTTTTGGTGACGAATCGTTGATGCGGTATTTGATTTGTTTCAGAGGCACCTGTATATCATCTGCCTGAAGTTTGATGCGACTCCTACTGGAAACATAACTGCGCATGCCCTCAAGGTAGAGGTCTCCGATCACCTGATAGGCTACCCTGGGAGGTGTTAGGTCCAGATGGAAGCGATATTCCTTTTCGATTTCAACGTTTTGAACTCGATCCGTACCTCGATACTGTAGAACATGTTTTCCGTCCGAGAGACCCTCCATCCTGATTCCAACTGCTCGGTCATAACGTATGACATCGGTCCCATTGTCGAAACGGTAGGAAATGAAGTCCACTCCAGCCAGCGTGTCCAAACTGCTGAGGAGAATCACAGATTCCCGAGAAAGGGTATCTTCAAGAAGGTTCTTCTCCGTTTGGTGACTGCTTTGAGGTGGGGTGAGATCGACGATGAAACTTGAAGTCTTTGGAGATTCTGTATATCCCACCCGGTCCACCGCGTAAAAAGCGAGGTCGTATCGTTTTTCCTGATTCAGTGAGAGGGTCTTCTCCAACGGGACATAAGCTTTCCCGTCAATGGAGATGAGGATCTGTTCAACACCAGAAAGATCATCCTGCGAACCCAACCTGGCTTTCAGACCCTTGCCGTAAAAAACCGTTTCCCCCCTTACCGATCTTGGTGCCTGAAAAAGGCCTAGTTCAGTCCGGGGCGGAGCACCATCCGCCATGAATTTGTAGAGGTCCTCATCCTCGGTCAAATAGTTGATCCAGCGGACAAACTGTCTGCCTGGAATTTCGAGCTTGATCCCATTTTTAACATACTGCTCTGAAACAGAAGCATCCTCTTGGTATATGTTCTTGAGGAGAAAACTTGGAGCATCTTCCCTGGGAGAGGTGGCCAACCTGATCCAGACAGGCATGTCCATCGGCCAATAAATCAACCCATTTGGATCACGATAGACTTTATGCTCATGAACCAGTGTCCCAAGCTTCGGAGCAGAAGAGTTGTCTGAAGGAAAGAGGGTTCCCTGGAAAAGAAAGCATCCAATGATGACCCATGGGATTTTTGTTCTGAGACTCAGAATTCCTTGCATCTCTAGATCCTGAAATCAGATTGAACCTACAATGTTGATCAGCACTATTCTAGGTTGAGCCCTTTAAATGTCAATGTCTCCAAAATTCCACCTCCTAAGAGAGGAACCAGACTGAAGTCTCCTATGCTTTCCCAGCCCAGCCCTTATTTTCCAGCTATGATGTACAATTTGCCTGGGAGGTATAAGATAATAGGGGTCGCCAATCTTATAAAATTATCCCTCTCCATCAAAATAAAGAGGTTTGAGAGTTCATTTAGAATCCTCATGGAGCAACTTGCTTTATCCACAATTTGATCATGAATCCTGTAGAAATGAATCATGGATGATTTAATCATCCCGCTCTATGCCTTGGCGGCTTTGTTCTTTGTCGTCGCCCTGCTTTATTCGTCGGTTGGGCTTGGTGGTGCGTCATCTTATGTCCCCCTTCTTGCACTGGCCGGAGTGTATTACGAGTGGATCCCTAGCACGTCCCTGATGCTCAATATTGCGGTGACTCTGATCGGTAGTATCAACTACTGGAAGCAGGGGCATCTGAGAATGAAACTGATCGGTGTGTTTTTGCTGAGCTCAATGCCGATGTCCTACCTGGGCGGGGCAATTGCACTGGACAAGGAGGTCTTCTACCTCCTGCTCTGGGTGACCCTGGTGTTTGTCGCCATCAGAATTTACTGGAAGGGAGAACTGCGCCTGGAATACAAACTTCATCCAAAATCCCAACTATTCGTTTCGCTTTTGCTGGGAGCAGTTCTCGGTTTTGTCAGTGGAACCGTCGGCATCGGTGGCGGGATTTACCTGGTGCCGTTGATCATCCTTTTCGGCCTCGGCACCGAGCAGGAAGCCGCCGCTTCAGGAGCGGCCTTCATCCTCCTCAATTCCATGGCGGGTCTGGTTGCACGTTTCCAGCGGGGTGCCGTGAGCCTCGAACTGATGCTCCCCCTGCTGCTTGCCGTGCTCGCAGGTGGTTTCCTTGGCTCACGACTCGGTGCCATGCGTTTCAATCCCCTAACCATCCAGAAAATCCTCGGCCTGGTGGTGATTTTGGCTCTGTTGCTGCTCAGCAGGAATATATGGTTTTCCTGAATTTTTACATGCACCATCGACTCATTTCAGGAAACTTGAAGGGAGGGAAGATAAACTCAGTTCCCTGAATCAGGTTTGGGCGTTTCTCCGGTTTCCGTGGTATTGAAGGAATAAGAACGGACAATACCTGCTTTGTTGAACTTGATCATCAAATCCCTTCCCAGTCCTTTTCCTGAAAAATCGTAGCTGTAATAGCCAAAAGTCCAGGTTGACATTCCATCTTCGATCCCGGTCCGCCAGGGAGAACCAAAGCGTTCGCGGATTTCAGCCCGGGTTGTAACGCCAATCTTGATGGAACCGACTTTTTCCACTGGAA
>Ga0207988_1000976_pt1 | contig 15472 bp, 18 predicted proteins | sample ETNtaG_11_FD_185773 | JGI IMG/M metagenome (GOLD analysis project Ga0207988, IMG submission 185773) | Marine microbial and viral communities from oxygen minimum zone, Eastern Pacific Ocean - ETNP201310SV74 (SPAdes) (version 2) | ecosystem: Environmental > Aquatic > Marine > Oceanic ...
ACAATCTTTTTGATTTAAACAAAGTAATGACAAACATAAACAAAATATATAAACGATTGGAGTTAGAAATATGAGCTATATCAGAGAGCAATTACCCTATACATTAGATGCTTTTGAAGGTGAAGAACTAGGAGAGCGCTATAAAGGTAAGGTTAGAGAAAATTTTCATGCGGGAGATGAAATCATTATGGTCACTACCGATAGAGTCTCGGCGTTTGATCATGTATTGGGCACTATTCCGTTTAAGGGTCAAATTTTAACGGAGATTGCTAACTTCTGGTTTGAGAAAACCAAAGACATTGCACCCAATCATATTATTTCTTATCCAGACCCCCAGGTATTGGTGGCAAAGAAAGCAGAAACCCTTCCTGTAGAAGTAATTGTCAGGGGGTATATTACAGGGAGTCTCTGGAGGGAATATGAACAAGGGATTAATGGTCAATATGGTTTCATGCTTCCAGAGGGTCTTAAAAAAGATCAAAAATTTGATACCCCAATTTTAACGCCATCCACAAAAGCGGAATATGGTGAACATGATGAGCCTATTGCACGGGAAGCTATTGTAAATGGATTGGTGGAAGAGTCTGTTTATGCTAAGGCAGAATCTTATGCGCTCGCTCTTTTTGCTGCCGGTCAGGAATGGGCAGCCAAGCAGGGATTAATACTAGTGGATACCAAATACGAATTTGGCATGGTAAATGGAGAGCTTATTGTCATTGATGAAATCCATACTCCAGATTCCAGCCGCTATTGGATTGCAGATGAATACGAAGCTCATTTTAATAAAGGGGAAGGGCAGAAAATGTTGGATAAGGAAAACATCCGTCAATGGCTTATTGAGAGGGGGTTTTCAGGGGAGGGTACACCGCCAGCTCTTACCGATGAAATTAGGACGGCTCTGGCTGAGAGTTATATTGAGCTTTATACCAAGCTTACAGGGCAAGATTTCCATCCAAAATTAGGAGATGTGAAATCCCGTATAGAAAATAATCTTGAAAAAGCTGGCATTTATGCATGATCGCTCCTGAAGGGAAAATAATACTGATTCCCCTTCTCCTGCTTGTTCTAGTTGGCACAGGAATTTATACTTACTATCCCTCCGAAGTATTAAAATGGATAAACTTAATGGTGGCCTTGTTGATCCTGTTTTCTTTGTATTTTTTCAGGGATCCCCAGAGGATTCCGCCGAATAATGATGGTTTTATATCTCCAGGGGATGGGAAGATTGTTCAAATTATTGATGTTGAAGATACTGATATTGGAAAAGCAAAACAAATATCCATTTTTCTTTCGGTATTTAACGTACATAGCCAGCGGGTGCCAATATCTGGGAAGGTAATCTCCAAAGCGTATAATCCCGGTAAGTTTTTAGCAGCCTTCAATCATAAAGCTTCACTAGATAATGAGCAGACAGTGGTAATGTTTGAAACTGAAAGTGGAAAAAGGTACAAAATCAAACAAATTGCAGGGCTCATCGCAAGGCGAATTTTGAACTATATGGAGCCTGAGCTTTTGGTGGAGAGAGGGCAGCGATTAGGTTTTATTCGTTTTGGTTCCAGGGTGGATATTATCGTACCTGAAGATTTTCAAATTGATGTAAGTTTAGGCGATGTAGTGGAAGGAAATCTTTCTATCATCGGACATTTTTATGAAAATTAAGCAACATCTCCCCAGCATTTTTACCCTCATTAATTTATTTTTGGGATTTCTGGCAATTATTAATACCATGGCAGGAGATTATGTAATTGCCTGTTATATTATTCTTGCTGCTGGAGCCTTCGATTCTGTGGATGGAAAACTGGCCCGATTAATTGGTATTTCTACTAATTTTGGGAAAGAAATAGACTCTCTGGCAGATATGGTTTCCTTCTGTTTGGCACCTTCCATTTTGGTCTATTCACTCTATACTCAGAACATGCCCGGTATTTCAGGGGAGCTCATTGCCTCGGCACCTCTAATTATGGGAGCTATCCGCCTGGCACGATTTAATACGGATTATGCAAGTGAAAACCCTGAATATTTCATTGGTTTACCCACCCCGATGAATGCCCTTTCAATAGCTTCTTTGGTACTTTTTATTGAGTATTTTAAAATTGATAACCCCGAGTATTCACAACCGCGGTTGTTATTACCACTTATACTGTCATTATCCTATCTCATGGTGAGCCGGGTGCATTACGCCAAATTTCCCATTATAAATTTTAATTCTGGCAAGCAAAATTCCTTGCGCTTGCTGGGAGTGGCACTTTTTATAGTGACCTTTATTGGGGCTATTTTTATTGGCTACCCCTATCGGGTATTGGCAGGGTTTGTAAGTTTTTATCTTTTAAGTGGAATTTGGAATCACCTTAAAAATCTAGGCAATGTTGAATCAAAAAATCAGGAATCATAAATGAAAGCAAAAATATATATCAGCTATAAAGAAGGCATTTTAGACCCTCAGGGGAAAACAATAAGTCATGCTTTAGATACTATTGGCATTAAAAAAATTAACTCCGTGCGAATGGGTAAATATATCGAAATGGAGTTTAAGGGTATTTCTAAAGATAAGGCATCGGAAATCACCGATGAATCTTGCCGAAAATTATTAGCGAATCCCAATACTGAAACCTATTCATTTGAAATTGTGGAGGAATAATGCATTTTGCCGTAATTGTATTTCCCGGTTCTAATTGTGACCATGATGCCTACCATGTCTTTCGTCATATTTTAGATGTGCCCGTAAATTTTGTATGGCATAGAGAAACTGACTTGAAAAAATATGATGCTATTATCATTCCCGGCGGATTCAGTTATGGTGACTACCTCCGTACGGGTGCAATTGCGAGATTTTCTCCCGTAATGGAATCTATTATAAAAGAAGCCAATGCGGGGAAACCGGTATTTGGCATTTGTAATGGTTTTCAGATTCTAATTGAGTCAGGGTTATTGCCGGGGGCACTCATAATAAATCAGGATGTTCGTTTTCTCAGTCAGGATGTCACTTTAGAAGTTGACAGTACAGATTCAATTTATACTCGTTCTTTAAAAAAGGGGCGCAAGTTAACTATGCCAATTGCCCATAAGCAGGGGAACTTTATTGCAGACGAAGATACCCTGAAAATATTGGAAAATGAAAATCGCATTGCATTTCGCTATAGTAAAAATAAAAACGGAAATCCAAATGGAAGTACAGACCGAATTGCGGGGATTCTTAATAAAGAGAAAAATGTATTGGGAATGATGCCTCATCCTGAAAGAGCGGTAGAATCCATTTTAGGGTCAGATGATGGAATTGATATTTTCAAATCGATGATAGGAATGGCTTGATGAAATCCAACCAAAAACGATCAATATTATTTATTTTTTTGGTACTGTTTTTTGGTGTGGTGGCTGGTTCTATTTTAAGTCAATTTGTAGGTGCCATTTTCCCTCCTGGAGTTGTGAAACAATTTTTTCTCACCAGTACTTCTATTGGTTGGGGTGGACATCCCGATAATTGGATTGATTTATTTGTAATTAGGTTCAAAACGGGATTCTTTGTGGATATTAGTGTGGTGAGCATTTTGGGCATGGGAATTTCTTGGTATTTTTTACGGTATTTTAAATAGGGGGTATTATGGGATTAGGACCTTGGGAAATCGGATTAATTATTATAGTAATTATTATTCTGTTTGGCGGCAAAAAACTACCTGAACTTGCCCGTGGTTTGGGTTTAGGATTGAGGGAGTTTAAAAAAGCCACCAGAGAAATTAAGGATGAAGTAAAATCTGTCGCTGACGATGTGGAAGATGTTGAAAAGGAAATCAAGGAATAAAATCCACTAATTCTTAATCTCTAATTTCCCCATTAATTTCTGAATTATCCTCTGGAACATTTTCCCTCAATAAGTGTTTATGATCCTCCCAGATAATAATTTTAATATAAGTAGTCAATGTTTAGATATTGCTCTTCGACAAGTTCAGAGAATATATTCATATAATTAGGTGGAATTTGGACAACCATATTATCTCCTTTTAATTTTGATTTTGCCACTCTTGGTTTTATGGTATTTCAAGAGGGGTCAAAATCAAGAAGCTACTATTCGATTTTCTAATCTTGATTTAATTCCAGAAAGTGTAATACGGAACGGAAAGATGAAAAACATGTTTTTTATTATTGGACGTCTGTTTATTATGCTCCTCATTATTTTTGCATTAGCTCGCCCCCGCTTATCCGATACTATTCGTGAGAGCAAAACTGAAATTGTGGATATCCTTTTAGTAATTGATCAATCATCCTCAATGCTTGCCCAAGATTTTAAACCGAATAGATTGGAGGCTGCGAAAGAAGTAGCTAAAAAATTTATAAAGGATCGTGAAGGAGACCGTTTGGGTCTAATTGTTTTTGCAGGAGAACCATATATTCAATGTCCCCTCACCCGGGATATTAATGTGTTATTGGAATTCACAGATAAAATTGAAATAATTGACCGGGAGCATGATGGCACGGCTATTGGTATGGCTATCGCAAATTCCATCAATCGTCTTAGGGAGAGTGATACGAAATCAAAAACCATAATTCTTCTTTCTGATGGAAGTAATAATCAGGGTGAGTTAGACCCCATTACAGCAGCTGGTCTGGCAGCAAAATTTGACATAAAAATTTATACGGTAGCAGCTGGAACACATGGTTTGGCACCATACCCGGTAACAGATGCATGGGGAAGACAGGTAATTCAAAAAGTTCAGGTTGATGTGGATGAAGAAAGTTTGAAAGAAATAGCAAATATTACAGGGGGGCAATTTTTCAGGGCTACGGATAATAAATCATTACTTAAAATTTATGAAGAGATTGATGCATTGGAACGTACTGAAATTGAAGTAAAAGAATATCAAAACTATACTGAACTTTATAGCTGGTTCACTATCCCCGCAGCCTTTGCGTCCATATTTTTTCTTTTTTTCTCACGGGGAATTTTTAACAAGCTCTTCTAATGGTACGTTATACCCATCCAGAAATGTTTTATCTATTTATCCCGTTAACAGTGGTATTGATTTGGTATGCCTATCAAGGTAAAAAAATGAGAATGGGTTTAGAAACTTTAGGCACATCCTCCATTAAAAAATTTCTTCTAAATCGTGTAAAATATTCTCGCATTCATCTGCGCTCCCGATTAATCATATTGGGGATTATTTTCATTCTACTGGCTTCGGTAGGACCACAAATTGGTATGAAATTAACTGAGCTTACTCGAGAAGGAGTAGATATTTTTATACTACTGGATACTTCAGTCAGCATGAATGCTATTGATGTAAAACCATCTCGAATTGAAAAGGCAAAATATGAATTAGGGAGACTTTTAAATAGTCTTAAAGGTGACAGGGCTGGATTAATTGCGTTTGCTGGGTCTGCACATCTTCATTGTCCGCTGACAGAAGACTATTCGGCATCCCGGTTATTTCTGAATATGATGGATACGGATCTTATTACCACCCAGGGGACAGATTTAGCAGCCGCCATCCAATTAGCGTTGGATCATGTTGAAAATAATGATGAAAAGTTCAAGATATTTGTACTGGTTTCTGACGGAGAAGATCATCAAGGTGAAGCCATTTTGCTTGCTGAAAGTGCCAGGGAACTGGGCATTATTATCCACACATTGGGAGTGGGAACTTCTGCTGGGGGACCAATACCCATTTATGATGATGATGGAAACAGAGTGGAGTTTAAGAAAAACCGTAGCGGGCAGGTGGTTACCAGTACTTTGAATGAATCTACATTAGATGAAATTGCCCGTATAACCGGAGGGGTCTATATTCGTGTAGAAAATCAGGTGAATGCTATTGCCCCCCTATTGAGAGAAATTGATCAAATGGAGAAGAGAGAGTTAAAATCACATATTTTTTCCCAGTATGAAGATAGGTATCAGGTGTTTTTAGTTATTGGATTAATGCTGTTTTTAGCCGAATTTTTAGTGCCTACTCGAACCAGAAAAGAAATGGTTTGGGAAGGAAGGTTTACGAGAGATTGAGAAATTTATATTGAAGATTAAAGAAGTAAGCTTAAACATTTGGAGGTTTTCTCTTATTTTTTGGATTATGAGTGTAATTCCTATGTTCTTATTTTCCCAACAGAAAAAGGCAATTCGCCCATTGCCAGCTCAAAGCCAAATACCAAATCAAACCAATAAAGAATTCATTCCAAATCCTGAATATGAAAAAGCATTAATGGATTATAAAGAGCTTATTAACAAATATCCTGATAAAAAAGAACTTTATTTTAATTTAGGAAATCTCAATTATCTCAGTGGTGATTCAGAGTCTGCATTACAGAATTATAAAAATTCGCTCATAAATTCTGACCCAAATACTAAAGCCGATGCTTTGTATAATATGGGAAATACTTATTACCAAATGGGAGATTTGCAAAATAGTGTGGATTTTTTCAAGGAGGCATTATCATTAAACCCAAATGATGAAGATATTCGCTATAATTATGAATTAAGTAAGCGAATGTTAGAGCAGCAGCCACCTCAGGAAAACCAGGATAAAAGTCAGGATAGCAATGAAAGTGACGACCAGAAAGATCAGGATAAAGAAAGTCAACAGTCTCAAAAAGGTGATGAAAATAAGCAGGACAAGAATTCTGAAAATAGTGAAAAAGGTGATAATGAAAATGAGCAAAAACAGTCGGAAGATGGTGAGGAAAATGTAGAGGAAGGGGAGGAACAAACCCAAGAGCAAGATGAAAATGAAAAAAACGAGGAGGCAGAAAAACAGAAAACGGAATCTCAAATTCAAGAAGAAAAAGAAAAACAACTGGGGAAAGAAGAAGCGGAAGCAATACTTAATGCTTTAAAGGCAGATGCAAATAATTTAAAACCCAGAAAATATAAAGCTAAAGGGCTAATAAAGTTGGAGAAAGACTGGTGATAAGAGCATTCATATTTAGCTTAATGGCCACCTTGATTTGGGCTGATGAATCAGTAAATGTTACTGTAGATCGCCGTGATATAGTTGAAGGTGAATCAATCACTCTCACCGTTACAACTAATAATGTAAAAAGTGACCCCGAATTGCAATTGCCTGAAATGCCTGATTTTAAAGTAGTGAGCGGTCCCAATCAATCCAGTTCCACCAATGTTCAATTCATAAATGGAAAAATGACCAAAAATTCTACCATAACTCTAAGTTGGAATTTAATACCCAAAAGAACAGGGCAACTTACAATTCCAGCGATGAAAATTCAAGCAGGGAAGAAATCATATTTATCAACTCCCATAACAATTTCAGTATCAAAACGAGGCAGTAGCCAAGCTGGTAAAGTAGCACAATTTTTTATTGAGGCTAAAGTTGACAATAATACTCCATATAGAGGCGAACAAACCACTCTCACTTATACCCTTTATACTAAAGTAGATGTTACCAGTTTTGATGACGATGTGCCAAGTTTTAAAGGTTTTTGGACAGAGGAATTGTATGCACCAAAAAATTTGAAATTGCGAGAGGAAAGGAAAAATGGTGTTAAATATTATGCTGCTACCATTAAAAAAATTGCATTATTCCCAACTCAATCGGGAAAAATAATTATTGAGCCAATGTCAGCAGTGATTGGTATCCGGGAGAAGCAGCAACGTTGGAATGATTTCAGTTTGTTTGGACCTCCGTCAAAAAAATATACTATTTCAACCAGGGAATTATCCATTGATGTAAAGCCACTTCCCGCCAGAGAGAATGGAAATATATCTGCAATTGTTGGGAACTGGAATATCAAATCAGAAGTTAGTACCTCCAGAATAAAGCAGGATGAGGCAATCACTTTTAAGGTTATCATTAATGGAACTGGGAATCTACAAACTGTTGATATGACGGAAATTTACTTTCCAAATGAATTAGAAGTATTTGATCCAGAAATAGAATCTAAAGAAAATCCATTAAGAGATAAAATTGGAGGAGAAAAGAAATTTGAGTGGGTATTAATACCCAGATTTGCAGGTGATATATTTATTCCTAAAATTCAATTAAATTATTTTGATCCAAAACAAGGTAAGTGGGTAACAAAGTCTACATCGCGCCATAAGTTAAATGTTGCACCTAATGAAAAAGCTTTGATATCAACCATTGGATTATCAAAAGAGGAAGTAGAATTAATGGGTGAAGATATTCGTTTTATTGATGAATCTCAACCTAAGTGGCGAAATAGAAATAGGGCTCTTGTTACGGGTACAGCCCTCACCTTTCTACTTTTATCTGGAATGGTGTTTGCGTTTCCCCATGCTCAAAATATTACCAAACAACGAATGGAAAAATCATCAGGAGGTTGGCAAGCCAGACGAGCACTAATTTCTGCGTTTGGTATTTTGGATTCAGCACCTGATTCTCCTGAAGAAATTTATACCCATATTTATAGATCGATTATAAATTATATTAATAAAAAGAACGGGACAAAAAAGATTGAATATTCAACAGAGGAAATAATTGAGATTATTAAAAGTCATGATGGTGCCGAAGTATATAAAGAATTTGAGCAAATTTTAACTCGCGGGGAAGCTGTAAGGTTTGCCCCAGTTTCTTCTCAAGATGCCCAAAATGATATGCAAAAAATTAAGGATTTATTGAAAAAGGTCGATCATGTCTGGTAATCGATCTTTATTACTTTTATTTTTTATCGGCATCCCCTTATTTGCTGTAGAGGAGGAGATTTCTCAACATTATAAAAGTGGTATGGATGCTTATAAAAAAGGTCAATATGATTTAGCCATTCAGGAATTTGAGTCTATTTTATCCAACAACTGGGATTCACCAGAACTGTATTATAATTTTGGAAACGCTTTTTTTCGTTCTGGAAATACTGCTGGAGCAGTTTGGGCATTCGAAAGCTGCCTGAATTTATCTCCAACTCATTCTGACGCTAAATATAATTTAAAATTAGCAAATTTAAAGGTAATAGACAGAATGGATTTGCCTGATCCTCCATTATATCTGCAATGGTATTTAGGCTTAAAAGAGCAGTTTACACCAACTACATGGATTAATATTACACTTTTCATATTTTTCTTATTTTCTCTATCGGTAACAGTAAATCGATTATTCCTATTTTCATTAGTTCAAAATTTAAGAGGGGTTATTTTAACAATATTTTTTATGTCTCTATTCTTGACTTTCCATTCTATTTGGACTGATAATTCGCTTAACCTGGGAGTTATTTATTCCTTAAAAGCTGAAGTTCGTTCAGAGCCTAACACATTTTCTACTCGCCTGTTTGAAGTTCATGAAGGATTAAAAGTATCTATTAACCAATTAGAGAATGACTGGGTTGAAATTGAATTATTGGATGGTAAAACAGGGTGGATATCTAATGATCAGATTAGACTGATTCAATAATAATAAATTCTAATATAGAAATCCCTGAATTAAATTGCTAAATTTAGGGTATGAACTCATATTAAATAAATAGAAGAGAAATTATGTCAGGACATAGTAAGTGGTCAACTATTAAGCGTAAGAAAGGTGCTGCAGATGCCAGGCGTGGAGCGGCATTTACACAAGTTTCCAAAGATATCACTTTAGCTGCTCGAGAAGGTGGAGGTGATCATGAAATGAACCCTGCATTAAGGCTTGCAATAAAAAAAGCGAAGGCTGTGAATATGCCTTCAGCCAATATTGAGCGGGCTATAAATAAGGGAATTGGAAATTTACCGGGAATGAAATATGAAAATTATATCTATGAAGGATATGGCCCGGGAGGTGTAGCCATCATGATGGAAGTGATGACGGATAATAAAAATAGAACCGTTCCGGATATTCGTCATATCATGTCTAAAAATGGAGGAAATTTAGGAGAGTCTGGTTGTGTAAATTGGATGTTTGAAAAGAAAGGAACCATTACCCTTAACAAAAGGAGTGTGGATGAAGATGTTGTTTTGGAAAAATCGCTAGAGCTCGGAGCAGATGATTTTGGATCTGATAATGATGTTATTGAAATTACAACATCACCAGAATTGTTTGGAGATGTAAGTGATGGATTAGAAAAAGAAGGTTATGAAATAGAAGGAGAAGTTGGGCTGTCTCCCATAAATTCTGTTAATGTAAGTGGAGCAGATGCCAAACAATTGTTGCAGCTTCTAGAAAAACTTGAAGAAAACGAAGATATTCAAAAAGTATATTCAAATTTTGATTTGGATGAATCTGAGCTAGGTTCACTGCTGTAATTGAAAATAATTGGAATAGATCCGGGACTTGTGCAAACAGGATTTGGAATTATAAATGTAAGTAATAATCAAACCACATTGATAGATTATGGGATTATCAAACCGAAAATTAAAGATACCCTTGCGAAAAGGCTCCTTACAATTTTCAATGATGTGTGTGAAATAATTTCGAATTATAATCCCCAAATATTTGCAATTGAAGAAGTATTTTATGGTAAAAATGTAAAATCTGCAATGCGTTTGGGGCAGGCAAGAGGGGCATCAATGGTAGCAGCGGCCTCAAAAAATATTCCAATATATGAATATTCTGCACGGAAGGTAAAACAATCCATAACTGGCAATGGAAATGCACATAAAACGCAGGTGCAATTTATGGTAAAAGCAAAATTGAAAATGGATCATAATCCCGAGCCCATTGATGCCGCTGATGCATTAGCAATCGCACTCTGTCATGATCATCAATTCAGGATGGCAGATTTATGATTGTAAGTATTAGGGGGAAACTTACCCGAAAAATGCCAGAAGAAATTATTATTGAAACTGGTGGCCTGGGATATGTCTGCTTTATCTCAAATAATACCTATGATAATCTTCCTAAACCAGGGGAAGAGGTATCCCTTCTCACCTATTTTCATGTAACGGAAAATAATCAACAACTGTTTGCTTTTAGCGAAGTAACAGAGAGGGAACTATTCATGATGCTTATTGGTGTCTCCGGCATTGGCCCCAAAACTGCTATTGTTCTGCTATCTGCAGTTTCTCCGGACGAATTTAAAAGACGATTGATTGCAAGTGAAGTTGGTATGTTAACTGCCTTGCCGGGGATAGGCCCTAAAACCGCGAGAAGGATTATCGTGGAATTGAAAGATAAATTTGTCAAACTTTCCAAGGATGAATTGCCGAAAGAGGAATTAGATGTTACTCCACAAGTCAGTGATGCCTATGATGCACTTCTAGCATTGGGATTCCAAATGAAGGATATTAAAAATGCGATTTCAAAAGCTTCAAACCAAAGTGAAAAGTTAAATGCGGAAGAATTGATAAAAGAGGCTTTAGCAGAATTACGATGACTGAAGAAATATTAGATATACCAATTAAGGAAACGGCTCTTTACAATTTTCATGTCCAATCAGGTGCTAAATTAGTTCCTTTTGCTGGATATAAAATGCCAGTTTCTTATCCAGATGGAATACAATCAGAATATTTTGCTATTCGTAATGAAGTTGGCATTTTTGATGTTTCCCACATGGGTGAGTTTACCATTAGTGGTAGGGGCGCAAAAGAATTTTTACAGAAAATGACTATCAATGATGTGGAAAAACTTCAAGTTGGTGAGGCTCAATATTCTGCTATGTGTTACCCCGACAGCGGAATAATTGATGATTTAATTTTATATCGAAAATTAGATGGATATTTCATGGTTGTGAATGCGTCAAATATTCAGAAAAATTTTGATTGGCTGAATGAACACAAAACAGAAAATGTGATACTAAAAAATGTTTCCGAATATTATTCATTAATTGCTCTCCAAGGTCCCCAATCCCGTGATGTATTATCTACATATACACATGCAAATTTGAAGATGCCCTTTTATTCTTTTGAAGATGCTTTGGTGTGTGGATATCCTGTAATGGTAAGCCGAACGGGGTATACTGGAGAGTTGGGATTCGAAATTTATGGGGATGCGAATTCATTGATTTATATTTGGGCTGAATTAATTAATGCTGGTGTTAAACCGGCAGGGCTGGCAGCACGTGATATTTTACGAATGGAAATGAAATATTGTCTCTATGGAAATGATATTGATAATACTACAAATCCAATTGAAGCTGGCTTAAGTTGGATAACGGCATTATCTAAAGGTGATTTTATAGGAAAAGATGCTTTATTAGAAATAAAAAAGAATAGACCTGGCCGACAATTAATTTCTTTTGTTATGAAAGAACGGGGAATACCCCGTCAAGGCTATGAAGTTTTTGTAGATTCCAAAAAAGTTGGAGTTGTTACCAGTGGCACCCAGTCACCACAATTAAAAACTGGTATTGGTTTGGCTTATGTTGATATACCCTTTCATAAAATAGGTCAAAATATATCACTTCAGATTCGGAATAAATTTGTGTCTGCCAAGATTATCAAACCCCCGTTTATTAATGAAACTTCCCTTCATTGTTAAACTATATCACCCTATAGTATGAATTATCGTCGGCAAGAAGTTATAGGAATCCTTCTATGTGTTTTAGCACTTTGCGTTTTCTTAAGCTTTGCAACCTATAATCCATATGAGACACCATCCGGATTAACACCTGAAGTTGCCCAGACGAATATCATGGGGCTTTTTGGTATTTATACTTCTTATTATTTAATGAAGTTTTCTTTTGGTTGGGGGACTTTTTTCCTTCCCATTATTATGGGTCTTGCTGGATTTACACTATTCACAAAAAGAGATTGGGAACAAACTATACACTATTCTGGATTTTTAGCAGGAATTGGAATTTGGTTGTCCTTATTTATTGCCTGGGTTGGTCAATATCGTGGGGGAATGTGGGAAGCCGAATATCCAGGTTTTATAGGATATAATTTATGGAATTTTCTCATTGATATTTTTGGTATATACGCATCTGGTATAATTCAAATTGTAGTATTCATTCTATTAATTAGCGGATTGTTTCATTTTTCTATTTATTCTGCAATCAAGAATATTTATCAGAAAATAAATGATAAATGGACTGAATGGCAGGAAAGAAGAGCATTGGGAAAAGTGATTATCCAGAAAAATGAAATGGAACTTTCACCCAGTGGTGATACGCCTGAATCTGAAGAAATTGAAGTTTCCTCTGAAGAAGTTGAGGAACCAATGGAGGAGCAAGCTGTCAGTGAATTAGATTTGGAACCAAAAACTGAAGAAGATGAAACCACTGAAAATGATTTAGAGGATTCATATGAAGAAAATATTGCAATCGAAGATGAGAAAGAAATTGAAGAAGGGGATTTGGATGCTGAGAAGGAGCGTAGAGCAAAATATCGCCAATATAAAATGCCTACTTTAGATTACCTTCATGATCCAGTAGAAATTCGGAACCCCTATTCAGAAGAGGAGCTAAAGGGAAAAGCAAATTCACTGTCTCATGCTCTGGATACTTTTGGAGTAACTGGTAGAGTTGTACGTATATCACCAGGGCCAGTGATTACACTTTTTGAAATAGAGCCAGCAGAAGGCGTTCGAGTTAATAAATTTACAAACCTATCCGATGATCTGGCGCGGGTAATGAAAGCCCAAAGGGTACGAATAATTGCACCTATCCCAGGTTCGAAATCAGTTGGTATTGAACTCCCTAATGATAATCCTTCAACCGTTTTCTTAAAAAATATCATCAATTCTGAGCAATTTATTCAGGCTGAATCAAAATTAAGTATTAGTTTGGGCAAGACCACCACGGGAGATGCATATATTTTTGATTTGGGGAAAATGCCTCATATTCTAGTTGCTGGTGCTACTGGTGCAGGTAAGTCGGTCTGTATAAATACAATGATAATTTCAATATTATACAAGGCAAAACCTGATGAAGTAAAATTTATTTTGATTGACCCAAAAAAATTGGAATTAGCAACCTATAAAACATTGGTGGGGTATCATCTCATTACAGCCCCAAATTTGGATGAATATGTGATGACAACTCCTGAAAATGCGGTTGGAATATTAGACTCAGCCATTGTAGAAATGGAAAGAAGATTTCAGGTATTTGCTGATGCACGTGTTCGCAATATAGGCGAATATCATGATAGAAAAAAAGAGAACCCAGATTTGGAAACGGTGCCCTATTTAGTTGTTGTGATAGATGAATTGGCAGATTTAATGCTAACTTCGGGTCGTGCAATTGAAGAACCTATCACTCGATTGGCTCAGAAAGCTAGAGCTGTGGGAATTCATTTAATTGTTGCTACACAAAGACCTTCTGTGGATGTAATTACAGGGGTAATCAAATCCAATTTTCCCGCAAGAATAGCCTTTCAGGTTTCCTCAAAAATTGATTCAAGAACAATTATTGACCAGATGGGTGCAGAAAAATTGCTTGGGAATGGAGATCTGTTATTTCTATTACCAGGTACTGCATCCCCAATTCGATTGCATAATGCTTATATAACTTTGGATGAAATTGAAGCCATAATGGAACATGTATCAAATCAACCAAAGCCGGAAGAAATTTTACTTCCGGAAACTAGAAAAGAAAAATCAGATGGAGAATTTGTGTTAGAAGAAGGTCAGGATGAACTTCTTAAGGATGCAGCTGTCCTTGTAATCCAAAACCAACAAGCGTCTGTTTCGCTATTACAGCGAAAATTCCGAATTGGATATAGTCGTGCAGGCAGGCTGGTGGACGAATTAGAATCTTTAGGCATAATTAGTGGTTATAGTGGCAGTAAAGCACGTGAAGTTTTAGTGGATGAATCGTACTTAGATACCATTTTTAGTGGGTAAGTATATTTTCTTTCTCACATTGTGTTTTGCCTCAAATCCAATTGATGGTTGGATAGATGAGCATAAAGATATACTCAATGAAGATATAAAATCAGTATCCTTTCAATTAAAAATTGAGACTCAATATTATCCAGGTCAAAATGATACTTTAATTCCAGGAAAAATTACTGTTGGTAAGAAAAATAAATTTCGATTTGAAATAGGTCCACGTACAGTTGTATCTGATGGCAAGGTTTGGAAAAGCTATGATTCAAGAACAGATCAGATATTCATTCAAGAACCAGATAAGCAATTGGAAAAGTCTTTGTTTTCATGGGTAAAAATTAAAAAAATAAAAGCATTGCCTGTTAAGCAGAAAAAAGATGGAGGCTATCAAATTAAGTTGCTTGGTAAAGGGAATGATGTCCGAGCTTATTTTAACCCCAATACCAACAATCTAAAATCGATTGTTATAATTCAGGGCGATATGAGATCAGAACTTTCTCATATTACCTTAGTAATGGAAAAGAATCTTAATTTAGAAATTGGAAATGAAAGCTCCAGCAGTTTTGATTTGAGATGAGTAAAAAGCACAAAATAAATATGGTAGGTCTGGCGGGTAGTCCGAAAGTGATTACAGGAGTTTTTATCAGTTTAGCTGGTATTTATTGGGCATTTAAAGATTTTAATTTTATTGATTTTAAACGATCTATTCAGCAAATCGATTTAGTATATCTAATATTAGCAACAATATTTTTATGGGGTTCCGTTTGGGTGAGAGGGTTACGTTGGAAATGGCTATTCAAAGAATCAGCCCCTCCTTCGGTTTCATCACTATACAGAGC
>Ga0207988_1001006_pt1 | contig 15221 bp, 18 predicted proteins | sample ETNtaG_11_FD_185773 | JGI IMG/M metagenome (GOLD analysis project Ga0207988, IMG submission 185773) | Marine microbial and viral communities from oxygen minimum zone, Eastern Pacific Ocean - ETNP201310SV74 (SPAdes) (version 2) | ecosystem: Environmental > Aquatic > Marine > Oceanic ...
AGTTATAAATTTTTTTATATTATGAAGTAGATATTTGTACAATTTCATAATACATATAATTAAAACTTGCTTGTACTTGCAAGTAATCAACATCACTTGCTTTAACATCATAAGATAATGACCCTAAAGATATTGGAAAAACATTTTGAAATCTTATTTCTGTTTTAGCAATATTTTTACTATTTAAAACCGTTAAAGTTGCGTCTGAATATATACCACCTTCGCTAAGTGGTTGTGGTGTATTTGTTCCTGTCGCAGCTGTACTTCTTGTAGAACCTGGAAATCTATCAGCACCTGTTGCTTGTAAATCTTGAAATTGAGTATAATCTTTCGGAAATCCTAGACCTGTGATCCAATCATGCAACTCTTTATAATTATTTAAATTTTCATCTACTATAAAAGATACATCTAAAGCCTGATATGTAACCTTGTCACCAACACCTGCAATATCTTTTAATGGTGTTTCTTGAGTAGTTGCACCCAAAGTTATACCAGGTATGTTTGCTGTTTGTATAAAAAATTCTACTTGTGGTAATTTAGTGATTTTAAACCTAAACTGAATCGGACTTGCATAGTCCATTTTATCAGGAGCTCTAGTTTGTACATTTGTTGTTGTCATACTACTATTTATAATGAATTTTAGACCAAAAAAAAGGCGGACACAAAGGTCCGCCTTTTTAAAAATAATCTTTTTACAGATTACATGATGTTAGTAACTTTTACACGTCTGTAATAAACGTTTTGGTCTCCAGCTGCAGGTGACGTTAAGTCAATTGCACCTAGACCGTTAGAAGTTGCGAAAGGATTAGCAACCATACCGTATCTGGTTTTAAACCCGATCTTAGGTTGGAAGCTATCTTGACCAACTGCTCTTACCATTTGTAATGGCACATAAGGACAATAGAATAGTCCAGAGTCGTATGGTGAAGTACCTTTGTAACCAACACAATAGAATTGACTTGCATTTACGTTTGCACTATATGGGTCAACATATACTTTAAATTTGCCATTAAGTACACCAGCAAAAGTATTTCCTGTGTCGTCAACGTTTAGGTTAGTATTAAGAGCGGGAGCGTAATCTAATACACCTGACATTTGAAGCGCAGAAGCGACATCAGCTGAACAGATAATTAAGTTACCTTTTCCTCTTCTTGTTTGTTGTCCTATTGCATTAGCATCTCTTTCTAATTGGAATAATAGTCCTTTGAATTTTTCAACTGACCATCTACCATTAGAGTCTGTGTCTAAATCAAAAATACCAGCATTAGTAGTATTAACTTGAGCACCAGCTTTTGCAGTAGTGTATATTGTTCTAACAACTTCTCTATTGATTTCAGCTAAGATTTCAGAAGATAGGATGTTAGCAAGTTCTGTTTCAGCGTCTAGACCATGGATTGCTTTTAAGTCTTGAGCAAGTTCCATAGTGTATTCAGCTTTAAGAGCTCTTGATTTAGCAGTAACAGTAACTTTATCGATTGAGAAAGCCATTTCAGCAAACTCGTCAGTTCCGTCACCTAGTGTTTCTGCTTCAGCAGTTGACATACCAGAACCAGTAGTGTAAGTACCAGCAGATGGACTGTCGTTCAATGTCGCAGGGTTAGAACCTGAATGTGAATCAGGTGAACCTGTATCTGAAGCAGCGTCTTCAGCAGAAAAGTCTGAATCAGCTTCGTTAAATAATGCCTCAGCACCCGCTTGAGAACCATATCTTGATTTCATAGCGAAGATAAGTCCAGTTGGACCAGTCATCGGCTGAACACCACAGATATCGTAAGCAATTAGGTTAGGCATAGCTCTTCGTACTAATGATATAAGAACAGGATTCCAGTTATCAACAGAACTACCAGTTGCGTTTGCTGGTGCAGCTTCTGTCATAAATGCTCTGTCTTCTCTAACTGCTGTTTCTTGGTTTTCAAGAATAACAGTTGTTACAGCTCTTTTGTATGCGTCCTCGATTTTTGGTAAATCAGGATGCTCCAATACTGGCTGCCATTTTTCTTGTAAGTTTTCAGTAAGATACATTTGTTTATCTCTCCTTAATTAATTAATTAATAACTAAATCTTTACAGATTTAATATTTTTAGTTATAGCGGCTGTATATGCAGCCATAGCATCGGTATTGCTCTCAATCGGAGCGTTAGCCGCAACAGAATCGACATCATCTTTAGATGAGCTTTCTTCTATTTTCTTTTTAGGGAAATAAGATTCTTTAATAGTTTCTAACTTCTCTCTAAATTTCTCAGCACTATCATACTCAACATTTTCAGCCATTGAAGTAAATTTTTCTTTTTCTGTTTCTGCTAAATCGTCTGAAATTTCAGCAACGATTGAGCTTCTATCAGCGTTAGAAACTTTTTTAGTTAAGTCAACATTTTTTTCAATCTGTTCATTTAACTTTGCTTCAAGTTTTTTATTTTGGTTAGTTAAGTCATCAAGCACATTATATTTTTCTTCAGGAACATCAATGTAATGTTCTTTGAACAAATCTTTAAGACCAGTTATGAAGTCTTCAGCGATTTCAGTTCTAATTCCTCTTTCAACCGCTAGTTCATTTTCTTTCATCCACTCTTCCACAACATAGTTTAGATATGAGTCTACTTTTTCAGTCATAGCTTCTTTTATTGTTTCTCTTTCAGTTGAAAGTTTTTCTTCGTATTTAGCCTCAAGGATTTTTGTTTGTTCCTTAATTCTTGTTCTAACAGCAGTTTCAAAAATTGTAGCTGCTTTATCTTTAAATTCTTCAGATAAATCAGCGTCACTTGAAACCAATGCTTTAACATCATCGGATAGGTCAATTTCTACTTCAGTTGATTCTTTTTTAACTTCTTTGTCGTCTTCTTTTTCATCATCATCCTCAGCCTTAACCTCTTTATCTTTACTCTTTTCGTCTTCAGGTTTAGCTTCTTCTTTTACAGAAGAACCAGGTTTTTGATCTTTTGGTAAAGAACCATCTTTAGCTTTTTTCTTTGCTGGATCCGAAGTATTTTGTTTCGCCTTTGCCGCAGCGTCTGGATTTTTATCAGTTGGTCTTACAACTGCAGGACCCATATCAACTGCGTCATTTTTAAGAGTAGGAGCTTGAGCAGGAGCTGCGTTTTTATTAGCCACATTTACCTGTTCTTTAACTTCTACATCTACATTAATATCTGACATTCGGTCTCTCCTTGATTATTAAAAAATAAATTTATTTTTTCGTTATTATTATTTATACAATTTACCATCTCAATACCAACGCAATTTAAACAAGCTGCGTAGGTTATTAAAGTTTTGATAAAAAGTTGTTAAAAATAGAGGCTTTCTTCTCCGCTAATTCTAAGCGTTTTGTATTCTCTATTTGTTTTTTGTAATTTTCAACTTCCATACTTTTCAGTACTCCGTTGTCCCATACCCACTCTTTGCCTTCCATTATACCTTCAACAAAAGCGTCTGGAGCTGATGGGTCTGCAACTATATCAGCTGCGGTAGCAAGATAGAAATCCTTACCTACAACATTACCTTGTGATGATGATTGTATTGATCCCATACCTCTTGATGATACACCTAATTGAGCACCTTCGTCAATTAAATTCTTAACTATTTTACCGTAAGGAGTATCCATTATCTTAGCCTCACCTATGAAGTTTTTACCTTCTGGTTTTAGACTAGTAATCATATGTGAAACTCTTTCTAGGTTAACTGTTGGACCATCTGGATGTCCTAGTTCACCGAAAGCTCGTTTCTTGTTTACATATTCTGAATTATATCTTTGAACTTCTTTAGTAAGAGTTTGCACAGGATAAACACGACCATTACGGTTCTTAACATCCGCTTGCATAAAAACACCTCTTATCTTATAGTCTTTTTTACCACTAGCGTTTGCTTCGGTTAAGACTTCAATATTCTCAATTGTTTCTGTTATTAGTTTCATTTATCTCTCCACCTTCTCTTTGTTATAAACTTTATCTACTATTCCTTTTTTCATATCTTCTACTTTAATTCCTAATTTTTTAGCAAAAGCTAATTTAAATTTTTCTGCCAATTCACCTTTACTTTTAGTCCCAACAATCCTTTCAAGTATTTGCTTATTGTAATTGGGCATTATCTTATTTCAACAATAAGAGTATAATTATCACCAGCTACAAAACCTTTTGTTGAAAGTAATACATCTCCAGCAGGACTTGTATCCGCTGTCAATGTTGCATTATTAGGTATCATATTTCCAGCAGTATAATAATCGTGATATCCTCTGCCAGATAAAAAACAAATTGTAGAATTAGCAGCACTTGTTCCACTACCTGCCCATAACAATTCAACACCTGATTTACCATTTGTTGTATTAACCGCCCACCAAATTTTCGCAACACTTCTTTCAGCGTCTTCGGTCATAAATGTTAATGCACTAGCATCCATTTTTGTTACAAGCGTTTCACCTGATCCGTCACACATATTTGTAAATTTCATCACGGTTTTTGTACCAGATGTATCTACTAAAGTTTGACTTGTTACCACATCAGCCATTAATTGTTTCTCCTAAATTCTGTCACCAACAAATAACTCTCTACATTTGAATCAGTTGTTAATAATATTTGTTTATCATTACCAAACTTTAATTGGTCAGGTCGTAATCCATACTTACCTTTACCAGTTAAAGATAAATCACTTGTTTCACTATCAGCACTAATCTTTAATGTGCCTGTTCCTTCTATCAAATAGTAGCACTCAATTAAACTTACTAGTGATTCATTATTACCACTTGCAAGATTTTCAGCACCACCTTCAATCATCTTTTGGTCGGTTTCACTACCTATACCAACAGATTTAATTATAGCTTTATCTGTTGTATCAACAACCGTAGTATTAGTTATCGTCATAAAAAATTAAGCAGTAAATGCTTCGTCTTTTCTTAATTCAATTAATATATATCCAGAAACTCCATAAGCGTTACACTTTAGGTCTCCTGATGTTGCAGTAGTATTTGTTGCGTTGTTCTCAATCTTACCAGCAGTACCATCATAGTGTCCTGTACCTGCAAGATTGATTGCCTTAGTATCTGCCGCAGCACCTACAAATTCAATATCTGCCCAACCAGTATTGTCGTCAGCAGTACCTTGTACCAACGCCCACCATATTCTAGTGATGTCTAACATAGCACCGTTAGCGTGTCCCGCTAATGCACTAGCATCAAGTACAACGGAGTCAGCAGTAGTATTATCGTTCATGTTTACTAAAACAGTAACTTTACCACCAGCAGTTCCACTACCTGTTGCGATTTTTGTATCTTTAAGTGTTCTTGTTGCAATTGCCATTTTTTATTTCCTTAATTTAATATTTCGTTGTCAAAATAATCTTCTATAGCAGACACTTTAACATTTCTTTTTTTTGCTACCTGTTTAATAATACTATCAATTTTAGTTATAATTTCACCTTTGGTATTATCCAACATAGTAAATATATCTTTCACCGCCCGTTTTTCTGCAGGAGATAGTTTTTTAAACTCCGCAGTTTCTCTAGGACTATCGTCCTTTTGTTCAGATAGTTTTTTCTTAAACTTCTGGAACGACAGCTGGTTCAACATTTTCTCCACCTTGGTCTATCTCAACAGGCTCTTGTTCTTGTCCTGGTGTTTGTGCCGCTAAATTATCAGCACTTCCTATTGGAGTTGTTACAGCACCTTGTACTTTATCTAAACCAGAAGCTGCTTTAGTTGCTTCTAGTTCTTTAGCACTACCTAACCAATCAGTAGCAACTGATTGTCTTTTATCATCAAGTGCTTGTCCAATTTTATCAGACAATGCATTTTTAAATGCGTCTTGAGCTTTTACATTGTCTCCACTTGCAAGTGAATTAACCATACTTTTTATATTATCATTTGGCATAATTATTTTTCATCTCCTATATTTATATCAGCATTATCATCATCTCCTGACATATCTTGTCCTTCGGGAGAGGCAATAATACCACTTTTTATTTCATCAGCAATCTGATTATCAATCTCAATTATATCTTCATCACTTTGTCTTAATACATTTTTTCTTATATATGTAATTGAATAGTATTTTCCTACATATGGATTAACTTCTTGAGCAAGACTTAATCTTTCTCTTAAAATTTCTGCTTCTTTTAGTTCAGCAAAGTATCCATCTTTTAAATAATCATATTGAATATGTGGTCTAATTATTTGCCAGTCTTCAATTGTGATAACACCTTTTAAAACTAATTGCGTTTTAAGTATATCACTAAAGACCAGTGTAAATCTTTTTCTTAATCTTTGAACGAATTTAGTAAATTTTAATTCATCCCTTGTAATCTCAGCTGCTTTGCCAAGATTAAAACCTGCTTCTGATTCCATTCTTGAAATCGGTACATTCAATGCTTTGTATAATTTCTTTTGAAAGTATTGAACATCTGAAATCTCACCAAGATTTTGTCCACCTGGTAAAGTAGATACTTCAGTTCCTTTTGCACCTTCTCTACGAGGTAACCAAAAGTCTTCAAGCATTGACATATGTTTTCTGTCATCTCTTATCTCACCTGTACTTGCGTCATAAACAAGTTTATTTCTATATCTTGCCATTACATCACGAAGATAAGCTTCTGCTTTTATTTTTGGTAAGTTACCAACATCAACATAAAATATTCTTCTTTCAGGTGCTCTTACTATTCTGTAAATAACAACAGCATCCTCAATCATTCTCAATTGATTAGTAGGTTTAATTGCTTTATGCAAATGACCCATAACCATATTTCTAGTTTGATCTACAACACCAGAAGTAACAAAAGTAATTGAATCAGCAGCAATTTTAACACCAGCGTTATCGTTTCCTGCTTGTATTCCTCTTTCGTTATAAACAAACCATTCTGCTGTTTGTTCTACAACCTCAATCCCTTTGCCTTTTAAATCTCTGGATTTTTTTATCTCACGAACTTTTCTCATTTTTCGTGGATCAATATATCTTAATTCTGTAAGTCCTTTTCTCGGACTATTAGGATCAATTACTTTATGAAAGTAAATACGACCATCAACATACCATCTTTTAAAAATGTCGTGTCCTTTTTCCTCAAAATTTAATAGGCGTAATACCTCATCAAATTCTGTTCTAATTTTGTCTTTAATATTTTCTGAAACAGCAAGCTTATCTAAAGATAATGAAACAGCAGCATCCCTTTCATTGGAAACAATAACTTCATTGATTATATCCTCAACCGCCATATCACATTCAGGATGTTGAGCAATTTCTCTATATCTTCTAATTAGATCAAAGTCATTTTTGGCTGTGACTTCCATATCCAAGTATTGGCCAAAGTAACCACCAGCAGATATAGTTGTTGTGCCGTCATCTGGAGAAGGGATAGTAAAAGCTTGTTTCGCTTTTCCTGGCTTCTCCAGATCGTTATCTTTTCTCGTTATTTCAAATCCAAGTAGTTGTACCATATTATAATTTTCCTTTTTGAATTAACTTATTATGTTTATTATGTAGTAGTATCTGTTTCAAAATACTGGTATCTCCAAGTTACATCAAAAGTTTCTACAGCGTCATTTGTGCCATAGTTTAATGCAATTCCTGGTAACTCAGTTGGGAACAATCCTCTAAAAGTCCAAGACTTTAAAGTTGATCCGTTTCTGTCCAGATGGTCAACAAATGCGTCAACTTGGTAATCAGCAGGATTTGCAATACCTTCGTTATCAGTCATGTTGTTTATTCCGTTCAACCATCTTTCTACCGCTCTGTATATTTTGAAGTCTGTATCATTCAATACTGTTGTTGTCCAAGTGGCAAACGTTCTGTCACCTGCAACATAAAGGGATCTACCCCTAAATGGAATAGCGACTTCAGCAACAGTTGAAGCTGGCGTACTAGTAGCAGTACATAAGAACGCCATATCACTTGTTTCTCCACCAACAGCGGCGTACCCAGGAAAAGGTAAAGTTACCTTAAACTGATTGGCACGAGCGCCACCACCTCTTAAACGAGATTTGAAATCATTTATATTTGGCATTTTGTTTTATCTCCTCCCTATTAAGATCCTGCTACTTCAGAAAAGGCAACGCCTGATCTTGTAGCAATAAAGTTAAGTTGGATGAAATTAATAGAACGAACAGGTTTGACAAAAATGTCAGCTCTAAATTCGTTTCTATCTATAACATCTCCAGTATTATTTGTATCGTCACAAACTACTGAAAAGTCTGTGATACCTCTACGACCTTGTACATCTCTTAAAAAAGGTTCTACTAGGTTTCTAAATTGTGCTCTTGTAAATTCGTCATTAAATTCAAAGAGTTGGAATTTAGCAGCAGTAGAAATAGCCTTTTCTAATACAATAAACAGTCTTCTAACATTTATTCTATCAAAAGCACTTGGTTTAGATTGAGCAGTCTTATCACCAAACAATACAGTTCCTTGACCAGGAAATGCTACAACGGAATTCACTCTTGATTTGTAGAGTTCATCTCTTTGCGTTTGGTTTGGATTAAAGGCAAGTTTTACTGCGCCTCTAATTTGTCCACGATTGAAACCGCCTGGTGAGAACCAAGCGTCTGCAATATTGTCAGTTCTAGCACAAAGACCAGCAGTATCTCCGTTAAGAGGTACCCATCGGTATACATCATTGTATTTGTCAAATTGATATTTGTAACCACTATCAATTACAGCATAACTAGTTGATGGAAGACCATCACCAAATGCCTTAACATTTAATGTTTGTGAAATAGGATCAGTTACACTTACAACATCTGCATTAGCAGGTGAAATAAATGCTACACAATCTTTTCTTGCAGTTGCAATATCCATAACAGCAGTTGCTTTTGTGTCGCCTGTAGCGTCAGAAGCAGTCGTTGATGGTCCACATATAAGTAAAGATACATCCACATTTTCTGAATCATTGAAAAACTCATAACCAGTTGCAAATTCAACATTAGTAATTGTATAATCATCTGTACCGCCTGTAAGTGAAGCATTACCAATAGTGGAATTGCCTTGAGTAGACCCACCACCTGCACCACCACTATTACCTATGTAATTATCAAATGTTAGTCCTTTTTTCGCTGTACCAGCATTTGCTAAGGTTGTATCGTGGTCCATCCAGTAGATGTATTTTGATTGATTATATAAAACATCTCGGTAGTAATTGCTTGCACCAGTAGAAGTTTTAGCATCCGAAGCCTGTGAAAGACTTTCATGTGTTTCTAAAATTGTTCCAGCCGTGCCTGTAATACCGCCATCTTCGTCAATTACTGCAATGTGTAACTCATCCAACGAACCGCCAGCAGCAGATACATCATCTGTTGTTGTTGGTGCCGCTGAAAAGTTAAAATAGTATTCCCACGCTCTTTCAAATCTCGCATTGTCCACGACAGCGTGTCGTAAACCACCTGTTTCTGTTTTACCAGTTCCAGCATTGAATCTTGCGATAGTTAAAACATGAGTAGAAACTCCTGTTATCTTGTAATAAGATCCAGAAGGAGCAGCAGTAAATTCATTAGAAGCATTTCCAAAATGAATTAAGTCGCCTGTGTTGAATATTGAACCGTCATCAACTGTAATAGTTGTGTCGCCAATAGCAGCAGCAGCGTCATTAACCAAATTAGAACCAGTTCCGTTAGTGAACCCGAAGGCTACACTTGAGGTACACAAAGATACTTTCAGATTGTTTCCTAATGTTCCTGGTTCTCTAGCAGACCAAGCTCCAACAGCGGCTTCGCCAGAGGAGTAGTTATCATTCCAATCAGTAGTATTTTTAATAATTATAGGCGTTCCTGATACGCCAGCATTTACCATGCCAGTTACAGGTCGCACTACCTTCAGATTATTTCCGTAGCCTAAAAAGTTAGCAGCACAAAACCATTGTTCAAAATTAGAAGCATTTGGTTTACCAAAAGTGTCCACCAGTTCATTTTCAGATGAAATAGTAGTTACTTCACCAACTGGCCCCTTTTCTGCTGTAATAACAATACCTCCAGAAGTAGTTGATACTGCTGGTACGATATTTGTTAAGTCCTTTTCAGTTACCAAAACACCTGGTGATACTTGAAAAGCCATATTTTATTCTCCTTAATATATTAAGTATTAATCTTTATTAGTTATAACCCTTTTGTAGATATTTATTATATTCCATTTCTCTAGTTCTCTCCCTTATGATACTCTACTGGAGTCCATCTTACACCTGCGTCATCAAAAAACGAGTTATCACGACCTTCTGGATCATCTAATCCGTTGTCTATGAACCCAAAAGGCGCCATATCTGCCTCAATTGCGTTTTGTTGGTCAGTAAACATTTGCCCTCTAACATCAACATTAGTTAATTCTTTAAAATATCTTTGATTAGCCATCCAAGAAAAAGCAACTAAACACATTACTAAATCATCATTCGCACCTTGCTCAGCTTCAAAAGATTTTCCACGAGCAATAAAAGTAGAGAGTTCAGAAATAATATCAAAATCTTGAATTATTAATTTATCAGATTCTACAAGACTTTTCAGATTTGAAGTTCCGATTTTTTTTGTACCCTTTGTCATTCTTAAACCTAATTGATTACCACGGCCACTAAAGCCTCCACCTAGTACTTGTCCTGATCGTCCTCGTTGTGTAACCATCATCATATTATCATACTCTAATTCAAATTGCATTGCGTCTGCTACTTGTTGTCCTAAATCATTTATCTCTATTAAACAATATGCTTTGTTATAATGATTTCCTATTTTTTTTAATATGTTAGGAAATACAATAGGTTTAATATTGTTATTTCTATATTTTGCAACAATCTTATAAGGCGCTTTTGTTGCGTCTATAACTACAACAGCAGAATAATCATTTTGAATACCTCTTGCAACATCAACCGTCATAACATAAGTATGGTTTTTAATAGGCATTTCATAAACATCTAAACCTCCAGGACTCTTTTGAGGATCAACAACCGCTAAATTTTTAAGTTTACTTACATTAATAAGTGTATCAATACTTCCTAAAAACTCACATTCAAACTCGGTTTGAAATTGTGATTCACTTGTATTTCTTATTGTTTGAATTTTCCATGCTTCATCACGACCTGGTACTTCTGACCAATGAACTTCCATTGGGATGTAATCATTTTTTTTATTGATAGCATCCATCCATAATTTATAAAACATATTCATTCCATGAGGTGTAGAAACAATAATCACCTTTGAAGTTTCACCAGAAGAAATTGTAGGGTAAACAGAACTAAAAAATTCTTCAGCAATACTATGGGGCACATAGGCGAACTCGTCTAGGAATATAATGTTAAAGGTACTTCCCCGAACAGCACTAGAAGATGTACTCGCCGCAACGATTCTACTTCCGTTTTCTAATTCAAGTGACCCTTTGTTCCAATTAAGAACGCCTTGTTGCATCCATTTCGGCAAATGCTCGTAAGCAAGTTGCAACCGCCCTAATAAATCCCTTGCCGTAGAAGATTTGTTGGCTAGTATTGCAACACTAACATTATCATTAAAAACACAATAATGTAAGAGGTAGGCACATATGATAGTTGACTTGCCACTTTGTCTAGGTAACTTGTTTATTGAAAACCTATTGTTGTGGAAAGTATCTACCATCTTCCGCTGAAAGTCATACATTGTAAAAGGCACAAGACCTTTGTCCACTGTGACGATTTTTAAATATGTTTCGATAAAATATTTAGGATCATCAAGGCACTTCATCACTTCATCTACTTGCTTTGGTGTAAATCGTGATTTTGTATGTGCCTTCTTTAGGTTAGGATTTCCTAAATATTGGTCTTGTTTCATTTTTTATCTTTATTTTTCTTTATAAGTTTTTGTAATTCCGTTGTTGACCCTACGAATAGGGCATTGGTTACACTTTTAGGCATTTCACCTTTTGAATCTTTTAATCTTTTAAGTTTATCTTGTAAGTCTAATAGATTTTGTGCTATTTCGCTTTGTGTTTTAATTAATTGACCAGCTACTTCATATGCACGAGGATGTTCTCCTTCTTTTGCTAAATTTAAAATACCATCTATTGCTGTACTACCTTTTTCTAATAGTTTGTATAACTCATTTCTACCAGCGTCAAAGTCTGTATCAACTTCAGCATTTTCAGGTGCAACAGGTTTATCATTTATAATTTCTAAAGGATTCTTTTCTTGTTTTTTTTCTAATACTTTGTCAGCTATGTTTAATACTTCATTTAATTTATCATCAATATTACTCATTTTAAAACCTTATGTTATGTATCAGTACCAGTTTCTTCATCATAGTTTTTACCATCATTAAAAAATTCTAATGTTGTTGTATAGGTATAACTATCATCTTTATCAGCAGATGTTGGGTTTGGTGTTACCGTTACTCTTTGACTACGAGATGGACTTTGGTCAGCTGTATCAGTATAACTATCAGCTGATACTTCTTTTATTATAGCACTTGAAGTAATTGGACCATATAGATATATCTTTGCAGTAAATTTTAATGTGTAGATAATTCTTCTTAAACTTGTTAATGAACCAGTATAACTATCTTCATAATCAACACTTTCTAATATAAAAGGAATATCTCTTTTTGTATCCATATAAGTCTTATCAATTATCATAGTTACAGTATAGTCTGGTTGGAAGTATGGAAGTATTTGTTCAACAATTTGTAATCCATCATCCGAAGTTGCAGTAAAAACATTTAATTCAAAACCAACATCATAAGGTACTGGCATATATTGTGTGTTTAAAGTTTTTTTATCACCACTTATATTTTTAGCAACTCCAATTTTTTGATTTTTATTTAATTTACGAGTAGGATCATAACTGTAACTAGTGACATCAAAGGACATACGAGGTAGAGTAATCGCCACACTTGAATCTGATCCAGTTAAACTTGCTTGTTGATCTAATCTTGCCATAAATTTTTCTTTAGGTGCATATGATAAAGGTACTCTAACTGTTTGTAAAGGATTCCCGCTAGAATCCAATCGTCTGATATTAATATTATTAAATATCGTACCGAAAGCGATTACAGTATTTCTTATTGATTTATGGTAAAAGTGTTGTCCAAACATTAATAATCATCAACCTCTCCGAAAGGATTTCTTTCGCTAAAATCTAATATATCATCTGCCGTAGATGATGTTGTTGTTCCTGCTTTAGTTTCAAATGCTTTTCCATCATCAGCAGGTTGTTGAGTTTTCATTGTAAAGCTTTCATTAATAACATAATTAGTTTCACCTATATCACTTTCTAGTACAAATGATCCTACTTCATTTTCTAAAGTAAATTGGAAATTCATTGTATCAGTTGATAGAGCATCCTCTGTAGCGTCAATAGTTGCAATGCCTGTATCAAGTCTTTCAGAAGCGTATTCCCATTTAGTACAAGATAAGTTATAAACAGGTAAAGCACTTTGTTGATAGAATGGTTGCTCGTGTTCAACAAATTGTATTTCAAAGAATGCTTTTGTTGTAGGGAAATAAACTAGATCACCTTCATTAGGTCTAGTTGTATTCTGTAAATCACTATTGTTAGATATTAAAGTTTCCCATCTCAATTTAGAAACAGTAAACTTAATATCATCTCTTAATTCTAAACCAAACTTTTTAATTATCTCTTGCTCACCCATAAATCCATCAGTATTATTAACATACATTTCTATAATATATGAGTCATCAAAGGACGAAGCAGGATCCTCTCCAAAGATTGTATCCTTGTTCGCCAATTTTCTCGGCAAATAATAAACATCTTGGCCATATATCTTCAGTTGTTCAATAACTAAATCTTCGTATAATCTTTGTTCTGAAGTTGTGCCAGTGTCAAAATAAACATTTGTTGGCATTTAATTTTTATCCTTGTTGCATATGAGCAGGTTCTTCATAATTTGTTCTTATTTCTTCTTCAAGTTTTTGAACTTCTGCTAATGCAGTTGAAGAAATTTCAGAACCATTAAGTGTTACTCCACCTAACATAGCAGTACCTGAAAATTTTGAAAGATTTTGTCCCCATTGTCTTTTGATTAAAGCTGTAGTATATCTTTTTAAGTATATATCATCAAACATATTTGTATGTTGTGATGGATCTAATTTTCTATAACATTCAATAATTAAATATTCATCAGCAGATATATCTGTTCCCCAATCCATATCAATATATAATCTATTTGATAATGCATTAAATCTAATTGGGACTTCTCCAACCAATATATGGTCAAGAAAATCCAAATGTTTCATTGTCATTTCATAATGAACAATACTAGTAGATGAAAAATCATACAAGTCATTTAATCTTAATTGATATCTAACATCAAACATATTTAAGTTTGCTCTGTCAGATAAAGGAAATATATTTATTACACTTATAACAGCGTCTGGTATTACCAAATAATTTTGTGTTTCTTGATAAGCAGTTTCCACTATTGTTGAATCTTCTGTATGTATAGGTGTGCCATCTTCTTTAATTAAATCACCTTTACCTTCTAATACTGTATTTGTACCAGTTTCTAATTCTATGTTATCAGCATATGTGCCTTTTTCAATAACATTAAAATCTTTATTTTTTCCTAATCTAACTTTATCAGCAGCAGTCACTTTGTATTTTAAATACATTCTTTCAACACCATCTGTATGATATTGAGCAAAATATTGCACTGCCTCATCTATTCTATCTTCTATTTGGTCTGCGTCAACATTTATATCAATTACAGGTTTACCTAATGCTCTTAAACAGTAATCTTTTAATGTTGCTCTTGTGTTTGGTATTGCCATAATTCTTCCTTATAATACTATTTAGTTTATCCTAATGCGACTGCTTGTGCTATTGCGAAGGCTTTAGTTGATTTAGTGTCCATTTGTGTCTGGATTGCACTTGTAACGCCGTCAAGATACCCTGCCTCTGTTGAAGTTACGGCACTTATTGATACATCTCCATTACCATCAGATACTAATAATCTTGAAGCAGTTAAGTCTGCCATCTTACTAAATGCGATTGCAGCGCTTGAATTAATATCTGCATTGACAATTACCCCTGTGCCAATCGCAGCCGTCCCTGTAACATTTCCAGAACCATCAAAACTTGCTGAAGTCCAGACAACATCTCCTGTTGAGGCAATTGTTCTACCACTTGCTAATGCAGTTGCTGTGTCGGCATTTCCTGTAACAGCGCCCTCAATACTAGCAACTAATGTACCAACTGCATATCCTGTGCCAGACGTATTTACAGTAGTTGTTGGTGCCGCTTGAAGGTCTTTAAATAATTTCCATTTGCCTGAATCATTAGCATCTCTAAACAGT
>Ga0207988_1001008_pt1 | contig 15204 bp, 17 predicted proteins | sample ETNtaG_11_FD_185773 | JGI IMG/M metagenome (GOLD analysis project Ga0207988, IMG submission 185773) | Marine microbial and viral communities from oxygen minimum zone, Eastern Pacific Ocean - ETNP201310SV74 (SPAdes) (version 2) | ecosystem: Environmental > Aquatic > Marine > Oceanic ...
CAAGATTTTCCTAGGGGACGGAGCGCCTGAAAAGACTCACTTAAATTTCCTGCTTCTACTATTTTAACCAGTTTTTCTGCAGCTTTCGCCATGTCACCAGCAACAGCTTCGAATGCTTCCCGTTCTGACCAGATTTCCGCCTTAGCCCGGGTTTTGCCTTCTCCGGTTCCTTCAGGATACATAGCAGGGATGCTGCGTGCCGCCTCATGGAGGGCACGAGCGTGATATAACATTTGGTCCTGATACTCAGTCAGATTTCCCTTGGCGATGGTAAAAAGCGCCCCGGTATGACCACCAACGGCTTTCATCACATTTTTCCGGTAACTTATCACTGCATCCGGGTTCCCCTGGGCATAAACAGCAGGAGTGATACAAATTAACCCCAAAAGAATAACCGTGTTTCTGATAGTGAATTTCATTGGTCCCTTATGCTGGAAGATAATAAATAAAGTGAAAGAATTCTCTAAGGTTTTTCAAAACCTTCAACTGAATTCAGAACAATATAGGATACAAAGTTTTGAGAATCCTTTCGGAAATGTAAGAGATTGTTTCAAAGTGTAAGGTCCCTTTTTAATCAATCTATTCAAACAAATGTATGGAGAAATAATAATCTATACTGGCTTGATGAGCGAGGCTCGAGAGAAGATTCGCCCTGCTTGCGTCCTTAGCCTTGGCTGACTATGCTGAAGTTTTTGTTTGTCTAAAAAAATGATTCTATGGCCGGATTGGAACTGATACTGAAAAAACTGGACCAGATTTCTAACAGACTGGATCTGTTGGAAAAGAAAATCGAACAACGGGACCGAACCGTTCCTGCCCCTTCAGTTTCTCAGCAAAACCCTCATGATTGGAAAATCAGCAGTGAGTTGCTGAACCAGAAAAAAACCCACTCAGACTGGGAGACGAACATCGATGATTACATCCTCAGTTATCAAAATGATGTCGGCACCCTTCAGGGGCGTATCCGGCGTCATCAGGACGATGTCCAGGAACTGAGAGGGAAAACGGTGGAACTTTTTAAATTCGGACATTTGTTGCGTGAGAAAATCCTAGAACTCGACCGAAAAGATCTCCCACCCCAAAAACAAAAAAAGCAGGATAGGAAAAAGACTACTGGAGAATAAATTCGCTGAACAGGACTTTTCGGATTGGTTTGGGGTCTTCCCACTCGGGTTCCTCAGGTAATATTTTGTTCAACCGTGCAATGATACGTTCCTTGAGACGGTCCACCCAGCCATCCCGAGAGACTTCTTTCGAATCGGTTTTTTGCAATACAGCTATCACCGCATCCTTGATCTGGGCGATCCTTAGAGTCAGGTAGGCTCTCGGAGGTTCGCTGCCTAATTTGAGCTGCATCGTGATTTTCGCGTAACGCGGTTCACGACCAATGGTGGTTGTAAAAGGTTTCAATTCCAGATAGAGGGGAACTTCCGGTTCTGGGATTTCAACTTCAGGTTCTGGTTCCTGGACTTCGACAACTTGTTCCTGTCCTTCCTCGCCTTCTACAACTTCTTCTTCAGGCATCAGGAAAAAAAACAGCCCAGCGCCGATTCCAAGCAGTAGAACCACCACGACAGCTATGATGATGATCAGTTTGCGTTTGCCTTTCATGAACGCCCTAGATTAGCCTTTTTTATGTCCAACTGAGACAACCTCAGGGATGATAGCTTCCATGCATCCATTGAACCAGTTCATTTCAGAGTTTTTTCTTTGAACCTCTGCTTCCGGTTTTCAATCACCTGAAATCCAATCTTCTATGGGAAGAACCTTTATTCCGGAACTCAATTGACCGCTACGCAAACTAAAGTTCCAAGTATTCTGATCACTGGTTGTTCAAGTGGTATTGGATATTACAGTGCTCACCAACTTCATCAAAGGGGGTATCGGGTCATAGCTTCCTGCAGGAGGGCTGAAGATGTCAAACGACTCCAAGGGGAAGGACTCGAGTGCCTGCAACTGGACCTGGAACAACCCAAATCGATCCAAGCAGCTTTTGATGCAACGATGGAAAAAGTCGAAGGAAAGTTGGACGCACTCTTCAACAATGGTGCATACGGTCAACCAGGTGCCGTAGAAGATCTGTCCCGAGAAGTCCTTCGAAAGCAGTTCGAAACCAATGTATTCGGCTGGCATGAACTGACCCGTTTGGCGCTTCCAAACATGATTGAACGTGGAAAAGGAAGGATACTCCAAAACAGTTCCGTTCTGGGTTTTGTCTCCTTCAAATACCGTGGAGCCTATGTGGCTTCTAAATTTGCTCTCGAAGGTTTGACTGATACCTTAAGGCTTGAACTGTCTGGAACCGGGGTGCATGTATGCCTGATAGAACCGGGGCCGATTCATTCAGAATTTCGGAACAACGGTTTGAGGGTTTTTGAGGAAAATATCAACCGCGATTCAAGCCGTCATCAAGAAGAATACCTCAAACAGGTCCAAAGGCTCAGGAAGGAGGGGCCTGCGTCTTCTTTCACACTAGGTCCGGAAGCAGTCTTCCAAAGGGTTTTGCATGCACTTGAAAGTCCCCATCCCAAAATCCGATATTATGTTACTTTTCCAACGTATCTCATGGGAGGACTGAAAAGAATCCTGCCCGACAGGGTTCTTGATTATTTTTTACGCTCGAATTCCTGAATAAATGATATACAATCCTCAAAAATCATCTTCAATCCTATACAAATTGCTAAGTTTGTATGACACAATGTTAATTTTTTACTTAGCATTTCAGATCAAGTAGAGAGATGTGGACCAATAAATGGATCATTCTCAATCTCATCATTTGGTCGGGAGCCTTGATCAGCTGGTACTGGTACATTAACGATCTGAAAATCTAAACACCTCTGGCCTTCAAAACAGTTTGCCCACTCAATCTGAAGGTACAGGAGATCAAAGACTGAGGGATGAAAGTCCACTTTTCTGTTGTAACTCCTGTAAACTGGAATTGACAGGGAATCCCGATTCCGATCAGGGAAAAATCCTGAAAAACCTCCACGATAATGATGCTCTGACATGTCCTGAATGTGGAGGTGCCGAAGTTAGTTGGATCGGTTGATTTCCTCCATGGATGATCGATGTCTTGGAATCAGCAGGAAAATGCGCCTTCCCCCGGTACCCAAATCTGCAGTTTAAAGGATCTTGCCAATGGTAAAGGCAAAGGATTCACTTTCGGAGACGAGGGTTTTCCATTCAGCATCTTTGTAGTTCGTAAAGACGAACTGGTTCGAGCTTTTGTCAATGAATGCCCTCATACGGGCGTTCAACTCAACTGGTCTCCCGATGACTTCACCAGTGAAGATGGCAGCCTGATCATCTGCAGTACCCATGGAGCCCTCTTCGAACTGGAAAATGGCTACTGCAGTTTTGGACCTTGTATTGGAGAAAACCTGGAACAGATTCCGCTTGAAATCAATGGAGATGAGGTGAGAATCGCAGAAAATCCTGATTCTTGATCTGGCTTGAATGAAAGATTTGCTTCACGTTTAACAACTGCAACGCCGGGAAAAAACATTTTCGAATGGACGCTGGCGTTTCTCCAGTCCATCGCAAAGCCTCAGGCATCCCTGTTCAAATGATCCTTGATGAAGACATCCTCCTAAGAAAACCATGAACACGATAGCCAAAAGAATTAAAGACTTTATCGTGTTTGAGAGATTAAAGTTCATGGTTTGGATGTGCTTGGTGATAGGTTTTGAAAGAAAATGAGATGAAGTCATTTGGGTCCATTATGAACATTTTTCCTGATATCGAATATAAAATCCGATCATGATCCGTGAAAGAGGGCAAGGAAAACCTTTACGATGGGTGATCATTGTTTTGGGAGTTGTGTTCGGTGGCTACCTGCTGGTTACTTTGCTGGGGGCGGTTTTTGGACTGGCTTTTGCTGCTGGGACTATTTTCGGTGGTGCCTGGCTGCTGCACCGTCTCTGGAATTCCTGGAAAGCCCCAAAAAAGGATCAATCCGGATTGATTTCGGACCCTCCTGTTCAAAGCATTGATGAAGATCTAGAGAAACTCAAAGCGAAGGTGGACCAGAAATCTGATGAATGTTGATTACGAGGTTCTACTGCGACGATTCCGAAATCCATTTTCGCACCACCTGCAGGACCTTTTCCGGGGTATGCCGTGCCTGTTCTGAATGAACTTCCCAATCACTGACCCTTCGATGGTATTTCCCCGGTTCTGTTTCCATCTCCTGTAGAAGACTTGATTGGGGTTTTTCAAGTTCGGGCACTTTCCTGCGTCCCAAAGTCAGGATTTTTCTGAACCAGCCTCTACTTTTCAGATTTTCCTTCTCAGTCATTGCTGGTCTTCACGCAGTTGAAGAAGGATGGCATCAGTCAGTTCTTGGGTTCCCAGTGTACCTCCAAGATCCTGGGTCTGTCCCCGGGTTTCCAAAGTTTGGTAGATTGTTTTTTGGAGTGCAACGGAGGCTTGAAGAAGTGCATGGTTTTGATCCCGCCGGCTCAGCCATTGAAGTAACATGCCTGCTGAGAGCATAAGACCACAGGGATTCGCGACATTCTTTCCGCTCAGCGAAGGTGCCGAACCGTGCGCTGCCTGTGCCATGGCTTTTCGGGTTCCGGCGTTCAGGGCAGCTCCCATACCGAGGCTGCCTGCCAGTTCTGAGGCAAGATCGGAAAGGATATCACCGAACATGTTTGTCGTCACGATCACGTCGAACTCATCTGGATTCCGGACCAGCAATGCCGCTGCAGCGTCTATATGAAAATCGTTGACTGCGACTTCAGGGAAATCCGCTGAAACTTTGCGACAACTCTCAAGAAAAAGCCCGTAGGTGAGTCTGAGTACGTTGGCCTTGTGAATGATGCTGATTTTTTTGTTTCGGTTCATTGCCAGCTCAAAGGCACTTCTTGCGATCCTTTCGCAGGCTTTTCGGGTGAATACACCCACCGCCAATGCGGTGTCCGGATGGGGCATGAATTCTCCGGTTCCGAGGTGCATGTTGCGGTCTGCGTAAAAGCCTTCCGTATTTTCCCGAACGATGACCAGATCGAATGCTTTTTTTGAGTAAGGATTACTGGAGACACTCCTGGCGGGTCGGATATTCGCATAAAGGTCGAAATGTTTACGAATGGCTCCGCTTGGATTGAGGGACTGCCGGTACTGTTCAGGATAGGAAGCCGAGTCATGAGGCCCCAGCACCCATCCATCGCATGCTTCAAGTTCATCCAGTGTTTCCAGAGGAAGGGGAGGTTTTTTTTGCTGAATTGCTTCCCAACCGATTGGGAGATGCACCCATTCAAGGGATTCTGGGGCAAAATGATGGACTACCTCCTCAGTGACCTGCTTCGTGGTTTCACAAATTTCTGGTCCGATTCCGTCTCCTGGCATCAGTGCAATTCGATATTTTTTCATCGATCTTTTATCTCAATTAGAAATTTATGAATAACGATCAAATCTTTTTTGAACGAAATAGGTTCTATAAAAAAATTATGGAAATTAGTTTTCAATGGTATTCTGGAATGATTTTTGAAAAAAACTTATTAAGGTATCAATTCCATCCATTCAAAGCCTTGACCATTCTCCTTTCTGTCATATTTCTGATTGTTTCGGTTTCCAGTTTCTGGCTCTTCTGGTTTTTGTGGAACCATGATGTACGTATCGTGTTGGTGGAACACGAAGACTTTCTTGGAGAACTGATCCAGGATTGTCACCAGCGTGATCTCAACTAAGGCTGAAGAAGACTTCAGAATTGAAAATTCTGGTTAAAGGATACCCTGGCGCCTTTGGGGTATTCTCCCTTTTTATCTTGGAAATCCTTTTTGCTGAATTAATATATCTACCATCCTGATAACCAGAGTACAGGCATAACATGGAAATCTTTCAAATCATTGCGATCGGTTTTGGCAGCGGGTTGCTGCTTTCAGTCATAAGCATTGCTTTTTTCAACTCTACCAACGCAGAAAAATTCCCTTTGGGAGGTTTTCTTCCAGCACTTTGGTTGGTCAGCGATCTAGGTGGTTCTTCACAGTTGGTGGAAGGAGGTATGCTGGTGATGGGCGGGATGCTCGGTTATTACATGATTCTGTCCATGTGGCGTGGGATGCCTAACCGGTTTTCTGAAATTTTACCCCAAGCTCAGGATGCAGGGCATCATGAAGAAGCGAATGTTCCCAAGCAAGCTGCAGAAGAATCAATCATCAGTGGTAAGCCCCTGGCGGATTACCTCTGAACCCATATTTCGGTTTCTCAAAGTTTCTTTCCGATTGATCCATGGTTCTTAATCCTTAAAGGAACGGATCTACCTTTCTGCTTTTAACAATCAGATAAGATACTTCTGGTGAATTCGCTTAATGGTCTAGCAAGAGGGGAATCATTTCCGAATGATGTTGTGTTCGGGACCAAAAGGGAAACCAGTGAGGTTTTCTGATCCAGTACCAGTGACGAGAAGGATGTCGTGTTCCCGGTATCCTCCTGCACCCGGCAAGCCCTCTGGGAGCATAATCATCGGTTCCATAGAGACCACCATTCCCGGTTCAAGAATCGTTTCAATGTCTTCACGAAACTCCAACCCTGCTTCTCTACCATAATAGTGGGATAGCGAGCCAAATGAATGCCCATAGCCGAAGGTCCGGTATTGAAGCAGATCATGTTCTGCAAAGATTTCGTTCAGTTCCATGGCAATGTCGCAGCATCGCATCCCAGGTTGAATGAGTTGTAACCCTCGTTCATGGACCCGGCAATTGATTTCCCAGAGCCGGAGGTGCTCGTCGGAAGCATGATCCAGGAATAGTGTTCTTTCCAGGGCTGTGTAATAGCCACCGATCATTGGGAAGCAATTGAGGCTGAGGATGTCTCCTTTTTCAAGCTGCCTTGTGGTGAGTGGGTTGTGGGCACCGTCAGTGTTGATGCCCGACTGGAACCAGGTCCAAGTGTCCATCAGGTCACTGTCGGGATAGCGCTTTGCAATTTCCTGAACCATGGAATGGGTGGAATGGCGGGCAATGATGTATTCCGGAACACCCTCCGCCAAAGCATCAACACAAGCCTGGCCTCCAATATCTGCGACCTGGGCGCCATTCCGGATCAATTCGATTTCCTCCTCACTCTTGATCATCCTCTGATGCATCACTGTTTCCGAAATATCAACAAAATCGGTTCCGGGAAGAGCTGCTTTTAATTTTTCCAGAATCTGCAAACTCAAATGATCATATTCCACTCCAACGGTTCGGGAGCCCTGGAGCAGTTCCTGAACTGCTACAAAAAAATTACCACGTTTCCAGTCGGTGTAGACCAGGTTATCTCCTACGCCACGCCGCCAGGGTTGGCCGCCATCGATGTTGGCGGTGATCGAGCAAATCCTTTTTAAAGTGACGGCCAGTCCATAGTTCCGGCCAAATGCGGTGTAAACGAAATGATCGAAATAATTGATGTTGTGAAAGGAAGTGAAAAGGACCCCTTCAATCCCTTCCTTTTCCATCTGTTCACGAAGTCGACTGAGCCGACTCTGCATCTCCTCAGATGAAAAAATGGACGGAAGTTTTTCTCCGTTTTCTAGGTTCAGGGTTTTTGGCTGCTCCATCAATAATTTATGGTTCAAGTGGCAAGGGCTTGGACTTTGTCTATGAGAGTTTGATCAACATCGCCCCCATTTGTTTCATGATGAGTTTGATGATCCCAACGCGGGCTACCAGGGATTCGGGCTCCAGGCTGATTTTCAATAGCATCAACCGAAGCGACTAATTTTACCAACGAACCTGCTTCTTGTCCTGAAGACCCACAAGGGGCCGTGGCTTTTGAAGCAAGCTCTTCGATTTCGGTGCGGTTGAGATTTTGTGTCTGAATCATTGTGATCAATGATTTAGATTTTTGGGAGAACCGGTTTAAAATGGAGAGTAATGAATTGATCTAGAGAAAATTTCTAAATGCCTGGATTAATCAGGTGACTCACAGCAGTTCAATCAACATAATCGTAATTTTATGAAAGATTAGATACCTTCTCAATCTTTGTATTCCTTATAATGATAGCATTCCTCAATCAATGCTAAGATCAGTATGGATGTAAGTATGACGCTGGATGACTCTAGGATCTAAGCAGGGAAAATATGGCGATACATTGTCATGTTTCTTAATCGGTGTCTACCAATCCTGCACCTGCACCTACTTCCCTGGATTTTGTCGTGGAAGGTACCAGGCAGCGTTTGAAATAGGTCATTATCGAGTTCCATTCTTTTCCGGTTGAGATTCCCTGATTCAAGGAATGTTGTCGGGTTTTTTCAAAATTGCAGGTTTTGTTACTATAAAGCTGCGCAGGAATCGAGAGTTCAGGATTCATGGAAAGAATGACGGTTGAGGGGCCTGGAATTTCCGGAGGGTTTTCTCCATCCCAGAATAGTTCCCAGTTCTGGTTAGGCTCGAAGTTCATTCGACAGGAATCGTTGTTCCAGGAAATGCTGCATGCTTTTGAGGTTGCAGTACCAACCGCCGCAGCAACCAGAAAAGGAGAGTCGATTTCTTCCATTACCAGTTCCTCATCATCATCGTGCTGATCGGATAACCAGTCTGTCACGAAACAACCCGTCTGAATGGCCGATAATACTTTCCGGCTATTGCTGCTCAGCCTCCATTCTTTTGGTTTTCGGGTGATTTTCCCATGGAGGTCGCTCCGACCTTCATCCAGGGACTTCAGTGCTGCAAGGCATACTGGAGCGGGATCGAGATCAGAACATCCGAACCAGACAGCCCAGTGGGCAAATTCTTCTGCAAGACCATAGGGCGCTCCTACTCCAACCGCAGCTCGAGTACAATAAAATATGACTTCATTCTGCGAAAGCATCTGTTGTGATTTTTCTCTCATTCAGTTCTGGCTGAACCGTAAAGGCCCAGGCATCCGGGTCACAGGTAGACAGTTCATCAGGCATTGGTGCTCCTTGGAACATGGTGATTCGGGTCCAGAGATCGGATTTTGGGTCAAATTTGGTGGCTCCGAAAAAGGCGAGTTTGAAGCGCAATAAGTCAATCGGGCGAACGTTGTCTCCCACCAGATTGTCTCTGATTTCTGCATAGGATTGATCTTTGAGAGATTGGATCCTGCGAATGATTCTCCTGAATTGAGGATGACTCAGCGTAAATTCAGCAGTACTTTGTTCCAAGGGATTCTTTTTCAAAGCCTGGTACAGTTCTGAGACATCCCGGGCTACGGCGAGGGGCATCTCAAGTTCTGCTCCGTTTTCACGATAACGGTCCCCAAACCTGGGTTCCAATTTGTCTTCGGAGTAATACCAGAAATGTTGTTGGTTTCGGGATTGTTCAAAATCGATCTCAAGCGCCCAGTTGTATTGCACTTCAATGAGCTCTTTCAACTTTCCAATGGGCATCGAGGGCTCAAGCTTCATTTTTTCGGAGGAATGCATTGTTTCAGCAAGTTCATCCACCAAAACCCCGTGGGGTTCAATCATCAAAGAGACAACCAATTCCTGCCCTTCTAGGGAAAAATTCGAATGAGAATACTGATAAATCTTTTCCCATAAATAATCAGACTCCAGACTTCGAAGCCTGAAAAATTCCTGATCAAGCTGCTTCAGTTCATGCTCTAGTTGTTCAATCTTCCGGGTTTGCTCTTCATCATCCACCCTCCACTGTCCGATATGGGTTTGAACCTTCTTCATCAAAACGTTAAAGCCTTCCAAAGATTCTTTGGAAATGTTTTTCAGACTTCGGATACGTGCCAATGCGGTTTCCCTGGCCGCCACCCAGTTGTGGACAAGTTGAGGATGGTTGACGAGAAAAGGAGCCATTCCGAGGCCGGTGGCATTGCCTATGCCTAGGCTTCGTTTCAGTTCTGGATCAAGCTGGACGGATTTCTGCCCTCCAAGGCAACGGGCCACGTGTTCAACCAGATCGATGGAGAACCAGCGGACGAGGAACACATTGAGCATTTCAACCTGGAATGCCCCTTTGGATTCCGGACGTTGGGATATCTTGTTGCGGTCCGCTGATCCGAACTTCCCACTGCCGTAAACTGCCGTGGTACGCATCAGGTATCCCACGGAGTTCAGAAGGGAAATCTCTGGCTGATGGCCTGAGGCAAGCCGTTGCACAATATGATCGAAGAGACGTAGACTTTTGTTGGCACGTGAAAGTACGAGTTCACTGGGAAGGTAACGACCTGCTTCTTGCTTGGGAGTATTGTTTCTCAGTCGTTCCAGGTCTTGTTCATTCGGGATCCCGTCAAAAAGGTTGAAGGTCGCATCCCAGGCTTCAGCAATCACCCGGTCGGTGCGTCTTTCAGGATCGAGGGCATCAGTAAAAGCAACCAAGGAATAGGTCCGTTCAGGAGTGATTGCTGCATAAACCGAAGTTCCGTATCCTTGCTGGTCGACATCGAAGCGAAGCCTTTCGAAACACCAATTTTCTTTTGCCATTCTGCGTATCAGTGTTCTCATAAAACTGAGACGGGTTGGAAAAGAAGAACCCATGCGTTCCAAGCGCATTACTGTTTCCGGGGACCTCCATTTTAGATGCTCGGAAGGGTTATCTTGAAGAACTGCGTTTTCAGGCAAGTGGTATTTTAGGGCCAAAGGATTGTTCAAAAAAACGAAGCCAGTTTTTTCCAGAGATGCCTTCTACTTCTGTTTCTGAAAATCCGATCTCTCTCAAACCTTTGAGGATTTTTGGAAAATCCCGGTTGTCATGGAACCATTCCGGTTGGTTAGGAAATCCTGCCTGTCCTGCAGATCCTTCCCCGTAATCGGTCTCCCGTGTCCAGGTTCCGTTCCGCATCCACTCCACCACGGAATCGGGCTGGTCCTGGCAGAGGTCACTGCCGAATCCAATCCTTTCAACACCCATCAATTCTGCTGTGCGAGCCACCATTTCACAAAAACCCTCCAAGGTGCATTCCGATTTGTCTTTGAGATGATGCGGGTACATCGAGAATCCTAGCATTCCTCCACTTTGGGAGAGTTTCAGAAGGACTTCATTGGATTTGTTTCGAAGAGCAGAATGCCAAAAGGTCGGGTTGGCATGAGTGATGGCAATCGGACGTTCAGAAAGTTCAATCGCTTCCAAAGTTGAACGTTCAGCCGAATGACTCATATCCACAACCATCCCCACCCGATTCATTTCGCGGATCACCTGTCTGCCCATGCGTGTGATTCCGGGATCTTCTGACTCGTAACAACCAGTGGCAAGAAGGCTTTGGTTGTTGTAGGAAAGCTGGATGAAACGGATTCCAAGCTGATGCAGGACTTCCACCAAGCCGATGTCATCTTCTAGAGGTGAACAGTTCTGACAGCCAAAGATGATTGCGGTTCTGTTCTCCCGTTCTGCGTTTCGAACTTCCTCAGCACTTCCCGCGGGTTGAATGAGTTCCGGGAATTGTTCGAATCTTCGGTTCCAGCGGATGATGTTTTCCACGGTTTCCCGAAAATCTTCGTGGTAGGCGATGGTCACATGGACTGCTGTCACTCCGCCTGCTTGAAGCTGCTTGAAGATGTTCTCAGACCAATTGTTGTACTGAAGGGCGTCTATGAGCAATAGAAGACCTTAGAATGAATCAGCTTGGTGTCACTCCCCGAAGCCGTTCTCCTCTTCTTCGGAGTAATTCCACACTGGTTAATAAGAGGATTGAGAAAATGACAAGAATGGTGGCTGCAGAGAGAATGGTGGGACTTATTTCTTGCCTGATTCCAGACCACATTTGGCGTGGAAGGGTGATCTGTTCAGGTCCTCCAATAAAAAGAACGACCACCACCTCATCGAAAGAAGTAATAAAAGCAAAGAGGGCACCAGAAATTACTCCAGGAAGAATGAGTGGCATCTGAACCTTGAAAAAATTGTATAAGGGGCTGCCACCTAGACTCGATGCAGCCTTGGTCAGGTTGTGATCAAACCCGACTAGGGTAGCAGTCACCGTGATCACAACGAAGGGAATCCCCAAGACAGTATGGGCCAGAATCAATCCTGCATAACTTGCAACCAGGTTGTATTTTGCAAAAAAGAAAAACATCCCGGATGCTGTGATGATGAGAGGAACGATCAGTGGAGAAATCATGATTGCCATGATGGCTTTTCGGAAAGGCATATAAGGCTTGCTGAGTCCCAGAGAGGCAAGTATGCCCAACGTTGTAGCTAATAATGTAGCAATCACACCTATGAAAAGACTGTTCTGAGCACCTTTGATCCAATTGTCACTGCAGACGGTTGTGATTCCAGGATCAGAACAGTCTCCTATCATCAACCTGTACCATCTCAGGGAAAATGCATCGGGGTCCAGAGACACCATGCCTGGAGTGAATTCTAGAAATGGAGAATTTGAGAATGAAATGGGAATGACCGCAATCAAAGGCATGACCAGAAAAAAAAGAACAAGGGCACAAATTGACAGATAGGTATAATGCCAAATCTTTTGAGCGGGTGTTGCATAAATGGGAAGTGCCATTTCTTAACCCAATTTCATGTTATCGATTCCTACAATTTTGTCATATACCCAGTAAAGAATCATGATCGCAACAAGAAGGATCGATCCCATGGCCGCTGCCAATCCCCAGTTAAGAGATTTCTGCATATGATAAGCGACCATATTACCTATTAAAACACCATCCTTTCCTCCCACCAATTCGGGAGTTATATAGTAACCAATAGCCACAATGAATACCAAAATCACTCCCGCACCTATTCCGGGAAGAGTCTGAGGCATGTAGACTTTTAAAAATGCAAGGGAAGGTGGTGCTCCTAGATTTTGGGCTGCTTTCATATAAGTTGGGGGGATGCCTTTCATGACACTATATATTGGAAGGATCATGAAGGGTAGAAGTATCTGGATCATAACAATCACCGTACCCGTAAAATTATACATCATGGGCAGTCGATTTTCGTCTGAGAGAATGCCACTCATAACCAGTACATTATTAACGACTCCCTGTTGCTGGAGCATCACCATCCAGGATACAATTCTGACCAAAAGTGATGTCCAGAATGGCATCAACACACAGATCATCAATACGTTTGAATACTTAAGAGGTAAAGTCGCAAGAAGATGTGAAACAGGATAGGCCAATATAAGGCAACCCAAGGTTACAATGAAGCTCACCAATAAGGTCCTCCACCAGAGCATCACATATACCTGGCGTTCTTTTGGTTGCATTATAACATTGTTATTCGAGTCAATTTTACGATCCAGAGCATTCAGATAATAACCTGTTGTATATGGATCTTTCATTACGACTAACGAGTGCCAATATTTGAGGTCTCCCCAACGTTTATCAATTTTAATCATGGCCTCTTTGTAGGGAGGCTTCTTGATTTTACCAAGTTTTCTTCCTGATTTCTTAATCAGACTTTTCCAGCCTGGGGTTTCATAATTCATCCGGGTACTTGATTTTCCCAGAAGAAATTTATGTGCAGAACGAAGATCCTGGTCTAGGGCTTTGAATGTTTTTTCTCCAGGAATTGTTTCTCCATCCCATTTTTTGAGTTCTCTATAGAGTTTCCCGCAGGCAGCATTTTTAAGAGGGGTCAGATAAGAGCAGATTTTAAATTCGGCACGTTTCTTTACTACTTTTTCTTCAAACTTTGTTCCTTTGAAATCTTCCGCATCATCAACAAATTCTTTTAAAGTTAGCCACGTTTCAACTTCTCCCCACTTCGGACTAATATTTAAAATACTCTCCTTGAAGGGGCCTCGTTTAGGAATTCTAATTTTCCAACCAGAATCATTTAGGTCGACTTCTTCGCCATAGTTTTTTTCTATGAGAAATTTATTGATTGTCGTGAGGTCAAAAAATATTGTCTCATAAATTTCTTCAGCTGGTAAATCCTGGAGTTCATGTTGTTCCAGAGCCTTGAATGTTAACGGAAGCTGGGAATTGATTAATTGGTCATCAACACTTCGAGTAAGCAGATTGCCGATCGGGAAAATAAATATAATTAATAAAAAAACAAGAGTGGGGAAGATCAATGCGAATGCACGAATTTTATTGCGACGCATTGAACGCCTCAGACTGACTTTCAGGGGAATCCCATCAGCGGTCAGCAATGGCGTAGAAGGGGTGATACTCTGACTTGGATTCAAATAGAGTTATGGATGGGCAGAAAAGAATTTAAGAGACAGGGAATACCTTTATAAGTTATTCCCTGTCATCATACATGAACTAATTAAAAAAAATTATTGACCCATCCAGGCCTTGTATCTTTCCGAGATGGATGCACCATTGTCCGCCCACCAATCCGGATTAGCATAGACGCCACCCTTCATATGCTCATCCGTATTAGGCATATGGGGCATGATGTTAGCCCCTGTATGAAAAAATGGCTCATTAGCTTGGAGAATCGCCATACCGGACTTCCGCATCGGACCATAATTGATCCACTTGGCCTGACCTGCTTGTTGAGCAGGTGCTGAAGCGTGGACCAGGAACCTTAGAGCTTCATCGTAATTCGGCGTTCCCTTGACCATCACCAACCATTCTTCCTCGAGTACCTGTCCGTCCCAGATTGGAACAAAAGGAGCATTTTCTGATAGGATTGCAGCACCGACACGGCCATTGTATGCCAGAGCCATCGACACTTCACCACTGCTGACCAATTCCAGTGGCTTTGCTCCGGAGGACCAGAAAACAACGTGGTCTTTAATCGTGTCCAGTTTGGCGAAGGCACGGTCTATTCCACCTGGAGAATCCATGACTTTGTCAACGTCTTTGGCTGCTACTCCGTCTGCCATCAAAGCCATCTCAATCATGGCATTGCCCCAGGTGTGGATGCCACGTTTCCCTGGAAATTTCTTTACATTGAAAAAGTCCGCAATGGTGCTTGGCTGGGTGCCAGAAAAAGTCCCTTTCTTATAAAACGCCATGTAGGACCACCAGATCTGTGGAACGACACAGTCATTGGGCAAAGAGACGTATAGGTCTTCATCCATCGGTGTCCCATCGGGAGCTTTAGCAAAGACATCTCTTGGCAATTCTTCAAAAAGTCCTTCATCACATCCTACACGTGCATCTGAAGGTAAGACATCCACAATGTCCCATGTGATGTTACCTGATTCGACTTGGGCTCTCACTTCACCTAAACCACCATTGTAGTTTACCCAATTGACTTTTCCACCAACCAAAGGAGAGTCAGAAAAAGTATCTGAATATGCTTTTTGCTGGCTCATGGTGTAGGCTCCACCCCATGAAACGACAGTTATATCAGCCATTGCTTGACTAGCAAAGCCAACCATCCCCAAAGCCAATGAAGTGAAGG
>Ga0207988_1001016_pt1 | contig 15124 bp, 10 predicted proteins | sample ETNtaG_11_FD_185773 | JGI IMG/M metagenome (GOLD analysis project Ga0207988, IMG submission 185773) | Marine microbial and viral communities from oxygen minimum zone, Eastern Pacific Ocean - ETNP201310SV74 (SPAdes) (version 2) | ecosystem: Environmental > Aquatic > Marine > Oceanic ...
GAAAGTTTGAGCAATTTCCAAAATAGCATGTATGGCCAGTCCATAAAGGGATTTTCAAAGCTGGTGATCAGTGACCCGCAAAATGATCTTGCTGATAATAGTCAATATTGGCTGGCAGAATGTTATTATTCCCAAAAAAATTATAAACGATCCATAATAGAGTTTGAAAAAGTTTTCACCTTCCCCGGAACAGATAAAGATGATGATGCACAATTAAAACTGGCGCTTGCTTATCAAAGCATGGGCAACCTGGAAAAAGCCAGAGAAGAATTTCAACGCCTGGTAGATTACTTTCCCGGCAGCGAATTCTATGATCGTTCCAAAGAAGCACTGAAGCAATTAACCATCGAATAAAAAATAATCAATTATGAGTAAACTTTTTTACATGACAACGGAAATTATTCCGTTCGCAAATACATCATCTTTGGCACCTTTTTCGACAAGAGTTCCTTTATTACTTCAGGGAAAAGGCCACGATATTCGTACTATTATTCCAAAATATGGCTATGTGAGTGAACGTAAATATATTCTAAGAGAGGTGATTCGACTGCGTGAAATTCCTTTCGAATATGATGGCAGTGAAAAAGTACTTTCTGCTAAAAGTGCTTTTATTCCTAAAACACGTGTTCAAGTTTATTTCCTGGAAGATAATGAATGGTTTAAACCACAGACAAACCTTGTATATAAGTCAAAAAATGGAAGAATTTTAGCGGATAATGATGAGCGTTTTGCAATTTTCTGTAAAGCAACACTCGCAACACTTCCTCATTTGTTCTGGAAACCTGACCTATTCCTTTGCAATGGATGGCAATCGTCTTTTGTCCCTGCTCTTTATAAAGAGGAATATGCCAGCAATGATTTTTATGGTAACATAAAAACAGTTCTTTTGGTGCATAACATGGATGATGAATATACGAGTTTTGGGCAGGCTGCTTTTGAAAAAGCAGGACTGAAAATTCCTGCTTCAATGAAAAAAGGTAAAACCAATGCTTATGAAGCTGCAGCGGAAAATGCCGACATGATCATCGCCCTGGAATCGCCATCCAATAATCTTACAGAAAAATTGTTCAAACTTCCTGTCGTAAAAGCCAAAAAGAAAAAAGTAGTTACTGTTAAGGTTCCTGAAGGAGAAACACTGGATTATCAGCCCGTAGCTGATAAACTGGATAATGTCCTTGAGAAACTAACCGGCTGATCATACGTTTATAATTCATTAATGAAATCATCGTTTATATTCAGGTTCCTAGGGATCGGTTTAATCTCTGCGTTTTATATAGGGTGCATGGAGGATCCATTGCATGCTGATTTGAGCGATGGAGAACTTGACCTGGCAGTAAAAGAGCTCTATGGAATTGATGGCGTTACTTACCAAATACCCCCCTCAATTGGCAACAAAACTAGACTCCATTTAGGTACTGATGAGGGTTTTAATTATAAAGCACTTTTATTTAAATCATCGTTCATCTCAAATGAATCATTCTATTGGACATTATCTTCCTTTTTGGATTCGACAGTGCATATTGATAGTGCATTTTTCACAATAAATGTTCATAGAGATACACTTGAAACACCCACTACTTTTGAGCTTTATTATTTTCCTGATAACGCACTTGATTCGATCTTCAGTGAAGCAGAATCCAATTATTTGAATTTCACAGATACTGAAATTGCTGCAGCATCTTTTGTTTCAAATGGCACTGAGGAAAGTTATGCTGTAGATACAATTACTACTCAATACAGGGTTAGATTTCCTGCAGAAGAACTTTTTGATTCTACTTTTGCTGATACATCCTTGAATTATTCGCTATTATTGACCCTGCCGGATGGAGATGATGAATTACACACTTTTTACAGCAGAGAATATGATTATACTAATGTTCTAACACCTAAACTGGAAATATACTTCAGGCTATTTACTTATCCAGATTCTGCGGATACTTCCCAAGATGTAAATATTGATACTCTTTCCAGGTCCTTTTATGTATCTCAAGATTTAAGCCTATTAGTTCCCCCGGAGCTGACAGAACAAGATACTGCGTTTGTTTCCATTGGACGAGGAAAGGGATTGCGTAGTGTGATAAGCATGGATTTTTTGGATACACTGCAGTTACCCAACCAAACAAGTTTTGACAAAGCAGAATTAACATTTCATATTGTTCCGGATACTAATATTGCTTCATTCAGTATTTGGGCAGCACCTTTGACTGACACTGTTTCATTATCCAGTTTTAAGACATTTGAAGAAGATGACTTCAGTGTAGAAGGTTCAATGTATTCCAGCGGATCAGTCCTAAATAATAAAGTTGTTTTCAATATTAGGAATTTTCTGCAGAATCAGAATTTTGAAAATGTGGATAATCTTGGACTAAAACTATATGCAAACATCAATAATAATTTGCAAACAGATGTCCATTTTTATTCTGCAGATCATGATTCATTATATCCCAAATTATTTATCCAATATGTGGCTCCGTAGATTTATTATTTTTTCAATAATCTCTTTTGCGTATGGGCAGTCGATTCATAATGCCTACGGCCTGGGGTTAATATCTTTTAATCATAATGCGGCAGATGCTGCAATGTCCAGCCGTGGTATTATTCCAACTCTAAATCAACATATTTCCTTATCAAATCCTGTAACTTGGAACAACTTGAAATTTGCTTATTTAACGGGCAATTACACGGGGAATGAGTTTACAAGTGATGACGGAGAGAATGGATTAACCGGTATTAGCAGCGCGCAATTTGCTGTTCCAATTGGTGAAAAATATGCTTGGGGATTTGGCGTAAAACCGCTTTTCAATCAACAGTATCTCATTGAAGATGATCAAGCAGAATTTTATGTACAAGATGATACATTGATTACAAAACGTTCTGTGGATGGTTCCGGCGGTATATCAATATTTTATACTGCTTTACGATTTCCCGTATCAGCCATGGAAAATATTGCCATTGAACTGGATATACTATTTGGTTCACTGCGCAAGGATAGCAAATTAAGCATTGATCAAAGTGTTTATCATTTTTTTCAGAGACATTTATATTCAGGATCACTTTATAAAATTCACTTTTCTTCTGCTAGGTTGAATAGCGGTAAATACCCTTTGAACATTTATGCTACGTTTGGCGGAGTTTTAAATTCATTAAAGTTAAAACACCATTCATTTCAACCTTTTGAAGATGTCAATCTTAATGGTTATTATGATGGTGAAGACAATCCTTCACCGGCAATTATACCCAGTATAGAAATTGATATTTATGATAATATTTTTAAACCAACTGAATTGGGAATAGGATTTGATTGGACATTAAACTCCGGCTTACATATGATGCTGGAAATGCATAACTGGCAGGACACGGGTAAAAAGAATCAAACATTATATCCATTATTGTCACATTATGTAAATCAATCTCAACAGGTATCGTTAAGTTTTGCAAAATTTTCTCCTGAAATAGCTTTTAAATTATCCCAAAAAATGCAGTACAGAGGCGGTATTTACTTGCGGACAGATAAGATGGAAGAAAAGGGTTTCCAAGTGAATGAAATGGGCATTTCTTTAGGGTTTGGTATTAAATTCGGAGTTGCAAATAATCAAATTGATTTTGCGTATAGACATGGCATCCGTAGTGGTGATTTTATCCAAAATGAAAATATTCAACTTTTCACAGTCGGCCTGCAATTGGGCGACTTGTGGTTCGTAAAAAGAAGACCAAAATGAGGTATCAGTTAATGCAATCAATTCATTTTTCTAAAATAATAACTTTAGGTTTAACGGCATTGTTTATATCCATGTGTGTTCCGTCTGTGGATGTACAAAGTGATGAAGATGCAACTTATGAAGCCTACCTTGATTCATTGCGTGAAGTCCGTTGTCCCAGGCTGTTAAGCAGTGCAGCGGAATATTATAAAAACAGGGATTGGCATTCGACAATCAATGTTTACAGGGAAATTGTAGACTTAGGCTGTGATCGTGATGATCCTGAAGAAGTGTACCAGTATTTTGCTATCGCTTATGAATATTTAGGTTTATATGACAGTTCAGAATTTGTATTGGTTAAGGGATTACAGTTATTACCAAATAATGTACAATTGCGTAAACGGTTAGTATATGCTTATTCAAAACAGGGTAAAATAGATCTGCAAATATCAGAATTAAACCGATTGAGTGATTTGATGCCCGATAACATGGATGTAAAAATGGATCTAGCAGAACTCTATGGCAAACAGGGCTTATATACTGACCAAATAGATTTTTTACAACAGGTTTTAGATAAAGATCCAACGAATGAAAAAGCACAAAGTGAAATTGCCCTTGTTTATGAAAAAACTGGCAAAGATCCTTTAGACGTTTATCGAAAACGTTTTGAAAACAATACTGAAAATGTTTCTTATGGTATTGATCTAGCTGACCGACTGCTAGCCAATGATGAGGCCTTGGAAGCTGTAGATGTACTTAAGAAAGTGATTCGCGTGGATAGAACCAGTAAACTCGCTTACCGTAAATTAGGTCAGGCATATTTCAGTGCAGATCAAATAGGTGAAGCTTCGAAAGCCTATGAAGAACTTTTCCTGCTCAATCCCAGGGATATTCAAATTGCCCTAAAAATCTGTGATGTAAATATTGCAAACCAGAAATATGCAAAGGCATTACGCTGGGCAGATAAAGCAATTTCAATTGATAAGAATAAAGGTGAATCGTTCGGTAGAAAAGGAAATGTTTATTATAAGTCCTTCCAGGATTGCAGAAGTGCTGCTATCTCTTTGGATGACCGTGTTGTAGCAACTTTAGCCCATAAAAATTTCAGCAAAGCAGATGAATTAGGATATAGAAGCTTCAATAATTCCAAAACATGGTTGAAAGAAAATGAAGTCTTATTTGGTAAAGCCCAATGGTTCATGTTAGATGATGATATAAAGAATCAAGGCTACGTTTCTCCTAAAAGCAGCTGTTATGAATGGATAGATGAGAAACTAAAAAAAGATTCTAAGTGGTAAATAATTTGGAGGGATATCATTGTGTTTTTACTTAAAGACGCTGATCCCGAATTACATCAAATATTAATGCGTGAAGTGGGCCGTGAATCTTCGACCCTAGAATTAATCGCATCGGAAAACTTTGTCAGTTATCCAGTGCTGGAAATGGCCGGTGGTGTCATGACCAATAAGTATGCAGAAGGCTATCCCGGCAAACGCTATTATGGCGGATGTGAGCACGTTGACGAGGCTGAAGATTTAGCTCGTGATCGAGCCAAACAGCTTTTTAATGCTGAATATGTGAATGTTCAACCCCATTCCGGGTCCCAGGCTAATATGGCAGCAATGCTCACTTTTGTAAAAACTAGTGATACGATCATGGGTTTGGATTTAGCCCATGGTGGACATTTAACCCATGGCAGTCCAGTTAATTTTTCCGGGAAACTCTTTAATGTTATTTCTTACCAGGTTGATAGAAAAACCGGTCGTGTAAATTTTGACAAAGTTAGAAAACTGGCGAAAAAACATAAGCCTAAACTAATTATTTGCGGCGGCAGTGCTTATCCTCGTTATATTGAATTTGAAGATTTCAAGGAGGTAGCTGATGAGATAGATGCATTTTTAATGGCAGATATTGCTCATCCAGCCGGTTTAGTAGCAACAGGATTACACCCATCACCTATGCCATTTTGTGATGTTGTTACAACAACCACCCATAAAACATTAAGAGGACCACGTGGTGGTATGATCATGATGGGTAAAGATAGTGAAAATCCCTTTGGTGTTGTTGCTCCAAAATCCGGCCGTGTAAAAAACATGTCCGAACTGATTGATTCCATGGTCATGCCCGGTATTCAAGGCGGGCCGTTAATGCATATCATCGCTGCCAAAGCAGTTGCCTTTGGTGAAGCTCTACAACCTTCTTTTAAAGTATATACAAGCCAAATAGTGAAAAATGCACAAGCTATGGCTAACGACTTTTTAAGCAAAGATTATCATTTAGTTTCTGGTGGAACGGATACGCATGTTATTTTAATTGACTTAACCAATAAAGGAATCACAGGTAAAGCAGCAGAAAAAGCCTTGGAAAAAGCCGGGATTACAGTAAATAAAAATATGGTCCCATTCGACGAACGCAGTCCATATATCACCAGTGGAATCCGCATCGGTACTCCAGCTATCACTACTCGAGATATGAAGAAAGATCAAATGTCCCTGATCTGTGATCTCATTGATTCTGTTTTACAAAACCCTGAAAATGATGATGTAATTAATTCAGTTAGATCTTCAGTTCAAGACCTGTGTGATGCATTTCCATTATATAGCGATCTTTTGCACTGATCGTTCTCTTTTTTTCCAACAATCTCTCTAAATTCCCACCCATGTTTTTAAATCGCTATTTACACATAGTTTATTTTTGCTTATTAAGCATTTGGGCCTCATCTTGCTCAACGGCCTATTATTTGGAAAACTATCCTGTTTTGGCAGAAGATGTATTTTATCGAAAGGTCCTTTCAGCAGAAAAAAAACTGGATAATGATATTGATTCAGCATTTCTGAATGCTTTAAAATTGAGGACACAATACACTTTTGCATTTGTTGTTGAAAAAGCGGATCGTTTGATTGAAGTTGATTATGATGCTGGAAAAGCTCTCTATGTTGAAGGATTGTTGAGTTTTGAGCAAGCAATTGAATATGGAAAATCCGCACTAAAACATCGGCATCCGGAATTGCAGTCTTTGAAAGATTTGATTATAGCAGATGTGACATTTAATAAAGCTGATATCCCATATTTATATTGGTTGGCAGCTGCCTATGGTGGCGCAATTGGATGCAGCAGGGGAAAATCACATTGGGTCATCCAATTGCCAAAAGTCGGGTATTTGCTCGAAACTGCACTGGCGATTGATCCCAGTTGGAATTATGGTGCACTGCATTCGGTTATGATCTCTTATTCCATGGTTAGGGCCGACCTGCAAGGAAATAATGTGGAAGAAGCCAAACGACATTTCAACGCAGCAATGAGATATTCCAGGAGAAATGACGCTGGAGCTATGGTTTCATATGCAGAAAATGTATGTGTATATGAGCAGGAAAAAGAAAGATTTGTACAAATTTTGAATACGGTCATCAATATGAATGTTAACATAAACAAAGAACTATCTCTTGGGAATATTATTGCTCGTGATCGTGCACGTTGGTTACTTTCCCGTGAAGAAGAACTGTTCTATTAAATGAAACGCTTATTCCAAATTGTTCTGTTTACCGCATTGGTTGGTGATATCAGTGCTAAAAAAACGATCATAAAAATGGCCACCCTTGCACCAGAAGGTACAGATTGGCATGGCATGCTGGTAGAAATGGGCCAACGCTGGCGAGATGTGACCGATGGACAGGTGATTTTGCGTATCTATCCTGGAGGTGTTGTCGGTGATGAAAGAGATATGATTCGCAAGATCAGGATTGGCCAAATTCATGCCGCAGCAGTATCAACTGAAGGCTTATCCGAGATTGATACGAAAGCCTATAGCTTTGCATTACCATTGGTATTTGATGACTATGACGACGTGGATTGGTTCAGGGACCGCATATCTGAAGACCTGGAAGCAGGCATGAGGGAAAACGGCTTTGAAGTATTGATGTGGGTTGATGTTGGTTGGGTAAAATGGTTTACTTCAAAGCCCATCATATATCTTGACGATCTCAGATCAATGCGAATATTTACATGGGCAGGAGATTATCATGCGCAAGAAATGTGGGAAAAAGCAGGTTTCCAGGCTGTGCCCCTGGCATCGATTGATATACTAAGCGGTTTACAGACTGGATTGATCAATGCAGTTGCCACGACTCCGCTCTATGCTCTTTCTCAACAATGGTTTAGCAGTGTAAACTATATGCTTGATATTAATTGGGGTGTACTCACAGCAGGTGTGATCATCGATAAAAGAATATGGGATAAGATCACACATGAACATCAGGTTAAAATGAAAGAGATAACCCATGAAATTGGGATAAAACACCAACGTACCACCAGACACCAGGATGAAGAAGCTATCAGTGTTATGGAAGAATACGGATTAAACGTTCATCAGCCTACTTCAGAAGAATTAGCACATTGGAAGAATTATGTAAAATCGATGCATTCGGAATTAAGAGGAAATTATTTATCAGAAGAAATATTTGACAAAGTAATGAAGCTCATGGCGGAAAAAGATTCCTTGGATGCACAACAATTTTCTGAATAATGACTGAACAAAAGATCCAACTTGCGGACCGTCTGAAGTGGGGGGAGGATGTACTAGCGCTTACAGTATTTTTTCTCCTGGCATTTATACCCGCTTTTGAAACTATAGCTCGCTTATTTGGAAATTCTGGTGTTCCTGCTTCACCAGTATTGGTCCAGCATATGACCCTTTGGATTGGATTTGTAGGTGCTGTCTTGGCAGCACGTCAGAATAAACTGTTAGCACTTACAACAGATCCTCTATTCAAACCTGATGAAGAATTTCATATCGGACGATGGCTGGCAAAAAATGTGTCATTCCTCGTAATTATATCATTGATGTGGGGGAGTTGGAATCTTGTATTAATAGAATATCAATATCCCTTTAACATTGCTCCCAATATTCCCCGTTGGTTCCTCCAGGGAATAATGCCTATTGGGTTTGGACTGATGGCAGTCCAGGTATTTTTTAACAGCTTTAAGGATCACATTTTGCGCAGTGTGATGCTAATGCTAGCATTTATGTGGATATTTATTGCTTTTTCAGAAACATTCAATGAAAATACGTTTTTATTAACTGCCGGCTGTATAGCTCTCCTTGTTTCACTCTATTACGGTGCACCCATTTTCGTGGGTTTAGGCGGATTGGCAGGATTACTTTTTTGGAGTGAGTATACGCCAATTTCGGCCATTCCCGCTGAAGCGTATCGTATTGTCGTCTCGCCATCATTACCAACCATCCCGTTATTCACTTTAGCCGGTTATATTTTAGCTGAAAGCGGTGCCTCGAAACGGATGGTTAAGGTTTTTAGAGTATTATTCGGCTGGATCCCTGGAGGAACTCCAATAGTCATTGTTTTCCTTTGTGGATTTTTCACAGCATTAACGGGTGGTTCAGGAGTAACCATATTGGCACTGGGTGGACTGTTATATCCATTATTACGTAAAGAGGGTTATAATGATCTTTTTTCTTTAGGTTTAATAACAGTTGCCGGTTCACTTGGATTATTATTCCCCCCCAGTTTACCGGTGATTATTTTTGGTGTTACAGCCGGGGTTTCAATTAAGGATATCTTTTTAGCCGGCCTGATCCCAGGTTTGATTCTTGTTCTGGCCGTGGCAGGGTGGTCAATATTCCAGGAAAAAGGAAATAATTCTAAAACGGAGCCTATAAATCTACGCTCAATCGCAACCGCACTCTGGTCAGCAAAATGGGAGATGTTTATTCCTATTTTAGTTTTATTGGGGATTTTTGGAGGCTTTACAACGCTTGTGGAAACAGCTGCTTTAATGGTTTTTTATACATTTATTGTCGAAGTCTTTGTGTATAAAGACCTTAAAATGAGTGAATTTCCCCGTATTCTCTTGGATTGCGCAACATTGATTGGGGGAGTGCTAATTATACTTGGAGTAGCTATGGGGTTGACGAGTTATATGGTGGACGCCCAAATCCCAAGTGTATTGCTGAACTGGGTGCAAACAACTATTTCCTCAAAATTAATATTCTTGTTTATGTTGAATATCATGCTTTTGGTAGTCGGCTGCCTTATGGATATTTTTTCAGCTATTATTGTCATTGTACCGCTCATTATGCCATTAGGGCTGCATTTCGGTATTGATCCTGTTCATTTAGCTGTTATTTTTATTGCGAATTTAGAGCTAGGCTTTTTAACCCCTCCTGTAGGTATAAACTTATTTTTGTCGGCCTATCGTTTTGATCGTGATATGCCCACGATCTATAAAGCGACATTGCCTTTCTTTATAGTTAGATTCATTGTGGTTCTTTTGATAACTTATGTACCCATTATTTCTTTAGGTTTATTGAAATGATGTGGGAACAATCACAGAAAATAATCATTTCTTGACTATAGATTTAAGTGAAGGATATATTCGCCGTCAATAAAAAGGAGCTTTATCGAAGCTAAATCGTTATTATAAATGCTTAAATAACGAGGCGGGCTTGCCCGTCGACAATAGGAGATCATACCAATGAAACGATTTTTCATGGTCGCAGCCATGACCTTTTTATCATTTTCGCGCCCTATTTATGGCCAAAGTGAGGCTGGTGCGATATTTTTACTCATTTCCCCTGGCGCACGTGCTGGTGGGATGGGTGAGGCACAAGTGGCTGTTGCTAATGATGCTTACGCCAGTTTTTGGAACCCAGCTGGATTAGCCTTTCTTAAAGGATCGGAAATGGCTCTAATGCACGTTAATTGGCTCCCAAATTTAGCCGATGACATGTATTATGAATTTTTTGCTTACCGTAAACATTTTCCTTATTTAGGCACGCTGGGCGGCCACCTCATTTATCTGAATCTCGGGGAACAAATTCGTATGGGTGAATCACCCGATGATTATTTAGGGACATTTACCAGTTATATGACTGCTTTAACATTATCCTATAGTTCACTGCTGACACCAAAATCATCTTTAGGGATTAATGCGAAAGTGTCTTATCAGCATCTGACTAATTTTGGTGCAGGAGGCGAAAAGGGTAAAGGAACATCAACGGACTTCGGTTTTGATATTGGATATTTAAGAAAAGAATTCCTGACACCAAACCTCACCCTTGGCTTAACTATAACCAATATTGGGCCTAAAGTATCTTTTATTGATCCTGCACAAGCCGATCCACAGCCAACCAATTTCACACTTGGATTCAATTACGCTATTATCAATTCTGAATACAATAAACTGCATATTGTCTATGATGTGGATAAACTACTGGTGGCTGCTTATCCTGATATGGACTGGGATGGCGATGGGTATATTGGCGGTTACGACGAAAATGGCCATGCTTCTGATAAAAATGCAGAATACAATAGTGAAGGGCAACATGAAACTGCTCATTCAGATCCAATCTACATCGGTATTTTCACTTCATGGGTAGACGATTGGCTGTTAGGCGGTGATATGGATATGACTAAAACGTCAAGTGACGAATACGACCATATCATTGGAGGTTATGATTGGGAAGACCATAATGGTAATGGTGAAATAGACGCCGATGAGGGTGAAATGATTGCTACGGATGGTGAACCGGGAGATGGGGACTGGGGTGACTATAACGAATATGGCCAGAAAGAAGTGGGCAGTGCAAAAGAACGCACAATCATGAATGAATTGGATAAACTCGTCCATAATATCGGTATGGAATACTGGTATGGAAAATATTTTGCTCTGCGGGCGGGATATTATTACGACAAAACCGGAAGAATTATGAATCCCACTTTCGGTGTCGGTTTACGCTTTGCCAACTACGGTTTTGATTTTGGCTACACATCAGGTGAGCCGGACCATCCCTTGGCAAATACCATGCGCTTTTCCCTGAATATGGAATTTTAAATTCCATCATTCTTCCTTAACGACTTTTCCAAAATGAAACGCATATATATTATTCTCATCGTATTGATGATATGTTCCAGTCTATCTGCTGAAATAACTGGAGATAAAGTAGTTAAGATTATACGTGTTTCCTTTCAAACAGATGAGTTGGTAGGAACCACTGGAAATGGTGATTTTTTATTTACTTCTGAATTGGATTTATGCAGTGAGTATATAATTGATCCCTTGCCCCATGATAAATCCTATTTTGAATCCCAATTGAAAGCATTGGATAATTATTTCCGATCCGTTTCCTACTACAAGTTTGGAATTGATTTAGAAAATTCGATAATTTTTCCGGCCAGTGATAAAGCCAGTTACCAACTGGCAAATACGATGGAATATTATCATCCCTACGGTCAAGATAACCTCCATGAAGAGCGGATCACTGAATTGTTCACAGAAACCCTGGAATTGGCCTTTACAGTGGATGGATTAGAATTTTCTAGCGATGATCTTGTTGTAATTGTCCACGCGGGGATTGGTCAGGATTTTTCACTTCCATTTTTAGACCCCACACCAGAAGATATTCCGTCCACTTATGTTGATGATGAATTGCTGTCAGAATATAACGGTGGACCTGTTGTCATTGGTAATTCAACAATCGGACACGGGATCATCATCCCAGAAACGCAAAACCACCTCTTGTATGACATAGCAGAATCCATGTTCTCCTCATCGTCAACACCTTGTGAATATCAATTTGGTTTGACAGGAACTTTTGCCTTGATGATGGGCTTTGCCGTGGGTTTGCCGCCGTTATGGGATACTGAATCAGGACAAAGCGGGATTGGTGTTTTTGGGCTCATGGATCAAGGGTCGAATAATGGCAGGGGACTGGTACCTGCACCACCGGATGCATGGACACGAAAATATGCCGGTTGGGAAGAACCAATTACATTTCACGCACCGCCGGGAGTTTCTTTTCCGTCCAGGAGCGAAAATAATATCATTCAGTTAGACATAAATGACCACGAATATTTTTTAATCGAAAATCGAACCAATTGGTTTAGGGATAATGTTTCCGTTGATTCAGCTCGTTTTCTCATGTATGAACAAAGTGGCAATGACCGCTATCCGCCTTTTGTGGAAGTATTGTTCGATTCTGTTAACATAGAGAAAGATACGAATGGCGTCGTTACATCCATAGCGGACTACGACATCGGTCTCCCAGCTTCAGGATTGCTGATCTGGCATATTGATGAAAACAGGATCAATTCAGGTTTAACTGGCTATGGGATCAATGGAGACCGCGAAAAACGGGGTGTAGACCTGGAAGAAGCTGATGGAGCGCAGGATATCGGCTATCCCAACATATTTCTCTTTGCGGACCCGACAGGCGGTTATTTTGGCGATATGTGGTTTCAGGGCAACCCTGAATATGAAAGTCTTTATCCCGATTTTGAAGGTCAACCAATCGAATTCACCCCATTTACATATCCCAATACGAAAAATAATGACGGTGCATCCACATATTTAAGTATTAGCAACATTGGCCTTCCCGGTGACACCATGTCATTTTCAATTACTAATGCAATGTTGGCGGATGGTCTCCCCGACACATCCTTACATATTAGACTCATCCATGATTTCAATACTGATGGTGTCATGGATATTGTTGGTGGGAAAGATAGTTTATGGATTGCTGAAGAAGAGGATATTTCAAACAAGATCCATTTTTATTCCACAACTAATGAGATTTATGATTTGTCTGTTGGACATTTTAATGGAACAGATCGTTTGATCGTTTTTGAAAAATCTGGTTCCGCTACTATTATGAATTATTTTGAATGGAATTCAGATCAGAATGATATGAATTGGGTATTTTATGATAATCTGGATTTTACAAATGCAGTATTTGTAAACGATCCTTTAGGGAATCATCAATACAAACAGTCTTCAGATGATTTCTTTTCAAAGGCTTTTACAAATAATAATGATAGTTCAGTTGATAGTGTTTCAGAATTTTCATATGTATCCATGGCAGATCTGAATTTGGATGGAATTGCTGAATATTTACTTATTGAAGATTATTCCACAAATATCCCTTCATTTTCTGGCAAATTGATGGTCAATCATTTGAATGATATTATTACATCCGGTTTCCCATTTGATTCAGTCATGAACATTTCCACTCCATTGATTAAAGATCTTTTTGGTGATGATCATCCGGAGATCGTAGTTCAAAACATAAATGGAGAGCTATTAATTATCAATTGGGAAGGTGAACTTGAATATCGTTTAACGAATTACGGAGAATTAGTCTGTTTAAGTGAATATGAAGGACGCAATGCCATCGTAACAGAATCAGCCATTTGGATGTTTGATGAGGTCAGTGAGAATTATGGCAATGAATGGATGTCTACACATCATGATTTTGGGAATACTCGCACCCTCCATTTAAACATCTCTAAACGAACTCCAGAATCAGAATTAATTGATAAAAACAAGACCTATACTTATCCCAATCCAGTGTATGATGGATATGTTAAGATCAGGATCGCTGTGGAATCAGCAGAAAGCGTGGAGGTCATGATCTATGACTTTGCGGGATATTTTGTTAAAAAGCTGACATTGGACGATGTGAACCAAGGAAGTATTCACGAACTATCTTGGAATATTGATGATGTTGAATCTGGCGTGTATTTTGCAAATGTGACTGCGAAAAACAGTTCAAAGAGTGAAACAGAGATTCTGAAGATCGGGGTGATCAAATAAACGATGTTTCGTTTCATTCTGTTTTTCATTACAGCATCAAGCCTTCTTTACAGTGAATTCAAATACAACCATCCGGAAGTGGATTGGCAAACATTTGAAACAGACCATTTCCAGATCCATTTTTATGAAGGAACTGAAAATACCGCAAGGGAAGGGGCGTTTGTAGCTGAACAAGTCTTTCCTCATGTAACCGGTTTGTACGACTATGAACCACCAACCAAGACCGATATCATTTTCACAGATCTGGATGATTTTTCCAATGGTGCTGCTTATTACTACGATAATAAGATTATTATTTGGGCGTCACCACTTGATTTTGAATTACGTGGGAGCCACCGCTGGCTGCAGAATGTGATCACCCATGAATTTGCCCACATTGTTTCTTTGCAAAAAGCAATGAAGGCTGGACTCAAATTTCCGGGAGCCTATTTTCAATGGATGGATTATGAAGATGAGAAACGGCAGGATGTGCTATATGGATTCCCACAAAAATTGGTTAGCTATTCATTACCTGGGACTGCTGTGCCACCATGGCTAGCTGAAGGATCAGCGCAATATATGTTCGCAGGAGCGAACTGGGATCATTGGGATACTCATCGTGATATGATCTTACGGGATAGAGTCTTAAATGATAACGTATTATCATTTACGGAAATGAATACATTTGGAAAAAGTGGGATCGGTAATGAATCCACCTACAATTCCGGATTTGCATTATGCAGATATATTGCAGAAAAGTATGGTCCAGAATCCATCAAAAATATAATGGTGGAACTTTCCAATCCATTTCAATATTCCATCAGTAATGCCATTAAACAAGC
>Ga0207988_1001046_pt1 | contig 14860 bp, 4 predicted proteins | sample ETNtaG_11_FD_185773 | JGI IMG/M metagenome (GOLD analysis project Ga0207988, IMG submission 185773) | Marine microbial and viral communities from oxygen minimum zone, Eastern Pacific Ocean - ETNP201310SV74 (SPAdes) (version 2) | ecosystem: Environmental > Aquatic > Marine > Oceanic ...
CACCCGGATCAGAAATACCACTCACATTTGTCGCTTCACTGATGCCGCTGAAAAGATTCCAGCCCGCAGTAAGTGACACGGTTAAACTACTGATGGGTGCACCGGAGATGGTTGTCATGCCCGCATCTGGGAAGTGTAGCCAGTATCCTTCTCCGGAAACTAATCCATCCACTCCAACATATGCCCCGTTATAGGAGTATAAAGTTCCTGGTGTACCTTCGGGATATACCGCCGACAACGAGCCATCCTCAACACCCGCTGGCAATCCTACCAGGTTCCAACCGGATATGTTATCTACATCTACTGCAACAGTCCCGGCATCACCACCACTCCAGTTACTGAAATTAGTCAGCAGGGTCTGCTGTTCTGCATCCGGAAGCATGGACATATTAAATGCCATAAAAAGAACATTTCCATTGATGGAGCTGGCATAGTAGTAGTTATCTGCACCGGAATAGTCAGCCAGGAAGGGAACTGGAAGCTCGTCCGATGAACCATAATACAGCGGATCGCAAAGATCAGCCATGCTGCCAAAGTAATCCAAATCGGCATTAAGAGCTATATCTTCTGTTGGGAGACCGTTAATAAGTCCCGTACCGCCATCATCACCAACCGCAACTTCGACGTAGTTATAATCGTTGCCGACCCATTCCACACCAAGAACGTCATAAACGAAATGGCCCGATGAGAAGGAGATATCTTCATAACCGGAGTAATCACCCAGGACTTCTTCAGAGGAGTACAGCATTTTCCCGCCATTGTCTACAAATTCCGTTAGCGTGTGATCCGCGGATAGTTCAGGCCACAGGGTCCAATCATAAATACCAGCATAAATGACGGCATCATAATTGCCGAGCACCGTTTCATAATCCGCCTGGCTATTGTACCAGACATCCCAGTAGTCATATACAATGCCTGCTGCATTCATGTTCGCTTGAGTAATTGAGTCAGCATCAGCCGGGCCGTAAATGGAATAGGGTTCATAGTAATCAAACATATAGAGTACTGATGCTCCTGAAGGAACAAAACTCGTGCCCCAGAATGCACCACTGCCTGAAGCAGTAGTAAAAGCATCATTATCAGTTGCTTCGGCCCAATAGCTCACAGTACTGGCATCACTGAAACCTGCAATATCAAATGTTGCAGAGTAGACTGTGCCCCCTACTGAATTCATATCAACCGTAACAGCAGCTGTGGAATCAACAGAGTATTTAAGAACCACTGAAGTCAGTTCACCATCTGAATCAAAGCCGGACGCATGAACGGTAGCGGAGCTAGTTCCTGAAGCCACACCATTTCGGGTACTTCCTTCACCAACCAAATTGATCACAGGAGGTGAAGCAATGCCAAATTCAGAGAGTGCACCGTCCATCAATTGATCAAACTGTGTATAATCCCATACACCGCCAGGAAGGGTATCTCCAGCAGCATCAGCCATAAAACTTAGATAGACTGCTTTCCCACCAGGATTATGGTCCTTGGTTATTCCAACTAAATTACCTTGGTCATCGTAGAAAATGGGTGTGCCATCACCAGCTGTAAGATAGTCGGTCCACCCTGCGCCATCTGTAAGCAGGTAAGGAGCATGACGAAGTGTCATTGGGGTCTCAGTAAACGGGTTATCAATTGCTGTGACACCTTGACCTGTAACTTCAATTGTATCTATAGCACCCGGGTCATTAAGGCCGCCAGCAATTCCAAAGTAATCGTAGGCAAAGTCACCCGGAGCAAAGGTCAGTTCAGGATCAAGGTTATGACCATAGAACCAGTCCATATCGATAAGAAGAAGGTTACCGCCGCCATCAACAAAATCACCATAACCTGGGTCATCACCAAGTGGATCATTTGCAATTACAGGAATCGTCATATTTGCCCAACCGTAAGCAATTATATTCGACCAGCCGTGGGAAATCACTGAAGCATCAATACCGTTCTCAAGAAATGTATCCCAGACTTCATAGACGAAGTCATTGTCGTCTAATACCTGTTCCACAAGGTCCCGCTGACGGTCAGACACCTTGTCACGGATGACAAGCAGATCGGCATCCGGGTTGCTTGGTTCCTTTATTTCGAAGGTCATATGCATGCTCTCAGAATTAAGTCCATCGTTATCAGTGGCTGTAATCCAGTATTCAATTACATCACCTGGATTTGCACTATTATAAGTAATATCAAAAGTATAGATACCGTTACCATCAGCACCAACATCATCGGCTGTCAGTGCCAGATCAGTTGTTGTTCCCTGGAACGAATAATGAGCAACGACTTCGTCATTCCCATCAATTGCCATTCCGTTGTCTCCAACATCGTCAAACAGGTCAGCATATACTGTCACTGTGTGTCCCCACAACCAATGGCCGACTTCATACGTATTAGTCAACTGATTGATTGACTGAATTGCAAGAGGCGCACCCCATGGGTACTCCACTTTCACCAGTACCATATTATCAATCAGACCAGCATCCATGCTCGCTTGGGACTGATAGGAACCCCAGGTCCATCCATCACCCCAATCCCCATCGGGAGTAGACGGATCGCCATCCGGATCTGTCCATGGACCGCCGAACCAGAGATACGTTTCTTCTGGTACATCGGATGCCAGGGGATGGGGGGTCTCCCCACCTTTGACAATCACGATAAGAAATGTTTCCACTGCCGTGATGTCAGTAGAATCACCAACTATAAATTCGTCACCGACAATACCAATGTCAAGCTGGAGTGACCAGTCATCAACATAATCTTCTATTGTGTTCGGTGTTGGAGGAGTCATCAGTTCGCCTATGGGTGACCAGGGAGCCATACCACGCGGCCAGTTTGTTGAAGCACCGTTATTTGTCCAGTCATTCGCAACATCACTCAGCATAGCGCCAAATGCTATTGCGTTACCGCCGTCAAACCATTGATGGTACACTTCTCTGACAATGCAGGGTGCAGCTGGGGTAAAAGCCACTGCCATGGTATCGCCGACATCCCCACTGCCAAGGTACCACTCTGCTAAATCGTCAACATGGGTCAGGTCCCATAAATCATCCCGAACAGATCCATGAGAATTCTGTGCCGGTCTGACCTTGTCGTGAAGAAGAGGGACAAGATCATTGTCTGTGATACTGATGGGTGCTTGAAGTCTTTCTTTTACAAGATTCATAGGCACCTGCCGGTAAGTACCTGCCTGCAAGAACTGTACCTTATTATTTATTGGACTGTTAATTAATTGTTCAGCTGGTTTCTTTGCCAGGGGAAAGGAACTGAACCCAATCAATAAAGCCATGAGTATTATCGCTGTTTTATTCATTAGTGTTTCCTCCGTTTTGTTTGTTAAAGAAATAACTATCATAAGTATAAACGAGCTTAGTAGCTGGTTATTGCTTCAAGCAATTTATTAAGAAAACCAGAATAATCCTCGGTATATGTGTACTCCACCCCCACAATGTGACCTGCATCACTTATTGGATTTCCAGTAACAAGGAGCCAGCTGGTCCCTTCATAAGTTTTAATGATTGTGTAATCTACTCCGTCTGAATAGACTGAAGAGCTCGAAATAAGTTGATGATTTTCATCTACAGAAATTAGTACTTCGCCAAAAGCAAAAGTGTTCGTATTATCCCAAATTCCATTACCGTTGCGGTCATCAAGGGGTTCTCCTGAATCCCAGGATCCGCTGCCGTCGCTATCCTCATAATACTCTCCATAGCTTACTGTTCCGGTACCGGTAACTGTCTGAACGCAGTCATCACAGTCAAGCTCTATCTCCAAATCTTGAAGTACCAGGTAACTTTGTTCGATTTCACCAAGGTAATAATGGCTTTTCGCTTTTGAAATCTTGAGAGACAGAGAATCGACGGAGGAATCCTTAGAAAAAGCAAATGATTCATCAGCTTCCAACACCTGATCAATGTACGTTATGCATTCGGCGTAATTACCGGCAGCAAGCTTAATCAAACCAATTCCAGCCAGTGATTCAGCCGTTATCCTGGCCAAGTTAAGTGGTGAATCAAAAATAGCGAATGCAATGGCCTTTTGCAGGTTGCTTTCACCTTTGGTCAGTTCCAGATTACGGGCATAACTCCAGCCAAGCCCCAGATAAACTTCCGGTTTGATGGCATTACGTTCTGAAGCTCCAATAAAAGAACCAATGGCCTCTTGATACATGCCATTCTGAAAATGCCCCCACCCTGTTTCAATAAGGGCATCATACTGTTCCGGTGGGTCAAAAAGAAAATCATCACCACTGAATTTTTCACTGCATCCGAACAGGATCAAAACCACAGTGAAGCTCGAGAACAATGTTAATATTTTTATTGTCTGTCTCATTCTCATTTAATGATTAACATTTTTCTTGTCTGTTGAAAATCTTTGGCTGTAAGCCGATAAAAGTAAATACCAGAAGAGGCCACTCGCCCGGAGTTGTGTTTTCCGCTCCAGCGAAATTTGTGGTGCCCTCCGTTGAGCTGTCCATCAATAATCCGCACAATCTCTCTACCCATGATATCATATACAACCAGGGACACATAGCCTCGTTCTGGAAGATCAAAGGAAATATTTGTGACCGGATTAAATGGATTTGGATAATTTTGATACAAGGCGTATTGTTGAGGTAAAACAAGGTCTTTATCCAGTTCTCCATGAAGCCCGGAAAGCACTATGAACTGCCCCAATGAATTAGTCCTTGCCTGTAAAGAGTTTCCTATAATTTCAGCTCCGATATGCCGCCATTCTCCCTTGTGGAACTGATAAATACTCATGGCCTGTTCAGTTTCCTTTAAGGAAAAAATCACCGTTGCTGACCGGTTCAATTTCTTATCATTAGGTCCGAACATTATAATATCACTCATTGGTTCGAAGCCTTCCGGCAGTGCAACAGAGCGATGAATCGGGATAGCTCCTGCAACTATCATTAGCGGGTTATCTAGGCCTGCGCGCGGCAGATTGTACTGGGCATTGCCCACAGCAATTCTAGAAGCGGAAGCCGGGTCATAGTAATCTACAACAATTGTCAATGAATCAGTTTCAAAGAGATTACCACTCTGATCACTTCCTTGATAGGTAAAGTTATAGGTCCCTTCTGTAGATAATTCTTTGGATGTGTGATAAATTACGAGGTCAGAACCATAGGAAGTAAGTTCCGTAAGTGCTACCGAACCCGAATCTCCTGAAGTGACCGAGTATCCCACAACCGCTCCTTCATTCCCAAGCTGATCATAAACACGTCTCTCTGATACTACATAGAGATCCAAATAATTTTGGATACCCGGATTCTGGTAAGCATATAAATCACTGAAATCAGGAACAGAAACTATATTTGATACGGCAAAATCATAGGTTGCAGGAGGTTGTGCATCATCGGTTTTGGCGATCATTAATAACATGAGCTGAACCCCGTCTACTGCGTAACCCAGTGTGTCTTTAAAAGCGAATAACGCGTCAGTTGTCACTGGGTGGGTACTGTAACTAGCAATATCGTCCAGAACAAAGTCGGAAACCTCATAGTCGGAGTTCATTTGGTTTAAGAAACTGCTTTTTAGCATTAACTTTTTCACCTTGAAGCTGATACCATCATAACCATTGAATACCAAAATATCTTCAGCATTTATATCAGGGCTGAGATAATTGATATTTCCAACGAGATCGAAAGAGTAACCCAGCATGATCAGGTAATTATACGACCAAGGTAAAATATCTTTTTTTGTATATGGCGATCCCTTCCCCTCTGAAGCATCCCACTTCAACAATGCAGCAGGTTTCCCGGAAGGGGCCGTCTGAAGGTTAAACCCTTCAAAGCTGTATCTGCTGTCGTAAAGAGTGTCAGCCTGAACAGCATCAAGATAACAGGCCATACCATAATCTGCAAAGATGTCTTTAATATCGGTCATTATTCCCAATGTCACCAGTGCATCACTGACCGCTTTTATCCCGATTGAATCAGATTGAGCTATGGCTTGAATAATGTCCCATCCCGAGCCATCAGCGCTGTATTTCTCCTGAAGATAAGAAAGGAAAAGGTAGGCATTGTATTTGTCAGTCCTGCCTTTTAGCGATTGGTATCCTGTGGTAATGTATGTTAACTGATTTCCGGAAGTAATGGAAGGGCTTGTTCCGTTGCCGAAGAATTTCACATCACCTGCCATCTTTTTCTGAAGAACAGTACTAACACCTTCAATGATCCAGTTTTCCTGGTCTGGCTGGTTGTGCTGCATTATCATTCGGGCGTGCTCCTGAACAAGGGTATTATAGGTTGCCCGCAGGTCTTCGTCATCAGCATTCAGACTCATAGGATCTACATCAAGATAGATAATATCACCGTTGTTTGAGTAAGTCCCAGTAGGCATGGTATCAATCGTTGTGCTATAACCGTGGACATAAAGCGAGGATTTTGTGTCGTTGCGTCCCTTGCCATACTCATCCAGAATGTCAGAAAAGATAAAAATAATCTTTCCATTGTTATCGGTATCTTTTTCACTTGCTCCTACAAATTCACGCAAAGCTTCGGCAATGCCTTTGGAGGAATCGTTCGGGGCCATCGTGTCAAATGCAGTTACAATTGCAACAAGGTCCGCTGAATCAATTTTCGTTTCCCAGACCTGATCATCAACATAAACTTCACAATTAATTCCCATCGACCGGAGCGAAGCGAAAACTAACTCAGGTGGTGGAGGAAAAGCTTCGAAACTTTGTATCCAGAATTTACGGCCATAATTAGCCTCTTGGTCAATCCATCCTGAAAAGGTACTATCTGCATTAACAAACGCACTATCGGACGACTGGAACAAAGGGTTAATTTTCACACTATCATCAAGGCTGGTAATGCCGTCATAAGCCTCAGAAGATACTTTTACAGAAAAGTTGCTGACATATTGAGCAGCACTGTCAACCACAATTTCACCATCAATTTCAACTCCTCCAAAAAAAAGTTTCTCCAGATTTAATAAATCCACTATAACCAATTCATCCAGAGTAATTGCGAGTGTGGAATCTTTTACATTGAAGAGAACCTCATTAACCATTGGAGCAGTATCATCCCGGCGATAATTAACGACAAACAAACTGTCTTCAGTCGCCGGCTCATTACCATTGTTGAAGGTACCCGCCGAATAAAATGTAAAGGGTTCAATGATTAAAATAAGACTGTCCCTGCCCGGATAATTTTCAAGTAACTCTGCATCCGCCTCACTCAGTTTGATACAAGCGGTGTCATTGGATGAGGGGTAATAAACTTCTCCCTGGCTGAATGTAATCAAACTGTCTTCGGAACTATCATAAAAGGCAATCCCATCCAAATCGCTATAGTCACTCACTCCTGCTTTTTGTGGAATAGCAATTTCATTGAAAAATCCAATTCCCATATCCCAGGGTAATGTCAGGATGTCCGTATCAGCATCATATACTATTCCTGAAGATTCAATTTGCGGCGGTTGTTTTTCTACATCATCTGAACTTGTTATTGTCACAGGGAGATTTATGACCTCCAAATTACCGTTACTGTTTTCATCATAAACGGCATATTCATCAATTGTTAAAGAGAGAGCGTCTTCTGTACTCATCTCATCAATTAACATCTCCAGCTCTTTTTGATCGGCAAGCATCAGCTGTTGGACCCGCAAAAATATATCACCTGGGTGTGCAAATGGAGTCCCATTAATTCCGGAAAGGTTCATAGAGGACCATCCAACGGACAAAGCAATCTTTGAGTAAATAGGAGCAGGATCTGTCACAACTTGACGTTTATTCGTTTCCTTCGATCTAAAAAATATGAATAAACTATTTTCCGCAATATTATAGATGGCACTGTCAGCTAAAAGTGGCAGAGAGTCCATAATTGTAGTAACAGGCAATATGCTGGCAGCTGAGGGGTTATAAAGTGTATCCATAAAAGCACCTTTAGATAAATTTACACTTATTGAATCGATGTCTAATATGGTTTCCAATTTTTTGCTGTCATTTCGGGTCAGAAAGATTTCTATTGAATCAGAATCGGCAGTTTGAACTAACGAACCAAGACCTTCTAAACTTTTAGTGTTTCCGATATGATCAGTGAAGCCCACCTTGAAAATATTAACATTAGTTTCCCTATCAAGTACACCGTTTCCATTTCTATCCTCACCGCTGTTAAGGTTGCCATCACCGGCCCCCCCCAGAAAGGTTTCATCCTCAGGTATCTGATCAAACTGAACCGTATCACTAAAAACAAGTGTGAGCTTGTTTATATTGGCATCGTAGTAAGCTGAATTTAAAGCAGGATGAACATCCTGACCGGAAATTGTAACATCGAGGGTATCATTTGGATTAGGTTCATACTGGTCCCAGATACCATTCCCGTTTGTATCCGTATATACTTCAGAAATCACATCAAATTCATTATCTCCATCAAAATCTAAAAAGGGTTCTGCCTCATCATAGATATTATTACCATTGGAGTCAGTAAACGGTTCTTCATCATCCCATACATTATTACCGTTCATATCGCTAAGCTCCTCCCCCGGGAACCAGAATCCATTTCCGTCAGCGTCATCGAAGTCCTCCGCCGGATCCCAGATGCCATTACCATTTACATCAATAAAACCTTCCGGTGGATCCCAGGTTCCGTCTTCATCAGCGTCATCAAAGGTTTCTTGGTCACAAATTCCATTTCCATTGTCATCTACAAATGGTTCACATTCCCAAGCGGGAGGTGGACCTATATTGTCACAAATTCCATTACCATTATTATCATTAAAATCCCAAATACCGTTTACAGGAAAAAGAAGAAATCCATCGGTAAAACTTTCTATTCCATCCCAAAAGCCATTACCATTATTATCATTAAAGCTTTCACCTTCGTCCCATTCACTATTTCCATTGGGGTCGCCGATCACTTCCGTTGAGTCCAATTCACCATTTCCATTGGCATCATCAAATAATACTTCCGCATCATCCCAAACCCCATTACTATCAGCATCATTGAATACTTCTGGTGGATCCCAAACATCATTGTCATTTGAATCAATATATACCTCAGCTGGGTCCCAGATATCATTATCGTTAACATCATCAATAAATTCTTCCGCATCATCCCAGGTATTGTTATCATTTAGATCGGTAAACTGCTCGGCTGAACTATAAACGTCATTGCTGTCAGCGTCTGTAAATGGTTCTGCAATGTTGTTAATAAAAGCGCCTTCTTCAATAACCAGCTGAAGATTTGATAGATCCAGGGATTCCAGAGCATTAACCAGGGTAAGGTCATTCCCCCAAATCTCTCTACCCTCCCATTGGTCAATAATTCCGCCGTAGATCAGTGAGATCTGAAGCTCAGATGAAAGAGAATCCCCAGTCAGAACAGTGCCGCCGGAAACTATAACATCAGGTCTTGATCCTCCATTATCGTCATCAAAAGTCATTCGACCTAAGAGAATGTTATCAGTGTAGATACTATCGGAAAAAGTAATGGTCAGCATATTGGTACCAGCATTATAGCTTGCGGAGGTGATAGATGTACTTTGCGCTGTGGCTACAAGAATTACTCCTGCAATGAAAAATTTACTTAGGGTGAGCATTTTTTTCTTCATATCACAGACCAATTGCTATAGTAAATTGTTTGACAAATCCCAGCAAACCGTAGTTGGAAACAGCCATATCAAATCGAAAATCATTTGCCACCGGGGTAATTTTTCCCAGATCCAACCCTATCCCTCCCATTAAGGAAGCTGAATTGTGATTGGAATAGGCTCCTCCGCGAAGAAACAGGATATCCATAAAACCGTATTGCATACCCAAATGCAGTCGTTCTGCGGAGTCATTTGGATGAACCGCATCTATGGCAACCATCAATTTGTGGTTCGGTAAATTTTCAAAGAAATTGTATGAAATACCAATTTGAAACATAAGCGGCATGTGGTAAGCCCTAAAAGATTCCGGTTCTGGAAGGAGTTCACCATCATGGTAATCATCAAAAGTGGCGTCTTTCCCATCCTGTTCAAAATCAAGTTCAGGCCCAAAATTTCGAACTGACATTCCAAGTTTTAGAGAATTGAAACCAGTTATATATAATGTCCCGATATCCACAGCCCAGGCACTTGCTTCGTAGTTATACAGACTTACAGATTCTTTTATCAGCGATAAATTAGCACCAAATGAGAACCTGTCGGTTAGGGATTGTGCCCAGGAGACACCAAGAGCCAGGTCGTTCCACACGAATGAACGACCGGTTCCCTGCTGTTCCAATACAGTAGTTTCTCCAATATCTCCGGTGGAAAGCTGCCGCATATGAACAGCTATATTTCCGATCGGTGTTTTCATTCCTCCGGAAAAACTGTGGTAGTTAATCCCGGCAAACCAGTTAACCCGGGAAAAGAAAATGTTTGAACCGTTCATGTAAACCAGTGCGGCAGGATTGTAGAATGCGGCAGAGGCGTCAGTGATTTTTGTTCCGACCACACTATTTGCCATTCCCATCACTCGTGCATCAGGGCTTATATCAAGAAAATGAGCTCCGGATGTACCCACTTTCTCAAAGTCCTGCTGACCCATTGTCAGCGATATTAACAGGGCTGGTATTATTCCAATTATATGTCGTTTAATGACCATCGTTACCTTACCGGAAGATCGCAAATTTACCAATGTACTTTTCAAGATCTTTAGATGAGCCTCCCACAATTCTGACATCGGGTGCTTCAACTACATATACATAAATCCCGCTCACGACAGACTGGTTGTTTCTGGAGATCAGGTCCCAGTATTCTTCTGCTTGCCCGTTAGTATGTTCAAGTACTTTAATAAGATCACCACTCAAAGAAAAAATAGAAATTTTCGCCACTGGAGGAAGATTGGTGAACTTGACCCTGTCCTCGTATTGTTGCTCCCACTCAGCTGTGCCGCGGTAGGGATTGGGCACAACCAATACTCGGTCAAGCGGTGGAATAGTATCACCGGTTTCGTAAAGAGTACCTGGGAAGACCGGTATGGGAGCATTGTCTGCAGACTTTTTATAGTTGCTCAAAGGAGAATATGATGGTAGAAGCTCCTGTCCGGCTTCTTCCGCAGATTTATAGCCATCATAGGCAGAAACAGCATAATAATATGGAACTCCCTCAAGCGGCACATCAATAGTGTCACCCCAGGTATTTACACCGCCCACGTCTTCAATCTGATTTTGTATTTCTGGTAGGTTGATAGGTTCATTATTTAGAGTATCACCATTTACATCGACAATAAATACTTCTTCGTCCCGATTGTCAAAAGCGGCAATCATCTCCCAATCCTGTGGATTATAGGAAGCACGATAAACCTGGTAACCCTCAAAATCGATTCTTCCCAGGTTTGCGTCAAAGGAGAACTCAGCTCTTGTGTCCCAGGCTAACCTCACACCACCGCTCATCGGACTGTATGATAACTCAGGCACTTCCGGGGGAATGGGCAGATTCCAATGAACATCCTCATCAAATGAATTTGGATTGTATGGCGTGCCTTGTTGACTACCGGAATAATATGCCTTAATTGCATTATCGGAGTTTTCCCTTAATCCTTCTAACCCTTTACCACAGGTCAAGGCAAACACCACTTTTACAGTATCTCCCTCAGGGATATCAAAAGGTCCCGTTGTGAGCAGGAATCGGTAATCAAACTGTGGGAACCCTAATTCCAGGGGGTTATTCAAAAACCGTTTGCCCTGGCTGGCTACATGCTGTCCAAGCATATAATCCAGTTTGTCACCATCGAGGTCCATCGGGTCGCTTTCCCAGTTCCACCACTGGTGTGAGAATGCTCCCATATAATCATTGCCATTTTCTGCTGTGTTCATTGGGGCAGGAGTATAAATAAGGCTTCCACCTAGGAATCCCTCATTTGGTGGAGATTTTTCACGCTCTCCGTAATCATTTACTGAAGAGCCGGGGTTATCCCCGTCATAGATATATGAAACACTTCTGGGGAATTGATAGCCTTTGAGCAGCTCGCCATCAACAATGGCGGGTTCACCAGCGATACGCCCAAATTCAGAAACATCTTTCTGCCAGTATAAAGTATCTCCATCTTCATCAAACAGTACTGCCCATTCATCATAAAAACCGTCCGGTTCAGCACCTCCAGGATTATAGTTAGGGTTTTGCGGAGCATCCTTTAAATATGGGACTCCCCATTCATCATATCCGGTGATACCGTCATTGTCAAGATCAAAAGGATCTACAACATCCAGCACATCTGAGTTTGTGTTTCCACCGTCCCAGCCATCATAATCTACCAGGTCATCAATGTGCGGTTCAGAGTCATCGGAAGATGAGACATCTATATCATACCAGTAGGCAACATAGACATCTTCAAGATAGCCGTTCAATCCGGTGTTTATTATAAAATATTCAAAAGCTATAAAATCATCAAACTCCGGCAGGCTCCAGGTCAACCCGCGCTGAACCACCTTCAAGCCCAGGGGAGAGTGATTGCTTTCAGTGTGGGATTCCATATCATCATAAACCATATAGCTGTCTTCCAGTGATCTTGATTTTGTATTTTCGTTTCCATGGATGTCTTTACTGATAACTGCTCCTATTTCACCGGAGAACCCAGAAGTAGGAAGGTACTCGACATGGGGGTTGTAAAAGTAAGTTGTTACAACTGGCTCTCCACCGATTTTGGTACCCAGCCATAATCCGGCATCATACAGATAATTATTGCCAGAACCCCCCGGCCACTGAGCAGATGGGCGCCCGGTGGATGGTGAATTTGGGTCCCCAACACTGCCATAATTGGTGATCGCTGACCACAAATTATTTGTAGTGTGGTTGAAAAAGGCTTTTTCAGGGCGGGTAGCCATGGTTTTATAGCTTGAAAGTGGAGGATTTTGTGTTTCGTTTCGGTTTTTACCACAAATATTGTCAATAAGAACAACTTGAGTCATTAACACCAAACCTAATGAAAGTAACAGCGTCTTTTTACTCATAGCAGTTAAAATCCTATTGTGATGCCGATTTTGAAACGACGTTTTTCCTGATGGACAGCAGGGTGCATATACATTCCTCGTTCAGGATTCTGTTTATTAGCATCTACCTTGCCATCATGATCCAAATCTACAAGTGACATGTATCCAAAGAAATTTTCCTGTCCATCGCCAGCAGTGACTTCCCCATCACCGTTACTGTCAAATTGTGATATATACTGTTGTTGAAGATGATACCAGTTCACATCATTTACCTGCCTGAATCGCTGCAAGTTGAAAAGATTGGTGATGTACATAAACAAGTTACCTTTATATTTTCCCAACTTTAACTTATAGCTCAATCGCATATTGGATGTCATGTACCATGGATAGGTTTCCGTGTTTTCAACGACAATCCGCCCCTGCTCAGGTTTTGTATACCGGGTTCCGCTACCAAAATTAATCGCCGTCGCCGCCAGAAAATCTTTGTAGGAAAGATTAATATTAGCATTAAATGTGTGGCGCTGGTCCCATTCCAGGTATGACTCAAAAGTCGGTACAATATCCCCGGACCATTCAGTGTTATAGCCCTGTCCTACTGAACTGCTCTTTCCCTTGGCAACTGAATACGTATAATTTAATTCGCCATAGAATAACCCGGGCGGACGCCTTATCAGGACAATCTCAAATCCACGGACATTCCCGTAATCACGGTTGTAATACGTTGTGTACCAGTCACTGACTGTCCAGTATATCGGGCGTGTGTCCGTAAGTCCAAAAATATCCTTATAAAAGCCCTTGGCTTCAATCATTGAGAGTGTTGTAAGCTGCCGCCGTACTCCAACCTCATAAGAAACAGTCAATTCCGGGTCAAGGTTCGTATAACCAACAATGGGAAAACCTCCGCCCATATTGTAGGTAATGTTCCTGAACATATATGCCAGTGCAGGGCGTTGATAATATCGCCCATAATTAAAATACAGCATTGCTTTGTCAGTTATTGGATGAGAGATACCAAGCCGTGGTGCGAACACCAATTTATTTTTTGCTTTCTGAGGATCCTTGATTGGGCGGATCTCACGTCCGTGTTCATCGGTCTCCAGCAGACTGCGTTCGTATAAACCGGCAGCATCCTTCCAACCCTGATACTGTTCGGGTATCCCGTCTCCGTCCCAGTCATCATAATCATCGCTGGTCCAGGTTGGATCGGTCTCATCACCCGGATATACGGCATTGGGCCTAAAATACTCCATACGGATACCGGCATTAACAATGGCACCTGGGTATTCCATTTTGTCACTCAAGTATAGCGAAAGTTCCCGCGGTTTTACAGTATAATATTCTGCGTACCCGTATCGATCTGGGGGCCAGAAATTGGTCAGGTTATAATCTTTTAATTCCAGACCGGTAGTGAGTTTATGATGAAGGGTGAATTGACTCACCAGATCGAATTTCATGGTGGTTGTCACTTTTTCATCATAATGATAATGGTCCCTTGAAAAAGTATAAGGATGCGCGGAACCAACCCCATAGAAGTCACCAAGGGTATGTTTGAAACCCTCATCCGGAATATCTGTCCAGGGCATCCAAAAAAATCGCCTGTCATAATCATCCATAACACCGTCCCCATTCCAGTCCCGTTCTGATTCATCAACATAGTTATTGCGATTAGCATCATGAAACATATCGCTCGGATCATCAAAACCGGTTATGGAATTATCCGGATTGTAGTTATCAAGAATGCCATTCCCATTCAAGTCTTCATTTCTCTTGTCGCCGTCGCCTACGCCATCAACACCCTCCTCAAAGTTAATGTTTAGATCGTAGGTTTCATTACCATTAATATCGTAATACCACTCTCCATCATCCCAATGACTGTTTCCATTTGTATCTTCAAAGGGTTCTGTTCCCCAGTAAATATCAAGGATACCATCACCGTCTGTATCTTCATTCAGTCGCTCTATAATGTTCGATTCC